>Ga0113563_10003147_pt1 | contig 10201 bp, 7 predicted proteins | sample Mud3Dept3metaG_FD_80117 | JGI IMG/M metagenome (GOLD analysis project Ga0113563, IMG submission 80117) | Freshwater wetland microbial communities from Ohio, USA, analyzing the effect of biotic and abiotic controls - Mud 3 Core 4 Depth 3... | ecosystem: Environmental > Aquatic > Freshwater >...
CAAGAACTTCATGGAAAGTATTTTCCAGAGCATCGGTAGTGGGATCATGGTCACGGGCGTGAATGACACGATTACTTACGTTAACCGCGCTGGAGAGAGGATTTTGGGCTTTTCAAAAAATGAACTGATCGGAAAACCCTTGAGTAGCTTAAGCCTCAGAGAGAAACAAAGCGTGGTCCAATCCTTTCTCGACAACCCCGAAGACTTGGACACCCGGAGAGAGGGATGGATGCGCAAAAAGGACGGGGCGGAAGTCCCGGTAGGGTTCAGTGTCAACAATCATTTAGATTACCGGGGGGAATTGATAGGGAAGATTGTCATCTTTCGGGATTTGACCAGCATCAATAAGTACCAGGAACAGCTCTTAAGGATGGACCGACTCGTTTCTTTGGGAAAACTCTCCTCGGGTATCGCCCATGAGTTGCGGAATCCTTTAGCGGGAATTAAGACGACGGCGCAGGCTCTCGGGGAAGAATTGACGGAGAAGGATCCCCGAAGAGAATATTTGCAGCGGATTACCAAGGAGATTGATCGACTCAATGAATTGTTGAAGACCTTCTTCTCCTTTGCGAAGCCGCAGAGACTGAATTTGACCCCCTGCCATGTTCGGGATATCATCAATGAGATCATTCCATTTCTCATTAAGGAGATTGCGGATAAGGGGATCCACTTTGAAGAGAAGTATGACCCGCATCTTCCCAGGATCAAGGCGGACAAAACCCAAATGCATCAGGTCTTTCTCAATCTTTTCCTGAATGCGATTCAAGCCATGCCAGAGGGAGGAGAACTCAAGATCGGAGTCTCTTCGTTCGTCTCTGCGGGGGGGGACGGATCCAGGCAGAATTTCATCAAGGCTGTTGTGTCCGATACGGGGAAGGGAATTCCACCGCACATGGTCGGTCAAATCTTCGATCCTTTTTTCACGACCAAACCGAAAGGAATCGGGCTGGGGCTCTCGATTGCTCATCAGATCATTAACAAGCACGGCGGGACGATCAAGGCAGAGAGTGAGTGGGAGAAGGGGACCTCTTTTGTCATCACGTTGCCGGAGAATGTGGAGAACGCATGAAACTGTCAGTCCTGATCGTTGATGATGACGAGGTCATGCGGGACACTCTCTCGGATGTTCTGAAGAAAAAGGGATATGAGGTGTCTGTGGCCTCCTCCGGCAATGAGGCGTTGTCGGCGATACGAAAGAACATCGTCGATCTGGTCGTTCTTGATATGCGGTTGCCGGATCTCGACGGGATCGAGGTCCTGAAGAGAGTGAAGGAGTTTGACACAGAGATCCTGGTGATTATGATGACGGCCTACTCGGATGTGCAGACAGCGGTTTCAGCCATGAAATCTGGAGCCTATCACTACATCAACAAGCCTTTCGAATTGGAAGAGTTGAAGCTATTGATCGAAAAGGGATTGGAGACCAAGAGCCTCATTAATGAGGTTCGTCGGCTCCGGCGACAGCAGAAAGGGGACTACCAAAACATCCACATCCACGGCACGAGTCCTCAAATCCAGAATGTGAAAGAGCTCATCGCCATGATCAGTAAGACCCAAAAAACGTCGGTCCTGATCCAGGGCGAGAGCGGGACGGGAAAAGAATTGGCGGCGAATGCCGTCCACTACAGTAGCAAACGGTGTCAACGCCCGCTCATGAAGATCAATTGCAGTGCCATTCCGGATTCTCTCCTGGAGTCGGAACTCTTTGGGTACGAAAAAGGGGCTTTTACCGATGCCAAGGCGACGAAGAAGGGACTCTTCGAACTGGCAGACGGAGGATCGGTCTTTTTGGATGAGATCGGAGACATGAAACCCTTCTTGCAGTCGAAGATTTTGAGATTTCTTGAGACTCAGAGCTTCATGAGAGTGGGCGGAGAACGAGAGATCAAAGTCGATGTTCGAATCATCGCGGCGACGAACAAAGATCTCGAATCCTTGGTGAGCGAGGGAACCTTTCGTAAGGACCTCTATTATCGGCTGAAGGTGGTGGTTATCGAAATGCCTCCTCTTCGAGACCGGCCGGAAGATATTCTGCTTCTCTCCAACCTCTTCATTGAGGAGAACAACCGGGAGCACGGGAAAGACGTGAAAGGCTTTGCCTCAGAGGCAAAGCAATTCATGACCCAGTACCACTGGCCGGGCAATGTGAGAGAACTGAGAAACGTGGTGGAACGGGCGATGATCCTGAGCGACCATAACCTGATCGACCAAGAACAGCTTCCATTCGAACTGAGGAGCAACGAGAGGCCTGATTGGATGACCCCAAACCCGAATCCTTCAGAGTTCACCGAGGACATGTCACTAGACGCAGTGGAGAAGATTCACATTTCGCACGTTCTCAAGAAACTGGAATGGAACAAATCGCGAGCGGCGAAGGTGTTAGGGGTATCAAGAGCCACCCTGAGAGAGAAGATCAGAAGGTACAGTCTCTCAGAGAACTGAGAATCTTTTAATGGACCTTTGGGTCAGAAAAGAGACGGGGAGACGCTATGGGCTGGGGAAAAAAGAAAAATGTGATTGGTCTTGACATCGGTTCGAGTTCCATCAAACTGGTCGAACTTCGGGAGGGAAAGAATGGCTTCCGCCTCCAGAATCTCGCAGTTTCGTCTTTGGCCCCAGAGGCCATCGTGGATGGAGCCCTCATGGATTCGGTGACCATCATCGATACGATCAAAGATCTGGTGAACTCGGTGACGAAAACGAGGGAAGTGGTGACTTCCGTGTCTGGCCATTCGGTCATTGTCAAGAAGATTACGCTTCCCTTCATGACAGAAACAGAGTTGGGAGAATCCATTCAGTGGGAAGCGGAGAGACATATCCCCTTCGACATCAATGATGTGAACATCGATTTCCAAATCCTTGGATCCGGATCGGACAATCCGGAAATGATGGATGTTATTCTGGTGGCGGCCAAGAAGGACATCATCAATGACTACCGTTCGGTGATCATGGAGGCGGGACTCAATCCGGTGGTCGTGGATATTGACGCATTTGCTCTCGAAAATATGCTGGGGATCAACTACGATATTGAAAGAGACGAAGTCGTGGCGATCGCCAACGTGGGAGCGAGTGTCACGAATATCAACATCCTTAAGGACAACACCTCTGCCTTTACGCGAGATGTCTTCAAGGGAGGTAACCAGATTACAGAGGAGATTCAGAGACAACTTCACGTGGACTATGAAGAAGCCGAGAAGGTCAAGGTGGGCGACAAGGGAGATTCGAAGGCTCAGGGCGTTGTCCAGGAGATCCTTAAGACGGCCTCAGAATCTCTGGCCATGGAGATCGGGACTTCCTTAGATTTCTTCCAGTCCACAAGCACCTATCAGAAGATCAGTAAGCTCTATTTGAGCGGAGGGGGGTCCAAGATCAAGGATTTTGATATCATTTTGCAGCAACAGATCGGAATTCCGGTAGAAATTGCGAACCCGTTCCGAAAGATTGAATACAGTGAGAAAAGTTTTGATCTTGAGTACCTGAGAGACATTGGGCCCGTTATGGCTGTGGGCGTTGGCCTCGCCTCAAGAAAGGTAGGGGAGAAATGATCAAAATCAATTTGATTAAGAAACCAGGAGGAAATGGACCTACCAAGTTCCCGAAAGAGGTGATGATCGCACTCGCCGCGATTGTCCTTCTCGTGGCCCTGCTGGCCTTCTTTCACTTGCGGATGATGGCTCAGAAAGAGGATTTGGCGAAAAGAATAACTTCAACAGAGCAGGAAATTGCTCTCTACAAATCCAAAATTGAAAAGGCCAGTAAGGCGAAAGAGGAGCAAAAGATCCTGAAGGACAAATTGGAGATCATCAATTCCTTGAAGAAACAGAAATCGACTTCGGCAAAGGTGCTCGATGAGGTCAGCGTCCAAAAGCCCGAAAAGATGCATCTCGAGGTTCTCAAGAAGGAAGGGAGCAAAGTGGGAATCGAGGGCATCGCCTTGGATGACGAAACCGTAGCCAACTTTATGACCAATTTGAGAAAGACAAACCTCTTCAAAAGTGTTGATCTGATCGTGAGCGAACAGATCGAACAGAGCAAGATCAAACTAAAGAAATTCACCTTGTCGTGTGAAATCTTACCGATGTAAGATAGGGGGGTCCCATGGCACTGACAGTCGCTTCCATACTGAAACTTCCGAAATCGAAAAAGATCGTGCTTCTGGCCGTCATCTTGCTTGCCTTGGCTGGAGTTTATTATTACTTCCTTTACACTCCTGAGAAGCAGGGTCTGGACGCCTTGGAGGCAAAGTACAATACCTTGGCGAAACAACTCCAGGAGAGCAAAGATATTCATCACAATCTGGAGAAATTCGAGGCCGAAGTCAGCAAGCTCAACGAAGAATTGGCCGTGGTCCGGACGCAGCTCCCTGACGAAAAGGAGATCCCAGAACTCTTGAAAAATGTCTCAACTCTTGGAAAGGAATCCAATCTTGAATTTGTCCTTTTTCGGCCGAAACCTGAGGAGCTGCAGCAATTCTACGCCAAGGTTCCTATTGATTTGGCTGTGATCGGACACTATCACGACTTGGGGATGTTTTTTGACAAGGTCAGCAAGCTTCCTCGGATTATCAACGTGGTCGATTTTAATATGACCCGGGCAAAGGATACGAAAGTGAAGGATGATTCGGCAGTTAGGAGCACTTGCCTCCTGAATACGTATCGATTCGTGGAAAAGAAACCCGAAGAGAAGAAGGTCGAAAAAAAGAAGAGTCCAGGAGAACAGGAGTCGGAAGATGCCATACCAAAGAAAAACTAGCGAGGTCGTGGGTGGTCTGATTTTGATTGGATTTCTTCTGATGCTAACCGGTTGTGGGGGAGGGACAGCTGACGCTCCCGTTGCAGCCACGGGGAAGGCGGCACCCGTCGCGAAGAAGGCAGTCGCCTTGCCCAAACCTGCGGCGAAACCGGAAGTGGCTAAGAAGGAAGAGCCGGAATACACGTACAACCCGGCAGGAAAACCAGATCCCTTCAAGCCGTTCATCCAGTTGACTCTAACCAAGGCCGGCGCAAAGGGCGTTCCTCTTACCCCGCTGCAGCGATACGAAACCACCCAGCTCAAGCTGGTGGCAATTATCGCTTCCCGTGAGGGAAATGTGGCCCTGGTGGAGGACTCCGCAGGGAAGGGGTATTTCCTGAAGAAGGGAACGGCCATTGGAAAGAATGATGGGAAAGTCACCCAGATCCTTAAGGACCGGGTGATCATCCAGGAATTCGAACAGGACATTTCTGGTCAAACAAATCAAACAAAACAGAATGAGGTCCTGTTATATCTTTATCGACCCGAGGAGGAGGTAACAGAGCCATGAAGCCCAATCATGTGTTGCAGTCCTTATTGTTGATCGGTTTTTTACTCTTTTTTAGCCAGTGCGCGACCGAACAGGGTGCAGTTCAGACGCCAGCGCCGGAGACCGCTGCCCCTGCGGCCAAGGGCTCTGTGATCCAGCGGGTCTCCTTCCAGGAAGAGGAGAAGTTTACTCGGATCCTGGTGGAAGGGTCAGAACCCATTGACCTACCGTTTTACAAACTCCTTGCAGACCCCTTGAGAATTGCGATCGATATTCCGAACGTGGACTTGAGAGGAATCAAGGAGCCCCTGAAAATCAACAACGGAACCATCGGCGAGGTGCTAACCACCCAATACGATGGGAAGGGGAGAATCGAAATCGGTCTGAGCCAGATGACCAACTACAATATCTCTAAGGAAGGGCGGATGCTCACTGTCGACGTCGAAAAGGTCAAAAGGCCCGAAGCCTCAACTGAGCAGAAGAAGCCGGAAAGCTCCATACAAGTGGCAGAGGCTCCTTCCCCAGAGGTGAAAAAGGAAGAGCCTGTGCCGCCACCACCACCTCCTCCCGCTGCTCCACCCGAAGCGGTGAAGAAGGCCAAAGGGATTACAGACGTCGTGGTTGAGGAGAAGGAAGGGACCGTGACCTTTGGGGTTGTGGCCGATGGCAAGGTGGAGAATTATAATGCTTTTACCCTGGATTCTCCCGCAAGACTCGTCGTCGATATCTGGAATGTGGAATCCCTGACTTCGAAGAAGACGGTCAAATCTCAGAGCCCTCTTGTCAAACAGGTTCGGATCGGGCGGTACCCCGAAAAGCTGCGGCTCGTTTTCGATGCCGCGGGAACGAAGATTGCACCTTACGCGGTTCAACCCGTCAACAACGGGCTGGCCGTTTCATTTGGGAATGTTCCTCCTTCTTCGGGACCTCAAGTCTCCGTGCAGGGGACGGGCCCCACACCTCCACCGACACCCTCCGCCAGTCCGGGGAAGACGGCGGTGTTAACGAGGATCGACTTCAAGCAACTCGATCATCGCTCCAGGATCGCGATTAGCTCAACCGGAGATCTTGCCTATGAGCCGAAGGTCGTGTCGACCAACATCCTGGTCGTGGACTTGAAAAATGCGTTTATTCCCAAGCACCTCCAGCGGCCATTGGACACGGGGCAATTCGAGAGTGCCGTCGAGTACGTAACCCTTGAGAACGTGAAGAGGGGCAAGTCGAATGACGCCAGGATATCCATTCGATTGAGTCAAGACGTTCCTTATGATATTACCAAGGAAGGGAAAGACATCTTTATCGATGTAGAGAATCCTAAAGGCCTGGAGGCAAAGAAGGAAATAGCCGTCGGGGAAGTGAAGAAAGAAGAAGTTAAAGCGGCGGACGTTCCTGCACCCGGGGCACCGGAGGCTGAAAAGGCCGAAGCTCAGGCCGGGCTGAAAATTCAGGCCGAGGGCAAAAAGACCCCCGAAGTAGCTGGGTCGGGAAAGGTCTATTCGGGAAGGAAAGTTTCCTTAGACTTTAAGGATGCGGATATCAAGAACATTCTCCGTCTGATAGCAGAGGTGAGTGACCTCAATATCATCGCCGGAGACGACGTGACCGGGAAAATCACCATGCGACTGGTGGATGTCCCCTGGGATCAAGCGCTGGATGTGGTTCTTCAGGCCAGAGGTTTGGGTATGTCCCGAGTAGGGAATGTGATACGAGTGGCTCCCATGGACACCTTGAAGAAGGAGATTCAGGGAGAACTGGAGGCCAAGCGGGCGAAAGAGAAGCTGGAGGATCTGACGACCGAACTCATCCCCGTGAACTACGCTACGGCCAAGGACCTCGCTCCCCAGATGAAAACTTTTCTGACAGACCGGGGAGACGTGAAGGTGGATGAGAGGACGAATATTCTGATTGTTAAGGATATTCCGAAGGTTGTAGCCAACGCCAGGGACTTTGTCAAAGCCCTGGATACAAAGACGCCACAGGTGATGATTGAGGCGAGAATCGTTGAGGCTGCAATCAGCTTTCAGAGAGAGCTCGGGGTTTCGTGGGGTATGACATTCTCGACCGCAAATAATGTAGATTCAAAAATTAGGGGAGGCAACGCCAACAGCAAGGTGATTGATCTCCCGGCAGTGGCTCGTGCGGGTGCAGCGGGTGCCTTGGGAGCCCCTGGCATCATCGACTTCCTCTTTACCTCCATTGGTTCTCTGGAGATGCTGGACATCGCCATCTCGGCCCACGAGGTTCAGGGAGATGCCAAAATCATCTCGAGCCCAAAAATCGCAACCCTGGACAATAAGCTGGCGTCCATCGAACAGGGGTTGAGGATTCCCTACCTTAAGCTGACCACGGAGGGAACCGTCACGACGGATTTCATCGATGCGAACCTGAAGCTGACCGTGACCCCCCATGTGACCAACGATCAGCACATCAAGATGCTGATCACGGTCAAGAAAGACCGTCCTGACCAAACGATCACCGTTCAGGGCGTACCCAGCATTGACAAGAAGGAGGCCATCACCGAAGTGCTCGTGAGAGACGGTGGCGTCGTCGTCATCGCAGGGATCTATACGATCGAGAAAAACGATGGAACGGAGGGAGTCCCTCTCTTCAGCAAGATTCCCTTGATGGGTTGGCTGTTCAAGCGAGAGGCCAAAGAGGATTTGAGAAAGGATCTACTCATCTTTATCTCACCCAAGATCGTTAAAGATCAAGTGTGAGCATTCGGTGCCCAACGGTTTTAATGGGAAGCGGGAGGTTCTTGGAATCTCCCGCTTTTTTTTAAGGCGGGAAGCTTCCCGCCTTAAAGGGCGCGGTTTACTCGGTCACTTGCCGGTCAAGGAGGAAGTTCTTTCATCATGAGCAGGGCGTCCAATTGACCTCGATAGAATCTCTGCCTTCTTCCTACGGACCGGTAAGCGAAGTCTTGATAAAGTTGGATGGCCGGATGGTTGGTCGAGCTGACTTCCAGGTAGGACCGTGTGACGTTTGCCTCTCTGCAAGAGGCGATGTAGAACTGCATCAGTTTCTTACCCAGTCCGAGCGACCGACGCTCGGGATGGACAGAAAGGTTCAAGAGTTCCGATTCCTCTCCCAGGTGGCGAAAACAGATGAAGCCGACCACTCGGCGCATGGAGGTCTCATGGGATTCCATGACAAAACAATGGCCGTAGGAATTGAGGATCTCGCCGAGAAACATCTGTCTTGTCCAAGGCACCAATGAGGACTGGAGCTCTATGGCAAGAACCTCCTCCAGATCCGTCGGCTCCATTTTTCTCATGACGGTTTCACCCGTCACTCCTTTTTCGGTTGGGAGAAGGTGCTCGTTCAAGAGGTTCGGCCTCGACCTGAGGAATCGATGCGATTCAGCAGTTCTCTGGCAGCGTTGCGCAGGTCCTCATCTTTAGAGTGATCGAGGATGGTCTTGTAGGACTGCTTCGCTTCATCGTATCGTTCCCAGCGTCTCTGCAGGTTCCCCAATTCCAGGTGGGTGAGGAAGAACCATGGAGAATTTTCGGTGAGATATCCCATGGCCGTTTCGAAGTTGGCGAAGGCCTTTTCATATTTCTCTTGCTGGTAAAAGACCTCGCCCAGTCGAAAATAGGCCTCTCCAAGCCATTCTGAGATGTTTGCTCTGAGAACCAGGGAATAGTAGTGAATCGCCTCTCCCCAGTTCTTTTCTCGAACCTGCAGGTTTCCGAGCTGAAAGGCCGAGTAATAGGCAAGGGGATGATCCGGGGACGCGGTCATGGTTTGTTTAAACGCCTGTTCTGCTTTTGCATTTTCTCTTCTAAGAAGATAGAGGTCCCCCATCTGGATCAAGGCCATCAACTGCCATGTTGAGGTCCGTTTATTTCGTGTCATCAGAGTGTAGGTTTCAAGGGCCCGGTCGAGATCGTCGAGACGAACCAAAGACTCGGCTTTGATAAAAAGGCCCTCTTCGAAGTACCTTGAACTTGGAAATTCAAGGAAGAGGATATCTAGGTTCGTGATCGATTCTCTGAACTTCTGTTCAAAGAAATATCCTTTTCCAATCTGGAACAGGGCTTTTTCCCTGAATTTCGTATTTAATATGTTGAAGTAGTAAGGGAGAGCATCTGGGACTTTGCCTTCCACGAAAAAAAGCTCTCCATAAAGCCATTGAGCGAACTGTTGCTCTTCGTCGGCCTGGGAAAGTTTGATCAATTTCTGAAAAGCCCGGTTGGCTTCCTCCGCTTCTCCCAGGTGGATGTAGTTCCAGAACTGACCGACTAGAGACACCGCCCACAAGGTCGTGGCCTGTGTGTTTTCGAGGATGAGGCCCCATTCCTTGATGGCGCTGGAATAATCCCCGAGAAGAAAAGAGATTTCGCCTAAGAGATAGGGAGTGTTCAGGAGCACCCTCGAGCCCTTGGGCTGATGCTTGAATTCCTGCAGGACTTTTGACGCCTCACGAATGTTTCCCGTACGATACTCGCAGAGCCCCATCTTCCAATAAATTTCTGGGAGGAGTGGATCGCTCTTGAATTGATTGAGAAAAGTCTGATAGCTTGATTTCGCCTCTGCAAATTGGTTCAACCTTACCTGAGCGTCGCCAAGCCAGATCAAGGCATACTTGGGGAACTCCGAAGGGGTAGGGGAGGAAGAGGAGCTCACAAGCGTTTGAAAAAGCGAAGCAGCAGTTCCGTAGTCGTTTCTCTTGAAAGATGAAACTCCCAGCCAAAACGTGGAAGATTGAATCAGTGTCTGGTTCTTGGAGACCTGAGAGGCTTTCTTGAAAAAGGACTCTGCTGTCGTCCACTGACCGTTCCCGAGGTCGAAAAGGCCGAGAGCATAATAAGCTTCGTCCATCCTTGCAAATTTAGGGAATCTTTGAACCAAACTAAGAAAGGCCTTTTGTCCTTCCTCTGGACGGCCTAACCGGGCCTCGATCTCTCCGACCCA
>Ga0113563_10003149_pt1 | contig 10198 bp, 6 predicted proteins | sample Mud3Dept3metaG_FD_80117 | JGI IMG/M metagenome (GOLD analysis project Ga0113563, IMG submission 80117) | Freshwater wetland microbial communities from Ohio, USA, analyzing the effect of biotic and abiotic controls - Mud 3 Core 4 Depth 3... | ecosystem: Environmental > Aquatic > Freshwater >...
ATGGGCGCCGCGCGGCGCCTGGAATCGCCGGCCAGGCGCAGTGCCGGGCTTCACACCGGGTTGGGCGATCCTTCACGACGGGCCCTCCAGATTGGCGCGTCGGGGATCCTGATATCCCTGCCGCCACCATCCCATGCGGATTCAACACCTCACCGTCCCGCAGGCGCTCGAGAGCCTGCGCACTTCCGCCCAGGGGCTGTCCGGACCCGAGGCCCGGCGCCGGCTCGCTGAGTTCGGGCCGAATCGGATCGAGGAGATCGCCGGCGAGCCGCTCTGGCTCCGTGCGGCACGCCAGTTCACCCACTTCTTCGCCCTGATCCTGCTGGTCGCGGCCGGGCTCGCCTTCTTCGCGGACGCGCGCGGGCCCGGCCAGGGGATGGCCGCGCTCGGCTGGGCAATCATCGGCGTCGTCCTCATCAATGGCGGGTTCGCGTTCTGGCAGGAGCACCGCGCCGAGCGGGCCGTGGAGGCACTGAAGGCGCTGCTGCCGCCCCAGGCCACCGTCCGGCGCGACGCCGTGGCCGTCCAGCTCGACGCCTCCCTCCTGGTACCTGGCGACGTGATCCTGCTGCAGGAGGGCGACGACGTCCCGGCCGACTGTCGCCTGCTCGAGGCGGCCGGAGTCCGGGTCAACCTCGCGACCGTCACCGGCGAGTCGCTTCCCAAGGCGCGCGACCCTGCCGCCTCTGCCGAAGAGGACGTGCTGAAGAGCCGCAACGTGCTGCTCGCCGGTACCGGTGTGGTATCGGGGTCGGCGGTAGCCCTGGTCTTCGCGACCGGGATGCGGACCGAGTTCGGCAAGATCGCGCGCCTGACACAGACTGGCCGGGAGGCGCCCTCGCCGCTGCAACGGGAGATCGGCCGCCTGTCACGGATCGTCGCCGCTCTCGCCGCCCTGCTCGGCATCGTGTTCTTCCTGATCGGCCAGGCACTGGGCCTCCCCTTCTGGGCGAACTTCCTGTTCGCCATCGGCATCATCGTGGCGAATGTGCCTGAAGGGCTGCTGCCGACGGTCACGCTGTCGCTCGCGATGGCGACCCAGCGGATGGCGAAGCGCAACGCCCTGATCCGCCACCTGCCGGCGGCCGAGGCGCTCGGCTCCGCCACGGTCATCGTCACCGACAAGACCGGCACCCTCACCGAGAACCGCATGTACGCGGTGCGGGCGCATTTCGCCGGCGGCGGGCGCGACCTCGCGGCACTCACGCCTGCGGAGGCGGCGGCGCGAGATCCGTTCTTCAGGATCGCCCGGAACTGCCACAGCCTGAGACGCATCGAGAGGAACGGCGCCGCGGTGCTGGCGGGGGACCCGATGGAAGTTGCCCTGGCCGAGATGGCGGACCAGGCCGCCGGGCGCGCCACATGGGCGCCACGGCTCGACGACCTGCCGTTCGACGCCGACCGGAAGCGCATGTCCACCGTGCATCCCGACACTGCGGATCGCATCCTCTACTGCAAGGGCGCCGCCGAGATGGTGCTGCCGCTCTGCACCCGCCTCATGATTCCTGGACCGGCTGGTTCCGCCGCCTGGCAGATCGCGGAGTTGGACGAAGCGGGGCGGCGGGAGTTCCTCGCCCAGCAGGAGGCGATGGCGGAACAGGGACTTCGGGTCCTCGCGCTCGCCTTCCGGCCGCTGCCGGCGGAGGTGGCGCGCGAGGAGTGGGAGGGCGGGCTCACGCTCGCGGGGATCGTCGGCCTGCACGATCCGCCGCGTCCGGAGGTGCCGCAGGCGGTCGCCCGATGCCACGCCGCAGGCATCCGCACGATCATGGTGACCGGCGACCACCCGCACACCGCCCGCGCGGTGGCACGGGACATCGGGCTGGCGAAGGCGCCGGCAGTCGTCACTGGTGACGCGCTGGCGCGGCTCTCCGACATCCAGCTCCAGCTCGCGCTCGACGCGGGGGAGATCCTGTTCGCGCGGGTCACCGCGGTCCAGAAGCTCCGCATCGTGGAGGCGCTGCAGCGGAAGGGCCACGTCGTCGCCGTCACCGGTGACGGCGTGAACGACGCGCCGGCGCTCAAGCGCGCGGACATCGGCATCGCCATGGGCGTGGTAGGCACCGACGTGGCACGCGGCGCGGCCGACATGGTGCTGCTGGACGACAACTTCGCGTCCATCGTGGCGGCGATCGAGGAGGGGCGCGCGGTGTTCCAGAACATCCGCAAGTTCCTGACCTACATCCTGACCTCCAATGTTCCCGAGGTCATCCCCTACCTCGCGTTCGTGCTGCTTCGCATCCCGCTCCCGCTCACCATCGTCCAGATCCTGGCCGTGGATCTCGGCACCGACATGCTGCCGGCGCTCGCGCTGGGGGCGGAAAAGCCGGCGCCCGGGGTCATGCAGCAGCCGCCGCGCCGGGCGAAGGAACGGCTGATCGACTGGCCCCTCCTCGCGCGGGCGTATCTCTGGCTGGGCCTGCTGGAGGCGGCGGCGGCGATGGCGGCGTTCTTCTTCGTGCTCGGGCGGGGCGGCTGGGAATACGGGCAGCTGCCTGGCAGCAGCGACCCGCTCTACCTCCGGGCGACGACGGCGTGCCTCACCGCCATCGTCGTGTCCCAGGTGGTGAACGTCTTCCTCTGCCGCCACCCGCGCGACTCGCTGTTCAGCACCAGACTCCTGGGCAACCCGCTCATCCTCTGGGGCATCGCGGCGGAGATCGCGCTCATCCTGGCGATCGTCTACACTCCGTGGGGGCACCTCGCCTTCGGCACCGCGCCAATTGGCGGTGAGGTGTGGCTGTTCGCGGGACTCTTCGCGGTCGCGATGGTGGCGCTGGAAGAGCTGCGCAAGGCCGTCGCGCGGCACCTTGCCCGCGCGGCTCCCCGCCGGTTAGCCTCCGAGTGAGGCGGGCGCCATCGTCCTGCGCCTCCCCATCCCAGGCATCGAAGAAGGAGCCCCCGTGTCACGGTCCCGCGCCATCCGCTGCGCCATTCTCACGCTGTGCTGGGCCCCTTCCCTGCTCGCGCAGGCTGCCGCCCCCGGGAAGTCCTGGCCCACCGCGACTCCGGCCGAGGTCGGCCTGAATGCCAGCGTGCTCGACAGCATCGACGCCGAGATACGGGAGGGACGGTACGGCAACGTGGACCGGATGCTCGTCATCCGTCATGGACGCATCGCGTACGACGCCAGCTACGCCCATGATTACGACGCGATCTACGGCGACTCGGCACGAAGCACCAGCGCCCTCAACGCCCACGATCTCACGGGCCCCTACAACTATTTCAGCCCCTGGTGGCATCCGACCTACCGCCGGGGCGACCTGCACACCCTCCAGTCGGTGACCAAGACGGTCACCTCCGTGGTGATCGGCGTCGCGGTGACGCGGGGCGAGTTTCCCGGCGTTGATACTCCGGTGCTCTCGTTCTTCGATACCACCAGGGTGGCGAACATCGACGACCGCAAGCGGCGCCTCACGGTGCGGCACCTGCTCACCATGACCGGCGGCTTCGACTGGAACGAGAACCTGCCGTACGTCGATCCCGCCAACAGCGCGGTCGCGATGGAGGCGAGTTACGACTGGGTGAAGTTCACCATTGACCAGCCCATGGCCCGCGAGCCCGGCACCCAGTTCAACTACAGCAGCGGGGAGAGCGAGCTGCTGGCGCACATCTTCCGACGCGCGACCGGCGTTGACATCGAGGAGTACGCCGCGCGGCACCTGTTCGCCCCCCTGGGGATCGAGCGCTGGTACTGGAAGCGCACCCCCGCCGGCCTCATCGATACCGAGGGCGGGCTCTATCTCGAGGCGCGGGACCTGGCGCGGATCTGGTACCTGTGGCTGATGCACGGGACGTGGAACGGCGCGCAGGTGGTGTCGCCCGAGTGGGTGGAGGCCTCGGTCACCCCCTGGGTCGCGGTCGGCAGCCGCCCCGATGGACCTCGCTATGGCTTCAAGTGGTGGCTCTACCCCGACCCCATCGATTCCACGCGTTACGTCTGGAGCGGGTCGGGCTTCGGCGGCCAGTTCCCGATGGCGCTCCCGGATCTCGACCTGGTCGTGGTCTTCAACGGCTGGAACATCCTGCCCGGCATGCCGGGTCTGCCGGGACGCCGGGTGATGGCGCGGCTGGCGAATGCCGTCACCGACTGATCCGTCCTCGCATGCGTGACCTTCGCGACCGGGTGGTGGTGATCACCGGCGCCGCCGGAGGGATAGGCCGGGCGTTGTCGCTCGCCTTTGCGCGGGAGGGCAGCGCGGTGGCACTGGTCGACCTCGACGCCGGCGGACTCGAGAGTGTTCACCAGCACGTCGTCGCGACAGGGGCGCAGGCCTCGCGCCACGTCGCCGACGTCGGCGACCGCCAGGCGCTGGAGCGGGTGCGCGACGAGGTGCTCGCCCGGCACGGCCGGGTCGACGTGATCGTCAACAATGCCGGCGTGACCATCTACTCGCTGTTCGAGCACCTCGAGCCGGAGGAGTTCGAGCGCGTCGTCGCGGTGAACTTCTGGGGGGTGGTGTACGGCTGCGAGGTGTTCCTCCCCCTGCTCCGTCGTTCCGCGAGCGGGCACATCGTCAACGTGGCGAGCATGTCGGGCTTCGCCGGCATGCCCTTCCAGTCGCCCTACTGCGCCACCAAGTTCGCGGTGCGCGGCTTCACCGAGGCACTCCGTGCCGAGCTCGACAGCGTCGGCATCGGAGTCACCTGCGTGATGCCGGGCGTCACCAGCTCGCAGATCCTCGCCTCGGCCCGTTCGCGCGACCCCGCGCTGACCGGCAGGCTCGGCAAGCTGCAGATGCGACACGGCGGCTCACCCGACAAACTGGCACGCCGCATCGTCCGCGGTGTGCGCCGCAACCGCGCCGAAGTTCGGGGCCAGTTCGACAGCGTGCTGCTCGATCTGACCAAGCGCGCCTTCCCCTGGATGGTGCGCTGGTTCATGGCCCAGCTGGTCCGCACCGCCAGCAAGCGCGGACTGGTCCGAGCCACTCCGTGACCGGGCCGCCTCCCACCCAGGCGCAGGACGCGCCGTTCGAGCGCCGGGCGTTCACCCCGTTCTCCCTCGCAGGGCTCACGCTTCGCAACCGGATCATCAAGGCGGCGACCTATGAGGGGATGACTCCGGGTGGCCGCGCTGGTGAGGCGCTGGCCGCGCATCATGCCGAGCTGGCGCGGGGTGGGGTCGGCCTGACGACGGTCGCCTATGCCGCGGTCGCGAGCGCCGGCCGGACCTTTTCCGAACAGCTGCTGATGGACGAGGACCAGGTCGCGCGGCTCAGCCCACTCACCGACCTGGTGCACCGTCACGGCGGCGCAGCCAGCATCCAGCTCACCCACTGCGGTGGATTCACCAAGTACCGGGCGCCGGGTGACCCGGCACCCGCCGGGCCGTCGAGGGCGTTCAACACGTATGGCGCCCTTGGCGGGCTGGTCTGGATCCGGGCGATGAGCGAGGCCGACATCGCCGGAGTCGTCACCAGCTTCGCCGACGCCGCCAGTCTCGCCAGGCGCGCCGGGTTCGATGCCGTCGAGCTGCATCTCGGCCACGGCTACCTGCTCAGCCAGTTCCTGTCCCCGGCGATCAACCGGCGGACCGATGCCTGGGGCGGCTCACTGATCAACCGCCTCCGGCTCCCGGTCGCCGTGGTGCGGGCGGTGCGTGAGCGGGTCGGCGACGGGTTTCCCATTCTCTGCAAGACCAACCTGAACGACGGGTTTCCCGGGGGGCTCGGCGTCGACGAGGCGGTCGGCATCGCCCGGGCGCTTGCCGCCGAGGGGGTGGATGCGCTGGTGCTGAGCGCCGGGTTCGTCAGCCGCTCGCCCTTCTATCTGCTCCGCGGCGGGCGACCGCTTCGCGAGATGATCGCGGCCGAGCCCAGGTGGTCGCAGAAAGTCGCGCTTGGCCTGTTCGGGCCGTTGGTGGTGCGGCCGTGGCCCTTCACCGAGCTGTTCCTGCTCGACCAGGCCCGCCGGGTCCGCGAGGCGGTGGGCATTCCGCTGGCGCTGCTGGGCGGCGTCGCCTCGCGGGACAATCTCGCCACGGCAATGCGCGAGGGCTTCGAGCTGGTCGCGGTCGCCCGCGCGCTGATCGCGAACCCCGCATGGGTCCGTGAGCTCGAGGCCGGCACGCTCGAGCGCACCCGCTGCACCCGCTGCAACATCTGCATCGCCGAAATGGACCGCGGCGGAGTGCGCTGCGTGCTGTGACGGCGAGAACGGTCCCGGGCCACAGCGCTATCTTCTCACCATGCCATCCCGATTGAACTCGCACCTGCGGGCAGCATCCTTCGCCGTGGCGCTGTCCCTGCCGTGCGCGGCCACCGGGGCAGCGGGCCAGGTCGTGCCAAGACCGGCCGACACCGCCCGCGCCGCCTCCGACAGCACCCCCGCCGTCTTCCGGGGCGAGGACATTCCCTCCCGGGCGAATGAAACCGAGACCCGCCTCCGCGACCTCGAGACCCAGCTTCGCAGAGACCCCGGGGTGGCGACGATCGTAACGGCGGCGCGCAGCCTCGCCGATTCACTCCCCGTCCTGGTGCAGACGGAGCAGAAACTGGAGTCCCGGCTGACGACGCGACGGGCGCTGGTCGACTACGCCCTCGCATGGGAGCGCCGCTCGGCGGACGTCCAGGGATGGCGTCAGACCGTCCGGGCGCGTATCGCCGGCCTGCAGGCGGGGCGGGAGGAGCTGGTCCGGAGCGCGGGCAGGTGGACGGCGACCATCGAGGCGGCGCAGCGAGATTCTGCCGCCGGGGAGGTGCTGGGACTCGCCCGGTCGACGCTGCAGGACGTCCAGAGCCTGGAGCGGCGGGTGAAGGAACGACTCGATGAGCTGCTGGCGGCCGAGGTCCAGCTCTCCGACGTGCAGCTCACGATCCAGCGGCAGAAGGAGTCGCTCGCCCAGCGGGGGGAGGAGCAGTTCCGTGACCTGGTGCGGATCGACAGCTCGCCGCTCTGGCGATTCCGGCCGGCGCTCTCGCTTCGAGAGCTGAGCGAGACCATCGCCCTGCTCCTGCGGGAGAATCTCAGGGTGCTGCTCGAGTTTCTCCGGACATACCCCCTGAAACTCCTGGCGCACGCCATCCTGACCATACTGCTCATCCGCGCCTTCAGGCGCTGGCGCGACCGGCTGAACGCAGACCCGGATGATCCACTGCACGCGGAGCCATCCTCGGTCGCCCTCCATCAGCCCGAGGCGGCGGCGCTCCTCATTGCCACGTTCGCGCTGCAGCTGTTCTACCCCCGGGCGCCGCTGGTCCTCTACGACCTCGCGCTGCTGGGGTCGGTGGTGCCGATGATGCAGATCCGCCTGGTGCTGGTGCCGCCTCAACTTCACCGGATCAGCCTGTGGGCCGCCGTGCTGCTGGTAGTCCAGCGGCTCACCTCGATCGTCGGGTCGGGAACCGATCTTGAACGGATCTGCATCCTGGCGTTGAGCATCATCGGTGGGGTGCTGCTCTGGCGCGGGCTGAAACCCGGCGGCGCCCTGCGGGCCCGGGCAGCCGGCTCCTGGCCAGCGGCGACCGAGCTCGTCGCCAAGGTCGTGCTGGGAGGCCTGGGGCTCAGCCTGGTGGCCAATCTCGTCGGCAATGTCTCGCTGGCGACCGTCACGGTCTCGACCATGCTGACCCTGGGCTACCTGGGCATGATGCTGATCGCGGTGACGAAGGTGCTTGATGTAACGCTTTCCGAGGCCGTCCGGTTCGGCGGCGGACACTCGGTGTTCATCCGGACCTACAGCCGGGAGATCAAGCGGCGGGGATTCTGGCTGCTGGATGCCAGCGCCGTGCTGGCCTGGGGCTGGACCGCGCTCTTCCTCTACTACCTCACCGACGATTTCGGCGCGCTACTCCGGGGCTGGCTCGGGACCAGCTGGACCATCGGCGAAGTGACGATGTCGCTGGGGGCCCTGCTCCTGTTCCTCGCGGTGCTCTGGATCGGGGCCATGATCGCCCGGTTCCTTTCCCTGATCCTGGAGCTCGACGTGATGGGCCGGATGTCGCTCCCGCGCGGCGTCCCGGTGACCGTGGGATCGCTGGTGCGCTACGCGCTGGTGGCCATCACCTTCCTGGTGGCGCTGGCCGCCACGGGATTCGAGGTCGGCCAGCTCGCGATCATCGGCGGCGCCTTGAGTGTCGGCATCGGTTTCGGCCTGCAGAACATCGTCGGGAATTTCGTCGCGGGCTTGATCCTCGCGCTGGAGCGCCCCATCAGCATCGGGGATGTGGTGCAGCTCGGCGAGCTGATGGGAGAAGTCCGCCAGATCGGGATCCGGGCGAGCGTCCTGCGCACCTTCGACGGCGCCGAGGTCATCGTGCCGAACAGTGAGCTGATCTCGAGGGAGGTCATCAACTGGACGCGGTCAGACCGCCTGCGCCGGATCGAAGTCCGAGTCGGGACGGCGTACGGCAGCGACCCGAAGCAGGTGCTCCACCTGTTGCTCAGTGCCGCGCAGGGGCACCCCGAGGTCGCCGCGAAACCCGAACCGGACGCCAGGTTCGTCGGCTTCGGAGACAGCTCGCTGGATTTTTCACTCCGGTTCTGGGGTGACTTCGAACGGTCGGCACTGATCCAGAGCAGCGTGGCGGTCGCGGTGCACGATGCTCTCGTGGCGGCCGGGATCAGCATCCCCTTCCCCCAGCGGGATCTGCACCTCAGGTCAGCCAACCCGGAGCTGCTGCGCCAGCTCGGGCCCCATGACGGTTGAGCTGGCATTCGACCGGTGCGGCTTCTAGAATCCGGACGTCCGCCACGGGCGGACACGGAGCGCACCTCGCTTCAGGTCTCACCTTCACAGTGGGAGCATCGACCATGCGCATGCATGGAGCATTCTTCATCATTCTCGTCGCGACCTCTGCGCCGCTGGTGGCCCAGGAACAGGCCTTCGACCCAGACGGACCGCAGATCTTCCAGCTGGTCTGCGCCATGTGCCACTCGGTAAACCCTCCCCCGAAGGCTGCCCCGCCCATGTCGCATGTTGCCGGCCACTATCGACAGAAGTACCCGGAGGGCGAGGCGGCGATTGCCGCCATGGTGGAGTACCTCAAGAAGCCCGAGGCGGAGCGTTCCGCCCTGCCCCCGCACGCAATCGAACGTTTCGGGCTGATGCCGGCGCAGTCCCACCTCTCGGACGCCTTGCTGAAGAAGGTCGCACACTACGCCATGTCGCTGGCCGACACCGCGCACATGATGGGGCCAGCAGCACAGCACCAGGGCCACTGAGCGACGAAATGAGCGCGGCCCGCACTCCTTCTGGAAGTGCGGGCCGCGTTCTTGTCTCTGCACTCAGCGGAACCTGAGTACCCCGGCGATTCCGTCGAGGGCCGCGGCAGCATCGGGATCATCCACGACCATGACGTCGACGCCTCCTTCCATGGCCACCTCGATCGCCTCGTTCACCAGATCCGCCACGGGCTCCGGCTCTCCTTCGGCTCTGCAATCGGCGCGTGCCGGCACCAGGCGGCCGGTCTCGGCGCAGCGGAAGCCCCAGCCGGACTGACCGGCTCGGACCACGAGGAGTCTCAACTGTCCGCGCGCGAGCGCGCCGAGCGTCGGCGCGACGCCATTCACCGCCCACCCCTGACCCATCGCCTCCTCGAACTCCGCGACCAGCGCCTGCTCCTCGTGCCGTTCCGCCTCTGCACGGGCCGCCAATGCCGCCTTCCGGACCTGCGCGGGGGTCACCGAGGTCGGGTTGAGGGGCGGAGTGCCGATGACCAGGCGACGGAGCTGCCTCGGCAGGAAGCGGAGTTGCTCCGCTGTCGCCCGGGCCGGGCCGGCGATCACGATCCCCTGACAGGGTGACTGGGCCACCAGCTGAGCCAGAACATCGGATACTGCGATGGCGCGACGGTGCCGCTCCTCGAGTCGCCGGCCATGGTAGTCACGCTCGCCCCAACCGGGCGCGTCCCCACGACTGGAGTGGAACCGCCCGCCCCGCGGCGCCGAGAGCGCCAAGCCCGACAATTCGCGAGTCTCCGGCAGCGTGAGCTCGAAGAACCGGGCATGGGTCCGGTCCACCGTCACGGCGACGATCCTGCCGAACTCGTGCACTGTCGCCACCAGCTCCGCGATCCGCGGACGCTGGTCCAGCAGCAGCCGGGTAGCGCGAACTCGCGGCAGCGGGATGACCCGGAATACATCGAGCGCCTCGCATGCGAACAGCGCCATCGCGGGCGCATGAGGCAGGTTCTTCGAATCACCCAGCCAGTGCTCGATGCGCTCGAGGTCGCGCTGCAGCTGCTCCCGTTGGGCG
>Ga0113563_10003153_pt1 | contig 10191 bp, 9 predicted proteins | sample Mud3Dept3metaG_FD_80117 | JGI IMG/M metagenome (GOLD analysis project Ga0113563, IMG submission 80117) | Freshwater wetland microbial communities from Ohio, USA, analyzing the effect of biotic and abiotic controls - Mud 3 Core 4 Depth 3... | ecosystem: Environmental > Aquatic > Freshwater >...
AAAGACATCACCGACAAAAAGATGAACCAGATTTCCCAGATCGGCGTCACCAAGACCTTTCAAATCACCCATATCTTCCCGCGGTTATCGGTTTTTGAAAACGTGCGCATTTCAGCTCAGTCGCGGAAGACGTCCTTCAATTTCTGGCGGAAAGCCGATTCCCTGGAAGATATCAACGACAAGACCATGAAGATCCTGGAGATGGTCCAACTGGCTCCTTCCCACGATCGGATATCCTCAACCCTATCCCATGGAGAGAAAAAATACCTGGAGATCGGTATTGCCTTGGCCACGGACCCCAAGTTACTTCTCCTGGATGAACCGACGGCCGGGATGAGCCCGGCGGAAACGATCCTGGCGACCGAGCTGATTCGCAACCTGCGGGACAAACTGAACCTGACGATCGTCCTGGTGGAACACGACATGAGCGTGGTCATGAAGATTTCGGACGCGGTCCTTTGTCTGAATGAAGGACGGGTGCTGGCTTGCGGGAGTCCCATTGAGATCAGCTGCAACGAGGAGGTCCAGAGGGTCTATTTAGGGGGCAGGAAAGAATGTTAATGGTGGAGAACATTAATACCTATTACGGAACCAGCCACATCCTGCACAACGTGTCTCTGGAAGTCAGGGACGGCGAGATCGTTGTCCTCCTGGGGAGAAACGGGGTGGGGAAGAGCACCACCCTGAAGAGCATCATGGGCATTGCCCCGAGCAAGACCGGGAAGATTACCCTGAGCGGGGAGGAGATCACCCGCTTGACGCCGGATAAAATTGCCCGCCGAGGGATTTCCTTTATCCCGGAAGACCGGCGGATCATCCCGAACCTCACGGTCTTCGAGAATCTCAAACTGGGCATGCTGATCCGCGGGAAGAAGGTGAACTTGAACGAGACGCTGGAAATGGTGTTCCAATATTTTCCCAAGCTGAAGGAGCGGCTGAACCAGATGGGGGAGAGCCTCTCCGGGGGGGAACAGCAGATGCTGACCACGGCCCGGGGCTTGGTGGCGAATCCCCAACTGATGATGATCGACGAACCCACAGAAGGCCTGGCTCCGCTGATCGTGGAGGAAATCTGGGGGATGCTGAAGAAGCTCCATGAAAATAAGGTCACCCTTCTGCTGGTGGAGCAGAATTATGAAATGTCCCTGAAACTGAGCGACAACCTGCGGGCCTATATTTTGGAGAAAGGGCACGTCCGGATGAGCGGAAGGAGGGAGGAGCTGCACGAGAAACAGGAAGAGGTGGAGAAATATCTGGGGGTCAAGTTGTGAAAAAGGTTGTTATTGGGCAAAGTGCTCAAAGTTGATTTAGGACTTTTTATCTTAACATTAAGCACTTTCGTGCACTTTGAAATCTAGGCACAAATAAAAGGAGGGTGAAAATGAGCAAGGACAGTGTGGTGAAGTACGATGAAAGAGGGGTTCTGGATGGGGGTACGGTCGGGCTGCCCCGCAAGATGACCCGGGATATCTGGCTGCAGGAGGTTTTTCCCGAATGGGGCACCTACCTGAATTACGAAATCGATCAATTCAAGGTCAAGCCCAAAACCGGGGCCATGTGGTACTTCGGCGGTCCGTCCTTTGCTTTGAAGTCTCAGGGCGGGGCGGTTTTCCTGGTCGATCTCTATGCCGGCCCCAGCCTCTTCACGGATTATTCCTATTGCGGAGTCTGCCGCACGAGCGGCGCCGACAAGCTTTACTGGATGCGCCTCAATCCCCACGTCATCGACCCCTGGAAGTTCAAACGTCTGGACGCCGTTTGCATCACCCATCACCATCAGGACCACATGGACTTCTATACCATTCAGGCGGCCCTGCAGACGACCAAATGCAAGTTCATTGCTCCTCCGGAAACCTGCCGCCGGATGAAGAAGAACATGGGCGTGCCCGAGGACCGGATCATCGTCACCAAGCCGGGGAAAAGCGTCACCATCGAGGACATGAAGATCGACTTTGCTCCCAATTTCGATGTCATCGTGACCAAGACGGGTTTTGAAACCCCGCAGCCTTTTGAAGAGGTGGCGGTCAGCTTCATTTTCAACACCGCAGGGGGCGGGATCGCTTTCCTGGGAGATACCCTCTACCACAACGGGTATCGCATGGTGGGAGAGAAATACAAGATCGACGTGGTCTGTATGGACATGGGAAACAATGCTCCCGGGTACACGGATAAGATGTCCCCCTGGGACGTGTGGCGGGTGGCCGAGGCGATGAATGCCAAGGTGGTCATCCCGGACCACCACGACAACTGGGCCAATTGCTACGAGGACCCCGGTTACCTCGTGGACATTGTCAATAGGAAGAATAAAGAGAAACGCCCCGAAATGAAGACGGTTATCCTTCTCCCCGGAGCCCGGTACGAACATCCCACCGACATGAATATCGGCCGCTACGTCTATCCCGACTGGCGGGAGTGGATGAACTGGAAAAAGAGCAAAGAATACGGAGAGGGGCAATAGCTTTCCGGCGGGCGAGAGATTTCCTTTCTAGTCTTACTGAAGGATGGGCTGCTCTTTACGGACAGCCCGTCCTTCTCCATTCCCTCCACTGGCCCCTTGATTGCCCCTCCAGAATTCCATGACTTTTCGGGGTCTGGATACCGGAAGGGGGAGGAGATGGTCTGCCAGAAGGGTTTCCCCTTCTCTGGCCACCGCTGTCCGGTCAAGCCATGAATTTCGCCTGCCCTGCGGGGAAGAACAGCGGTCGAGGTCCAGCTCGTCGGACATCAACCGCCCTGGAGAATTAGAATTTCTCCAAGCTCCTGGAAGCTTTTCAGGCTGCTTGCCGGTATGAAATGATCGATATACGGCAAGGCTGCTTGCATCCCCAGGCAGATGGGTTGGTATCCGGGAGTTTCCAGAAGGGGATTCATCCAAATAATCCGGCGAGCCCTCCGCTTCAGACGCTTCATTTCCGATTCCAGAAGAGCCGGGTCGCCCCGGTCCCAGCCGTCACTGATGAAAATGACGATCATGGACCCCGCGGCCAGCCCCTTGGCGTATCGTTCATTGAAAATCCGGAGACATTGTCCGATGCGAGTTCCCCCCGACCAATCCTGGGCCCGCTCGCCGATGGCTTTCAGGGCAGTGGGCCATCGGTTTCGCTTCAAAAGCTCCGTGATCCGGGTCAGGCGGGTGCTGAAAACAAAAATTTCGCACCGGCGAAAGGCCCTTTGCATTCCCTGGAAGAAGAGGAGAATAAAGCGAGTCGAGGCATCCATGGAGCCGCTGACATCACAAAGGGTGATTATCTTCAGGGGCTTCACCTTTGAATCCTTGCGGACCAGCTCCAGGACTTCTCCCCCATGCCCCATGGCTTTGCGGAAGGTGCGACGGAAATCTGTATTCCGTCCTCTTAAGGAAGGTCTTGTCCTCAGGCTCCTTTTCATGACCCATGAGGACAGGAGCCGCTGGAATTCCTGCTGCAGGGCGGGTGCCTCAGGCAAAGGAATCTTGGAAAAATCCTTGGCCGACAGTCTTTCTCCTGGACTATAGCGAAGGCCCTGCCCTTCTTTTCCCGACCCCTCCGGTTCTTGGAAAGAAAATTCTTCCTTGGAGAAAAAAGGAAGGTTCTCCTGGCCCTCTCCTTCCTCCTCGACCCCTTCAGGGGAAGGAAGAACCCGTTTCCGCTCCGTCCTTTCCCACTGGCTCCAGAATTCGCGGAAGAGTTCATAGAAGAGGGAAATTTCCCGGGCCGAAGAAGCCCAATTGGCCCGCAGGGCCGAAGCGAAATCCTGCCGGTTGGAGAGATCGACAAAGGCCAGACTCCGGGCCGCATCGATGATCCGCCCCGGAGTTATTTTTAATCCCCTCTCTTTCAGGCGGCGGGCAAAAAGCAGGAGGTTGGGAAAAAGTTCTCCCCCTTTCGAGATGGCCGTGGCGGAATTCTCAATCGGATTCATGCGCAGGGAATCTGGGCTCCGGTCAAATCGCCTTGGCGGGGAAGTAGGCCCAGGAAACTATGCACCCCAGTCTCTTCCACCTGCCTCAAGTCCTCATAGTATTTGAAGATACAGCCCAGGGTTTCCTGCACTGCCTCGGCGTCCAGGTCTTCCTTTCCCAGCGCCATCAGGGCCTGCACCCAGTCGAGGGTTTCGGCGATTCCCGGCTTCTTGAAAAAGTCTCTCTCCCGAACCCTTTGCATGAAGAGACATACCTGTTGGGCGAGATTGGCCTTGGCCCCGGGCACTTTGGCCAGAACGATGCGACGCTCTTTTTCCAAGGAGGGGTAATCGATCCAATGATAGAAACACCGTCTTTTCAGGGCATCATGCAGCTCCCGGGTGCGGTTGGAAGTCAGGATCACCTGGGGGCGGGTCTTGGCCCGCAGCGTTCCGATTTCGGGGATGGAGATCTGAAATTCCGACAGGACTTCCAGAAGGAAGGCTTCGAACTCTTCGTCGGCCCGGTCGATTTCATCGATGAGCAGCACCACCGGCTTTCCCGAATCGGCCTGGATGGCTTCCAGCAAGGGCCGGCGGATCAGGAAATCAGGGCTGAAAATATCCTTGCCCACCGCCTCCCGGGGACTAGCGCCGATTTCCGCCTGTTTCATCCAGAGAAGCTGCTTGGGGTAATTCCACTCGTAGAGAGCGGTCGTGGCGTCGAGGCCTTCGTAGCACTGAAGGCGGATCAGACGGGTGCCGAGGATCTCCGCGAGCACTTTGGCAATCTCCGTTTTGCCCACTCCCGCTTCGCCTTCCACCAAAATCGGTTTTCCCAGTCTTAAGGACAAAAAGAGGACCGTCGCGGTATCGCGGTCGGTGATGTACCGGGCCTCTTCCATGGCTTGCTGGACCTCTTCGATTCGGGCAAACATGAATTTCACCTTCCCCTTTTGTTCTTTCTTCTTTCCTCGATCATCTCGGCCAGAATGGCCACCGCAATCTCCTCGGGCGTGAGAGCGCCGATGTCCAACCCGATGGGGGCATGAACGGCCTCCAGCTTTTCCCGGGAAATTCCTTTGGCCACCAGGTTCTCATAAACCGTCTGAATTTTCCTCCGGCTGCCGATCATCCCGATGTACCGGGCCTTTGTTCCCATGGCCCATTCCAGGACTTCCTGGTCGTAGGCATGTCCTCGGGTGACGATGACCAAATAACTGGACGGATTGACCTTTAATTTCGGCAGAGCGAGGAAGAATTCCTCGGCCAAAATCTCATCGGCCTCAGGGAATCTTTCCGGATTGGCGAACTGGGGGCGATCATCGATGACCGCGACCTCGAACCCCGCCATCTTGGCCATCTTGGCCACGAAAAGAGAGATGTGGCCCCCTCCGAAAACAAAAACCCGTTCCGCGGGAAGAATCGGCTCGATGTAAATATCCATGACCCCGCCGCAGATCATTCCTCCTTCCTCGGCTTGCTTTCCGGTCAGGTCAAAATGGACGGTGCGCGGCTTCTGATCCTTGATGATGTTCATGGCCGCCTGCCAAACCTCGGCTTCCAGACAGCCTCCCCCGATGGTCCCCAAGAAGGTCCCGTCTTCCCGGATGAGCATCTTTGCGCCCACCTCGCGGGGGGTCGAACCCTTGGTCCCTATGATCGTGGCCAAGGCGCCTGTTTTCCCTTCCGATTTGAGCTTCTGGACCTCATCGAACAGGTCCCCCATGGCAACCCTCCAGAAAAAGTTTCGAACTTCGATTTGCGCCCCAGATGGGGCTATGATTGTAGCCGGGGCATTTATGCCCCGGCTAAAGCGAATATTTCATCTCCGCAATCGGGGAATGAATCCTCCGGCTACCATCATCCTGTCCCTCCGGGGCGTTCCATCCTGCCTACAAAGACCTTACCAGACATTGCCGACTTCCGGTTACCGGGGATATCGTCTCAGGATGGCTTCGAGAACGCCGCCCCCGATGGCCCGGGCCTTGTCTGAAATCGTATAGCAATGTTCCCGCATAGCCCGCGGGTCCACATCGCCCACCTTCATATCCTTTTCCACACTCGCCCCGTCACGCAACAGGCCGCGCAGAACTCCGGAGATTTCGGAATGAAGCGGGAGTGTTTCCACTTTAGCAACGATTTCTCCTTTTTCCACGCGGTCCCCGATCTTTTTCCACCCCATAAACCGTCCCGCGCAGGGAGCGCGCAGGACCCGTTCCCATGTATAGCCCCCGATATCTCCCGGAACCCCCGTGTTCGGCTCCGCTGCTCCCCGCTCGATGACCCTGCCCAGATTGTGTCCTCTATTCGTTTCTACGACCAGATGCACATCTTCTCCTGCCCGAAATCCCGGGCCAAGGCCGATGATCAAAGGGGCATCGCTGATTCGGGTGCCGGTATTCGTCTTGGCCAGGATGGCATCAATGATTACGTCCGGATTCAATTTCCGTCGGACCCGGCACTGGGGGTCCACAAGGATTGAAATCAAGCCTTCAGCCCAGGCCTGTTGAATCGCGGCTTCGTCTTCCACCCTTTTGGCTTTGACGTCTTCTACCGTTTTCTCGCCCTCCTGGATCGCCTCGCAGAAAGAGACTTCCCGCCGCACGGCCAGGGGTTCGGGGATCTCCGTGAGGCACACCAGGAAACCGGAATGGAAGAGACGGTGGGCGACGCCGGTGGCCATCTCTCCCCCTCCTTTGATCAGGATTACGAGCCTGGAAGGTCTGTCGGTCTTCAGGTCCATGGGTTCAACCATTTCTCCCGAAGGGGCAAACCGGGAACCGGCAAACGGGGCATTTCAGGCACAGTCCTCCATGACCCAGACGGGCAACCTCTTTTACGGAAATAGGATCGTCGGCCAAAACCCTTGGAAGGAATATATCCAGAGCGGTAACCGGGTCATGGACGACGCAGGCGGGGGCTCCCAGGATGACCGTTTGCCCCAGCCGGGCATAAACCGACATGGAGCCGGGCAGGACGGGGGCTCCGTAGGAGACAACCTCGGCGCCCGAACTGCGGATTCCCGCCAAGGTCCGATCATCAGGGTCCACCGAAAGACCGCCCGTGGTCACGATGACCTGACAACCCTGGGCTTTCATCTTTTGAATTTCCTGGCCAATCTTTCTGGCGTCATCCGGGACAATGACCGATTTCACAACCCGGGAACCGAAACTCTCGACTTTCTGCTTGACGATCTCCGCCGACCGGTCCTTGATTCTCTTTTCATAGATCTCGCTGCCGGTGATCACGATGCCGACTTTTTTCCTGCGGAAAGGCAGAATTTCGATCACCGGAGCTTTTCTTTTTCCGATCGCCTCAACCCGCCTCACCTTTCCTCCGGGAATGGTAAGGGGAATAGTTCGCGTCCCAGCCACGATTTCTCCGGCCTGGACGCGGGAATGATTGTGTCGGGTAGCAAGGATCAGCCCTCCGATGGAATTGATCCGGGCAATGGCTTCGGTGTCGATCTTTAAAAGCCCCGCATGCTTTGCTACAAAATCAATCTTCCCTTCCCTCGGACCCCGGAGCTGAAAACTCTTGCCGGCCACCGCCCGGGCCATCCGGCGGGCGGCTTCATTTTCGTGCAATTCTCCGGGCCGTAAAGTCAAAACATAGATTTGCTTCTTCCCCATGTCGAGCAGCCTGGGGATGTCTTTCTTCTGGATGCGATATCCCCGGCGGAAGGCCGCGCCTTTGAATTTGCCCGGAACAATCTGGGTTAAATCGTGGGCCAACTTCATTCCCACCGCATCCTCGATTTTGACTCTCTTGAGCATCCAATTCCCCTGGATCCTGTATTTTCCTACGCCCTGGCACTCGCTTTTATCTTATCCCATGTTCCCGCGCAAGTCTAGGATCGGGGACTTGCCGGAGGAAGGGCGAAGATTTGGTATGAAGGTTTGGAGGGGAGTGAAATTTCCCCAAAGACTCGGAGGATCAGCAAAGACCCGATGCCTGTCGTTCGATGGAAGGAAAGGGAGGAAAGAAGAGGCAAACCGGGGAAAAGTCCATCTTCTCAAGGGGGAAGATGGCCGTCCCGCAGTCAAAATTGAGACATGGAATCACGCGTCCAGAATGGCCACTGGGCGCACCGGCGACCCGGTTCCTTTGCGGATCTTCAGAGGCAGAGCGATGAAGGTAAACCGTTTGCCCACCAGCTTGTCCAGGTTGCAGAGGTTCTCATAGTGAGTGATCTTCCGCTCCCGGCAAACCATATGGCAGGGATAAGTCTTGTCCAGGAACATATCCGGACTGGTATTATCCACCCCGAAGCTGATCGCTCCCCGGTCGAGAATGTATTCGGTGGCTGCCCGGGTCAGGCCGGGTTGATGGGAGGAATATTCCGGCTGGCCGTAATACCTCTGGTAATGACCCGTGTAAAAGAGGACGACATCTCCCGGGCGAATGTCCAGATTCCATTTTTTCAGCTGCTGCTCGATCTTTTCCGGGCCGAACTGAGTCTGGACGGGTACGTCGCTCACGTCGATACAAATGCCCGAGGTGACGCAATGTTCCAGGGGGATTTCGTCCACTGAAGGAGCCTTGGGGTCCGGCGAGAGATGGCTCACCGAATCCACGTGCGTCGGCCCATGATCGCACATCATGATCCCGCTGGACTGATAGGAAAATCCCGTTCCCAGGTTTCGCTTGGTTTCTTCGTGGGACACGTGTTCCCAAATGACCGTTTTGGCATGCCCGGGATATACCGGCATGCCGGTGTAAATCTCCTGACTCAAATCGATGATTTTCTTTCCCTTGAAAAGCATTTCCCGTTCCCCCTCAAATTTCTTGGAGGGACGGGGAATTCTCCGCCCCTCGATGAAGTCATGACCTCCGGCAGAGCCGAGGTCTTGAAAAATCGTGAACCGCGCAAAGCGGATGGAAATGGACGCTAGCTAAAGGTAGCCTTCCACCGGGTGCCAGGCCCGGGAGGAAGGACCTTGCGCACAAAAATCATGAGGCGGCTTCCATTTGATGGACCGGGCGGGCAAACCATTTGAAAGCCCGATGAAGAGGTTCTCTCCTGGTAGGGGCGGCCGGCTAGTCGCCCGATCGGCCCGCCTCACCCTGCGGAGATCGGTCGAAGCCTCCCAGAAGAGGGCCCGCCCGGCCGATGCTTTTTGCGCACAAGCTCCTTCCCCCCGGGCCACGACCCAAGCATCCCGCAAATGTCAAATCGCCATAGGCGGACTCCCGGCAGAGCCGGGGATTAACGTTAAGAATATCAGCCTTTGCCCTTCTTTTCCTCCAAGGCCCTTAGGATACGTTCCGGCGTGGCCGGATAATCGGTGACCCAAACCCCGATGGCGTTGTGGATGGCCGACAGGATGGCGGGCGGGGCGGCGCTGGCGGTCATCTCCGAAAATCCCTTGGCTCCCCGCGGGCCGTTGGGATGGGGGACCTCGACGATATCCCAGACCATCTCCCTGGGCATGTCCGCGGCAGTGGCGATCGTGTAATCGGAGAGATTGTCGGGCGCATGTTCCATGCTCGGGTAATAAGGGGTGAAATCTTCGGTCAAAGCGAACCCGATCCCCATCATGGCCCCTCCGTTGATCTGACCCCGGCAGAGAAGCGGATTGATCGCTTTCCCGATCTCGTAGACCTGGATCAGCTTGAGAACTTCCACCACGCCGGTTTCGGTGTCCACCTCCACTTCGGCCACGCATGCGCCGAAAGCCAGGGAAGCGATGGCGGTCATCTTCCCAGTTGCGGGGTCGAAGGCCTGTCCGGCCCCGGGGATGAAAGCTCCCGTCCCCACGATGAACTGTCCTCCCCAGTTGACCGCGGCTCCCACTTCCGCCATGGTTTTAGCTTTGGCCGGGGCTCCTTTGACCATGACCTGGTTGTCCGCCATCTCGATATCCGCCGGGTTGGCCTCCAAGGCCTCAGCCGCCCATTCCTTGATCTGCTTCTTGAAATCGGCTGCCGCCCGGATGACTGCATTCCCATCCATGAAGGTCACCCGGCTGGCAAAGGTCCCGGTGCACATCGGGCCGATGTCGGTGTCGAAGTTATTGACGGTGATCGCCTCCAGGGGGACTCCCAGTTCGTCCGCGGCTATCTGCCGAAGGATGGTTTTGGAACCCTGGCCGATGTCCACGGCTCCGACCAGAAGGTCCAGGGTCCCATCGGGCTTCAACCGGATCTGGGCCTGGCTGGGGTCTCCGCCGCCTTTTAAACCCGCCGGATGGGTATTGCAGGAAATTCCGATTCCTCGTTTTTTCATCGCTCTCACCTCCCTCTCGAGCTCATGGCCTGGAGATGGGCGGGCAGTTTCACTCCCGCCAGTTCCGCCGCCCGTTTCAT
>Ga0113563_10003154_pt1 | contig 10190 bp, 9 predicted proteins | sample Mud3Dept3metaG_FD_80117 | JGI IMG/M metagenome (GOLD analysis project Ga0113563, IMG submission 80117) | Freshwater wetland microbial communities from Ohio, USA, analyzing the effect of biotic and abiotic controls - Mud 3 Core 4 Depth 3... | ecosystem: Environmental > Aquatic > Freshwater >...
CCTTCATCATGGTGACCCACAACTCCGATCTTGCATCCCGGGCGTCGCAGCGGCTCCGGATGCATCAGGGCAAACTGGCCGGCGTCTGATCCGCCTCCTCCTCGCACGCACTCTTCCGTCATGCCGGCCATGGTCCTTTGCCGGGGCACACCCTCCGTATGGGAATGACTAAAGTGCGATTTTTTGCGCCTTGGAAACCCCAAATCTGAAACAAATAAAACTTGACACACGGCCTGTCTGACGGTATCGTATCCGCAAACGGGCGGACGTACGCAGCCTGTTGCACTCCCTCACAAATCCGTCACCTGCTCTCTTTCGTCGAAGCGTTTCCCGGACAATGCGAAAGGGAGATCGGATCTCGATACAGAGTGCTTTCCTCAGCGACCCGAAACGCGCTTCATCAATCTGCGCCCCGCAAGTTCTGTATTCCGGATCTCGGAAGTGCTTTTCGAGAATGGTATCGCTGGTTCCCGTTTCGCAGTGTTCTGTCATCATACCTTGAGGGAGGAGGCTTCTATGGACCACGAACTGCATTCCGAGGTTGACGTCGAGAAGACAGCACTCTGGTCTGTCGGTGAGGAACAGGAAAAATATACCCTGATCCTCGGACAGGCCATCGAGCAGTACCTCGAGGACCTGAGGTCCCTGGAGCGGCAGATCGCGGGCGGACAGATGAGCGATGATGCCATTCTCGGCGAGATCGTCTCCCGGACCGATGGCATCCTCAAGATCTGCGCGCAGTACGAGCAGGAGGTGAAGGACGAGGCCGCCGTGAAGGCCACGCGATCCTACTTCCGCAAGCGGACCCATCCCATTCTTTCCAAGAGCTATGCAATCAACCGTATCAGGACCTGGCCCCAGGGCTACCAGGGCGACCACCTGACCCTTGAGGCGGCATACCGGAACGCACCGATGTCCGACGGCATCGGGTTCTATCTGGACAAGTATCTCCAGGACTGGCCGCTTGCTCATGCGCTTCGCGGCAGGATCGCCCAACTCACCCATCTGCTCCGGGAAGAGCTCGCGAACCGCAAGAACCCCAGGGTCCTTGACATCGCCTGCGGCTCCTGCAGGGAGATCGTAAATCTGGTCCCCGACATCAAGAGTTCCGGCGCCTCCGTGATGTGCGTCGACCTCGATGAGGATGCGCTGGCCTTCTCGGAAAGTCGCCTCTCCTTCGCGGACGTGACCCCGGGCAGCATATCGTTCAGGAAGTTCAACGCCTTGCGGTTGTTCGACCTCGATATCGCCAAGGCCGAGTTCGGGCGGCAGGATATCATCTACAGCGTGGGATACTTCGACTATCTTCCCGATGATTTCCTGGTGAAGCTGCTGCGGTCCCTCTACCTGATGCTCAACCAGGGCGGAAAGCTCATCGCCGCGTTCAAGGACGCGGAGCGCTACCGTTCGCAGGAATACCACTGGATCGCCGACTGGGACGGCTTCCTGCAGCGGACGCCGAAGCAGTTCGAGCGGCTGCTCGGCGAGGCGGGCATCCCTGGTCACGCAATGACGATCTCCCGCGACCGGAGCGGTATCATCATATTCTATACGGCAACGAAGGAGTAGGACCGTTCCGGAGGCCGGCCAGGATGCCATCGGACCACTCAGGACACCGTCCCTCCCGCATGCAGCGGCGTTCATCGCGCATCCCCTGCGGCGTGCCGGCCAACACCTGAGGTGCTGATGGAGGAGATGCAGCTGCTCGACAAGGTGGCTGTCGTCACGGGCGGCTCCCGGGGGATCGGCAGGTCCATCGTCCTCGCTCTGAGCAGTCAGGGCGCCGATTGCGCGTTCACCTATGTCTCCAGCTCCGATGCCGCCGCTTCCCTTGCCGCGGAGGTCCGGGCGCTGGGCAGGCGGGCGCTCCCGGTCAAGCTGGACGCCCGGGATTATGACGGCGCGAAAGCGCTGATCGAGGACGTCAAGAAAGAATTCGGCAGGTTCGATCTGCTCGTCAACAATGCCGGGATCACGCGGGACCGGTCCCTCCTGGCGATGAGCAAGGAAGACTGGGATGCCGTCATCGACACCGACCTGACCGGGGTGTTCAACACGACCCGGGCCTCCATCATCACCTTCCTGAAACAAAAAAGCGGGAACATCGTGAACGTCTCCTCGGTCAGCGGGGTCCACCCCATGGCCGGCCAGGTGAACTATGCCGCCGCGAAGGCCGGCGTGATCGGCTTCACCAAGGCACTGGCGAAAGAGGTGGCGGCCTATAATGTCAGAGTGAACGCGGTCGCTCCCGGCTTCATCGCATCCGACATGACGGCGCAGCTCGGGGAAAAGTTCCGGGAAAAGGCTCTGCAGATGATCCCCCTCGGGAGGTTCGGAGCGGCGGAAGACGTGGCGGCGGCCGTGCTGTTCCTTCTGAGCGACGCGTCCGGGTATATCACCGGCCAGGTGCTCCAGATGGACGGCGGCCTGGGCATGTAGGGAGGATATGGACCGAAGGATCGTCATAACGGGCATTGGCGTTCTCTCGCCCATCGGGACCGGCAGGGAGGTGTTCTGGGAAGGGCTCGCCCGCGGGTCTTCGGGGACCCGTCCCATCACGCTCTTCGACACGACTCCTTTTCGGGTGCGGCAGGCGGGAGAGATAGCCGACTTCGACCCTCTCGCGCTGCTCGGGAAGAAAGGTCTCCGCGACCTCGACCGGAGCACCCGGCTCGTCTGCTCCGCGGCGAGGCTCGCCATTGACGACAGCAGGCTGGAGATCAGCGAGGCAACTACGCGCGATATCGGCATTGCCGTCGGCACGACCTTCGGAAGCCTTCACAGCATTTCGCAGTTCGACCGCTCAGGCCTCATCGAGGGGCCCCGCCTGGTCAATCCTTCCCATTTTCCCAACACGGTCATCAACTCCCCTGCGAGCCAGGTCTCCATCCGTTTCAACGCGAAGGGATTCAACGCCACCTTGTCGACCGGTTTCTGCGCCAGTCTCGATGCCCTTTCCTATGCCGCGGACTTCATCCGGCTGGGGAGGGCGAGCGCGGTCCTTGCCGGAGGCGTCGAAGAACTGTGCGAAGAGACCTTTCTGGCCTTTCACACCCTCGGGTATCTGTCCGGCATGAACGGCTCTGATCCGGTCTGCCGGCCCTTCGATGCAGGGCGGGACGGGACCGTCCTGGCCGAAGGCGCGGCGATGCTGGTCCTGGAAGAGGAAGAGCACGCGCGGAAGCGGGGCGCCGACATCCTCGGAGTGGTCCTGGGCTCCGGGAACGCCTTCGACCCGGAGGCGGACAGCAGCTTCGAACGCGCCGGGCGGGGCCTCAAGACCGCCATCACACTGGCGCTGGAGGATGCGCGCGTCAAACCGGAGGACGTGGGGTATGTCTGCGCCTGCTCCAATGGGATGCCGGGGCTCGGCAGGATGGAGACGAGGGTCCTCGGCGAGGTGTTCGGCAGCCGCGCGTCGCGCGTGCCCGTCAGCTCGATCAAGTCGATGATCGGGGAAACGTTCTCCGCCTCAGGCGCCCTTGCGGCAGCCGCCGCAGTCGGCGCCCTGCGGCAGGGGACCCTTCCCCCGACCATGAACCACCGGACGCCGGACCCTGGCTGCGGCCTCGACATCGTGGCGAACGCGGTCCGGCGAAAAAAAGTGAGCACGGTCCTCGTGACCGCGGCGGACCCGTATGGACAGAATTCCGCCCTCCTCCTTGGCGGGTACGGCAGGTAACGCATGACGCTTGATTTCGAAGAGATCAAGAAACTGATCCCCCAGCGGTTCCCTTTCATCATGGTGGACCGGATCATCGAGATGGAGCCGGGGAAGCGCGCGGTGGCCATAAAGAACGTGTCGGGCAATGACATTTTCTTCCTCGGCCATTTTCCGGACAAGGCCGTCATGCCAGGCGCGGGGATCCTCGAGGGCATGGCGCAGACCGCCATCATCATGTTCGCGTCGGCGACGCAGCAGGACAAGAGTGCCGCCCCGCCCCTGTACTACTTCGGATCGGTCAAGGCGCGGTTCCTCGGCATCGTCGTGCCGGGGGACCAACTGATCTTGAAGGTCGAAAGCGTCAAATCCCTTCCCACCGGGGCCTTTGTGTCCGGGGAGGCGTACGTCGGAGAGAAGAAGGTCACCGAGGCGGAGCTGGTGTTCAGCGTGAAACATGAATGATCGGGTGGTCATAACAGGGCTGGGGGTGGTGTCCTCCATCGGCATCGGGTGGCAGGAGTTCTGGCAGAACCTCCTCGCGGGCAGATCGGGCATCAGCCCGGTCGCGTCCTTCGATACGACGAACCACTTCACCCACAACGGCGGGGAGGTGAAGAACTTCCGGCCTGAGGAGTTCATGCCCCGCGAGCATCTGTCCAGGATGAACCGTGCGGCACAGATGGCGATCGCTTCCACTAAACTTGCCATGCAGGATGCCGGACTTGACGCGGAAGCGCTGGCCGCCCAACGCGTGGGTGTATCGCATGGCACCACGTTCGGTGCGATACAGACGATCGAGCTGGTCAATGACGCGCTCCTGGGCAAGCATGCGATCGACGCGCGATTGAGCGCACAGCTCCTGACCCATTCGGTGCCGTCGGCCCTGGCATCTGAGTTCAATTTGACGGGCCCCCAAGCCATGCTGGCAACGGCATGCGCCGCCGGGAATTACGCACTGGGGTACGGATACGATCTCATACGGCTTGGGCGGGCCGATATGATGGTCGTCGGGGCATCCGATCCGTTCTCACGGATCGCCTTCACGGGATTCAATCAGTTCAAGGCAGTGGCGCCGGAAAAGTGCCAGCCCTTTGACAAGAACCGGAAAGGTATGATGGTGGCAGAAGGAGCCGGAGCCCTCATCCTCGAGAAGCTGGAAAACGCCCTGAGACGAGGGGCTCCCGTGTACGGTGAGATCGCCGGTTACGGAGTGAGCTGCGATGCCCACCACATGACCGCGTCGTCCGTTGACGGTGTCGCGGACTGCATGAGAAAAGCATTACGCGAGGCAGGCTGCTCACCGGATGATATTGACTATATCAGCGCTCACGGGACCGGGACTCCGACAAACGATAAGAACGAATGCGCCGCCATCAAGGAAGTGTTCGGGGACCGGTATAAGACGATCCCGACCAGCTCCATCAAGTCCATGCTGGGCCACGCCATGGGAGCGGCATCGGCGATCGAAGCGATCACTTGTGCGCTCGTCGTGAAAAATGATATGATGCCGCCTACGATCAATTACGAAACACCCGATCCAGAATGCGATATCGATTGTGTGCCGAACCAGGCAAGGAAACATACGGTCAACGTGGCATTGAACAACTCGTACGCTTTTGGAGGAAACAACGCCTCTCTGGTCGTAAAGAAACTCGTTTGATAAGGAGGATGTAAGCGCGTGGCGGACAGCATTGAGCAGGGGATCAAGGAGATCATCGCGGAGGTTGCTGGTGTGGAAGTCGAGGAGATTAAACCGGATACGAACCTGACCAAGGATCTGGACATCGACTCGATCAAGGCGATCGAGATCACCGTCGCGATCGAGAAGAAGTTCAAGGTGTCCGTGCGGGACGAGGACGTTCCGAAGATCATGACGCTACGACAGGCCGTTGACCTCGTAGTGCAATTGCTCGCTTAAAAGAATGCAGCAAATGTCAAGAGCTGATGCAAACATCTATGACGCGGTCATCATCGGCGCTGGCATCAGCGGCCTCGTGTGCGGCTGTTTCCTGGCAAAGGCTGGCATGCAGGTCTTGATCGCAGAGCGGCATTCTCGACCGGGAGGGTATTGCACATCATTCAAAAGGAAAGGTTTTGTTTTCGATGCCGCAGCGCATTCATTCGGCAGCTACCGTGATAACGGAAATTTTCATAGGATAATAAGGGAGCTTGAATTAGAGCAAAGGATAACGATCAATAAATATGATCCTGCAGATATTGTTATCACGCCGGACCATACGTTGACCTTCTGGGCTGACCGAGATAAGACCATCCAGGAGTTTCAACAAGTCTTTCCAGACGAACCAAAGGTCAGGGAATTCTTTACGTTTATGGCGAGTCCGCGGCCGATGGAAATTGTGGCCTTGCGCCATAAATCATTTCAGGAGTTACTAGATCAATACTTTACCAACAATAGAATAAAAGCCATTCTGTCCTACCCGTTGTTTGGGAACAGCGGTTTGCCTCCTTCCTCGCTGTCTGCTTTCACGGGAGCCAAAATCTTCACTGAGTTTATCGGCGATGGCGGCTATTACCCTGAAGGCGGCATGCAGGAACTGCCAAATGCGTTCGCGCACAAATTTCAGGAATTAGGGGGGGTCATGAAGCTATCCTCCCCTGTTGTGCGCATTACTGTGAAGGACGGTACAGTATCGGGTGTGGTTCTTAAGACAGGAGAGACAATAAGATCAAGACAGGTGATATCGAACTGTGATTCTCGACAGACCTTTCTCGATCTATTAGGAGAACAAAGCATCGATCAACGAGTGATTGCAAAGCTAAATACGATGACGCCATCGCTTTCAATGTTCATTGTGTATTTGGGCGTTGATCATACGTTCGGGGCTCTGCCGCCAGCGGGCTCAACGCTCTGGTACCTGCCTCACTATGATCTAGAAAAGTTATACCGATCAGCAAAAAGTTCAAGCGAGACCGATCTGACGAAGTATCTTCTCCGAGTTGCACCGGATGGAAAAAGTGTATTGGCGATGGCAAGCGCCTCTTTTAAGGATAAGCACTATTGGGATGATAATAGAAGCAACTTATTGGATCTATTTATAGACAATATCCAGCGAACAACTGTCCCGGATCTATCGAAGCACGTTATCTATAAAGAAGCTGCAACGCCCTATACTTTGTATAGATATACAGGAAACTCAGAAGGAGCTGCATACGGCTGGGAAAGCACGCAACAACAATTCATGGACCCCGACTTTAAAAAACCTTCATTTATTCAAGGCCTTTATTTGACCGGTCATTGGACTACCTATGCGCAGGGATTGGCCGGAGTAGCATACCTGGGTTATGATCTCGCTATTTCCTTGATAAGGAAGGGAAAAACGGGTAAAATCTAAATGGTTGAAGTCACTCATCAACCTCAGGACCAAGTATGAGCACGATATCATCTAAACAAAAATTCATTGATCAAGAAATTTTGAAAGTACTTCGCTTTTGGGGGGCAATTGCCACTGGGGGCGGAGCCGTAATTTTTCTCTCATTAAGCATCCTTGATCATTTTGTCACCCCCGCGAACGTTCTGAAATTCTTAGTTTACCGGGCTTCTGCAGCTGTATTGTTCGCATGCATATTCTATTTAAATCGGCTTGCCTCCACAAAATATTATCAGATAGGACTTTTTGTTAGTGGCACTATTATAGCGGCCGGTACCGTAGAACTAATGATTCTCTCGACAGGGGGGCATCAATCTGTTTATTACGCCGGGATGATTATAACATTAATCTTTTGTCTCGGTTTTCTGCCGCTCTTTTCCATTCGAAATACCGCACTGCTGGCGTTAGCAACATATCTCATTTATCTTCTGCCTATTCTCATATATGACAATATCACAAATAAGGAGGTTTTCCTTAACAACAACGTTTTCCTTTTAGCTACTGCCTCGATTGTTACCATCTGGCGTTTTTATAATGACAAGCTTCTTAAAGAAAATCTTTCCCTCCAATTCGACCTCGCGGAACAGAAGAAGCACCTCGAGATATATTCTCTCCAACTGAGATCCCTCGTCGATGACCGGACCGTGGAGCTGAAAAAGTCGAACCAACGGCTTGAGGCGCTCTTCGAGAACGCGACCGACGGCATCGTGGTCCTGGACCGGAACGGCATCATCGTGAACGTCAATGAGCGGGCCTCCGAGATGCATGGCTTCACCAAGGAGGCACTCGTTGGCGCCCACAGCAGCCTGCTCGACGTGGAGGAGAACCGCCAGAAGTCCGCGGAACGCATGGCGGCCATCCTGCGGGGCGAATCCATTTCCTACGAGACCCAGCACTTCAGGAAGGACGGCAACCGGATCGCTCTCGAGGTGAGCTCGAAGGCCATCCCCGTCGGCGACGAAGTGTTCATCCAGTCGTTCCTGCGGGACATCACGGAGAAGAAGAAGATCCAGGAGCACCTCTTCCAGTCCCAGAAGATGGACTCCATCGGGATGCTGGCCGGCGGGATCGCCCATGACTTCAACAACGTCCTGACGGCCATTCTGGGCTATACGGACGTCATCCGGAAGGATGTCGGCGCCAATGAGAAGGTGCTCAACCGGCTGAGCATCATCGAGAGCGCCGCGAGGAAGGCGGGCCGCATGGTGTCCCAGCTCCTCGGGTTCTCCCGCAAGGCCGAGATCGAGCTGCAGTCGGTCAATATGAACGACGTGGTGAACGACACCGTCAAGCTGCTCGAGCGGGTCATCGACAAGCGGATCGTGGTGCGTCTGGACCTGGCGGAGCGCCTTCCGACCGTCGACGGGGACTTCAACCAGCTGGAGCAGGTGCTGATGAACTTCGTGGTGAACGCCCGCGACGCCATGCCCTACGGCGGCGTCATCACCGTTTCCTCGTCCGTCGTCGAGGCCGGACCGGGCGCGAAGGGCGTGCCGCCCTATGTCCCCGCAGGCAGCTATGTCGTGCTGAACATCGCCGACACGGGCGTGGGGATCCCGGAGGAGATCCAGCGAAAGATCTTCGAGCCCTTCTTCACCACCAAGGAGCGGGGAAAGGGGACGGGGCTGGGGCTGGCCATGGTCTACGGCGTCGTGACCGAGCACAAGGGGTACGTAACGGTCCGGAGCAAGATCAACGAGGGGACGGCCTTCACCGTCTACCTGCCCGTCTCGGCGAAGACCGCGGCGGCGGCGCGGAAGCCGTTCCTGGCCACGCCTGTGCGCGGCCATGAGCTGATCCTGCTCGTGGACGACGACGAGAACGTCCTCGGGTTCATCAAGGACTCGCTCGAATCGAACGGATACAAGGTCATCGCGACGTCCAATCCCATGAACGCCATCGACGCTTACAAGACGATGAGCACGGAGATCGCGCTCGTCATCACGGACGTGGTCATGCCGCTGATCGACGGGAGGGAGCTCATGAAGCGGCTGGCGGACATCGACCCGTCGGCGCGCTTCCTGACGGTATCCGGCTACAGCAAGTACAGCGAGCAGCAGGATGAGGTGAAGCCTGACGTCTTCCTGCAGAAGCCCTTCGACTCCCGCGATCTGCTCGCCGCGGTGCGCAGGATCATCGACAAGGGAAAGACGATGCCCACGCGGTAGTGCAGGCTTGCCCATCCTTCCCCCTTAGGTACGTCCGAAGCTCCCCGCAGGTCCCTCCGGCCACCGCTCGCGATCGGTACCTCTGCGCAGAGTACGCGCAGGAGCCGGCGGGCCTCCTTCCTTCATAATGAGCGGTATCCTGCGGTGCAGATCGCTTTTCAGGGGTTGTCCTTCAGACGGCGGCGAAGGGTCATGACTCATCCACAGACAGGGGGCCGTCTCGGTGAGGCCGAAGTCCCGCCGGACGGGGAGCGGCCGCTATTCAGGGGATCATGATTTGGGGGGGCGATACGATGAGCGGATGCCCCGGTGGGCGCGGAACTCCTGTTCGGCCCTCGCCGGGTCCTCAGAGTTGTTCAGGATAAGCTGCTGCAGGTGCAGGTAGCTCTCAACGTCGATCTCGCTGAAGTGGACGGCCAGCGTTCCCGGTTCGGCGCGGACGATCACACCCTTGACCGTGATGCTCATCCGGGGTTCTTCGCGCGCGAGGAGGATCCTGACGTGGCAGGGGGTGCCGGGTTCCGGAGCAGGGCCTGCGGTTTCCGTGCGGAGCCCGTTCATGCTGATGTCCAGGCTGGTGCGGGAGCGGATCACCCGGGCGGGCGTATGGATCTCGATCTCCGTACGGAAAGGCACGCGGATGAACTCTCGTCGCTCATTGGCTGGTGTTGTCATGGTGTGCGGTCCTGCCTGCATTCAGTATAGCAACATCATTATCCATCGTCAAACCCGCCGGGCCGCAGCCACGGCCCTTGTGCCATGTAAATCCATGTAATTCCATGTTTTGTTTGACATCCCTCCGGGTTTCTGGTAAAAATGTATATTCTTGACCTTTCACGCCGCGCGAGCAAGAAAGCGGTCCCGGTCGTGAAGAGCGCCCCCCTGAGGACGGCCGGATGAGGCCGTCATCGACCACTCATAACCGTAACGGAAGGAGACCAGCATGAAGACGACGAAGATAGTGTTCGC
>Ga0113563_10003155_pt1 | contig 10190 bp, 8 predicted proteins | sample Mud3Dept3metaG_FD_80117 | JGI IMG/M metagenome (GOLD analysis project Ga0113563, IMG submission 80117) | Freshwater wetland microbial communities from Ohio, USA, analyzing the effect of biotic and abiotic controls - Mud 3 Core 4 Depth 3... | ecosystem: Environmental > Aquatic > Freshwater >...
AATAAGCACCTGTTTTAACGCTCCTGCGCCTGCGATAAGAAGCATAATCATAGTGATACTTGTAACAGAGTGTGCCAGTGAATTCATGATATCAGTTATCTTTCTTCCCCTTGCAATTCCAAGGGTATAGATGGCAAAAAGGACAGAAAGCAGCATTGCAAAAACCGGGTTCCCTATCCAGCCAAGTACCTTTCTGACAACATTTCCTTCAGGAAGCAGAAATCCGGCAATTGTGGCAAGTGTAATAAGCAGAACTGGTAACAGTGCTGAAAAGAAACTCATCCAGAAGCCAGGCATCTCATCATCTTTCAATGGTTTAACATTGACAAATTCTGCAAATGGCTTTGCATCAATTTTGCTGAGCGCTTTCGAGAGAATCGGACCGGATACGAAAATTGCAGGTATCGCTACTATTATTCCATAAACAAGTGTCTTACCAAGATCTGCATTAAACACCCCGACAATAGCTGTTGGTGCAGGATGCGGAGGGAGATAACCATGTGTCACCGACAGCGCTGCAAGCATGGGAAGTCCGACATATAATAATGGTAAGCCTGTTGATGCTGCCACAGTAAATACAAGCGGGATCATAATAAAGAATCCAACATCATAGAAGAGAGAGACTCCAACTATAAAACCTGTAAGCATAAGAGCCAACTGAATATGCTTCAATCCAAAGGCATTTACAAGTTTAGTTGTGATCCTCTGTGCTGCTCCGCTTTCCGAAACCAGCTTCCCCAGCATCGATCCCAGGCACAAGATGAGTACAAGGAATCCCATAGTATTGCCAATACCTTTTTCTATCGACAATACAGCCTGGTCGAGGGTCATCCCTTCAGCAAGAGCTACAGAAATAGATACTATTACAAATGATAAGAATGAATTGAATTTGAAAACCAGGATCAAAACAAGGAGTAGGCAGATTCCGAGTACGACTATCAGGAGAGGCATATAATACTATTGTTATTAAGTGTTTCTTTAAAATACAAATTCTGGTCTTCAATAAGTTGCGCAGAGCTCAGAGCGTAGGGCTATGTGCTTTCAAGCCTCTGCCATCAAAGCCCGGCTCTGGTTTAAGTGGAAATTTTACAGGCATATTATCACGGGTTGACCGGTAGATGGCAGTAAAAAGCTCGACAGTTCTGCGTCCGGCTTCACCATTAACAGCAGGTTCAGTGCCATTGGCTATAGCTTTTAAATAATCTTCAATCTGATATTGAATATAAACAACTGTCGGATCACAATTATTGAAAGTATCAGTATCCGCCTTAATCCACTCCTTAAGCAGATGTTCCTCCCCGGGAATCGTCCAGAGATCATTTACCGGGGGCTCAGCTACACCTGTTCTTCCAGCTATAAACATAGCTCCACCATCGGTCTGGACGCCAGCCGATGCTCCATTCTCACCATGAACATGTACTTTTCCATATATACCAGGTTTCTGTGAATTGCTTACAAGGATATTTCCAATCGCACCACTTTTAAACTTCACAATTGCAGCTGCAGTGTCTTCCACTTCAATGTAAGGATGATTAAGATTTCTCCATAAACCATAAACTTCATCTATCTCCCCCATGAACCAAAGCATTATATCGAGCTGATGAGGAGACTGATTGACCAGTACTCCGCCACCCTCTTTTTTCCATGAACCCCTCCACTCATCAGAATCATAATATGCTTTATCGCGCCACCCAAGCATTGTGACAGTTGCCAGAACAGGCCTTCCGAGTTTCCGGTTTTCAATTGCATCCTTTACTCTCCTCACAGGTTCATACCAACGCCGCTGACTTATAACACCCAGTTTTACATTAATGTCCCTGCATGTTTTTATCATCTCGTCGCAATCCTTAAGATCAGAAGCGAGAGGCTTCTCTACCAGCACATTAGCACCAGCTTTTGCTGCCTCTGTTGCCGGATAAAGATGATAAGGGTGTGCAGAACAGACAATAACAAGGTCTGTTTTATTATCGGCTACCATTTCAGAAATCTGTGAATATGATATTGTTTTATAAACAGCCGCAAAATCGCTGGCTGTCCGGGCTGTTCTGCTCCAAACCCCTGTCAATCGGGCATTTGGAATATTCTGAATGGCTTTTGCATGAAGATGTGCAACGCGACTGCAACCGGCAATTGAAATGTTATAAATTTTTTCAGTCATTTTATTTAATATAAAATTTCGGATCTCGGATTTTTGATTACGGATTTCTTAAGTAATTCTGCATCTTCCAAGCTGCAATCCGCAATCCGAAATCTATGGAACCAGTATTACCTTATTTAGTTTCTCTTCTTTTTTGTAAAGTTTATCAAACCAAACAGCTCCTTCTGAAAGAGGAGCTACCACAGATATCTGATCATCAACAGTAATTTTCCCTGTCTCAAGAAGGTTAAGTACAACTTCATATTCTCCACGAATGGCACAGCTTCCGAGAACAGTTAATTCGCGTGTAACTACCTTCTGAAGTGGAAATTCTACCATGGGTGATACATTGCCAACAAGTATTACTTTTCCTCCCTTTCTAACCATATCAATCGCAAGATTAACAGACTCACTTCTGCCAACCGCTTCAAATGTGACATCTGCACCCCTGTTATTTGTAAGCGCAATAATCTTTTCATCAATGTTGGATTCAGATGAGAGAAAAGCATAATCAGCTCCGGCTCTCTTAGCCTGATCAAGATGGCTGTTATTTACATCGATTGCAATAATCTTTGATGCACCAGAAAGTCTAAGTAGTTTCAATATAAAGGTTCCGATCATGCCGGCTCCCACAACAACACACGTTTCACCTGTTTTGAATACTGCAATATTTACAGAGTGAAGTGCAACAGCAACTGCTTCAACCATAGCTGCTTGTTCAAATGTTACACTATCAGGTATTTTATAAAGGATATGCTGTGGTATGGAGATGAAATCGGCAAAAGCCCCATTTCTTTTATATGTTCCCGGCGACACACCCAGAACCTCCCTGTTATCGCTTAAATTATAATGCCCTTCTAGAGTATACCAGTCGTTCAGCGGGTAAACAGTGGAGTCGAATGTTACCCTGTCTCCCTTTTTCCATACTTTTACGTCAGCACCTGTTTTGACAATAATTCCGGATGCTTCATGTCCCATAATCATTGGCGGGATTCTTCGCCCTGTACTGCCATCAAGACCATGAACATCGGAACCACAGATACCACAGGCCATGACTTTTACAAGAACCTCATTATCATGTATTTCAGGATCAGGAACCTCTTTATAAATAAGTAAATTGTATTCTTCCAGGACAAGGGCCTTCATTTCAGTTACTTTAACTATTTAATTACCTCATTCTCTACGGTAACTATCTTTATTTCAGCTGCACCAATAACCATTTCACTAATTTTGGGTCCGAATGAATTAAAATATTCAGCAGCAAAATGCGCATCTACAGCAGCCTGGTTTTTATATTCTTCTACAAAAACGAATTTCGAACTATCATAAGGATCCTGGAAAAGCTGATAAAAAAGACACCCTTCTTCAGTATTGGATTTGGCAATAATATCTTTTGCAGCCTCAATAAAATCTTTAGCTCTTTCAGGCTTTACAGATAGTTTTGCAATTATCATCATTTTAGAATCTATTGAAGGTGCAGCGACAGATGATTGAGCAGTACCACTGCTTTCAGTACTTTTATTATTACCACAACTGCCGGAGATTAATACAATACCAAGCAGAATAACAAATAGTTTTACTTTCATGGTTATCAATTTTTGGTTAATAAATTTTACGCCATGAATATAATGAATAATTATTAATTATCGGTAGCATGGCCATGCCATGATAGGGCACTACAGAACTAAATGAATTTCAGATAACGACTTTATTGCCCTGTCGGAGAAGAAATCGCATGCTTCGAATACTCTGAACAAACCGCCATCCTCATCCGGTTCTGTTCTCACAAGCAGGAATTCCTCCTGGTCATTCCTGTTAAAGAGTTCAGAAAAGGATATTGCACAACGATATCCATCATTTCCAACAATACATATCAATCCCGATTGAAGGTTCCTTCTGTCAACAGGGTAATATGCAGATAAAATATCTTTAAGAAGCATTCCTTTAAATGGTGAAGTGCTATGTATCCCTTTTCCCCTTCCATAGAAAATTGTATTGAAAGTTATGTTTTCAGGTCCCGATGGGGCAAGAGACGCAACCATCTTTTCAGTATTGAATATTTTGAATTCAGGCGAGTACATTGGTGACATTCCTTTTACAACCGTAAACGATTTTTTGATTGATTTTACTGTAATTTTTACTGGAGAGGAGATATTCCTTTCAGTAACAAGATCACTAGCTGCCACTATTTTGCTTTCCGAAGGAAGCTGCCAGAGGTCCTTTGTCCTGGAAGGTACTATCCGCGACACTCCAGTGGCAATGAGTATCTTATGAAGGTTGTTGGGATAATATATTTCGCCCCAGCTGAAAACAACTTTTTCACCCTTCTCATTCTCAATTTCAATGTAAATGTCAATTATAGGGTTAAATTCCTCAGCATTCGTTTTTTTAAGAATTCTATCATTTAGTATGTCAAAAAGTGAGTATCCATCGTATCTGTATGCACCAATAAACCTGTCGTTTCCGGAGCTATCCAGCAAGGTCTCCTTCACAATTACGCTATGCAACGGTAAAGTCGAAAAATCAACTTTCCCCGGATTAGCAACCTCGCCTTCAATACTCAAGTCTTTTGGTTGAAGAGCATAGGTTTCAGTATTATCGTAAAAGTTATTTGTAATGTCCATTGTATCCAGTAGTTGTTCATTTAATGGCATTCCTGGATTTGAAGTTGATACCTGACTTTGTTTGCATGATATCATACACAAGGAAAAAACCAGGATAAGAGTTGTTGCTTTCATAATGTTCTGTAGATGTAAGTTAATAATATGTAAATATTTACATATCGGATACAAAAATAATCCTTAATCACAACTCATTTATGACTATTGTCAGAATTTCCTAGAAAGATTCAGGGACACGCCATGGCGTGTCCCTGCGTCTATTCAACAATCACCACAATTATATCCATAACATTTGTCATAGTCGGACCGGTAATGATATGGCCACCAACCTTTTTAAAGAAATGGTATGAATCAAAATCATTCAGAAATTTTACCGGATCAATACTTTCGGAAGAAGCGTTAGCAAATGTATCTGAATCGACAACTGCACCTGCTGCACCTGTAGGACCATCATTGCCATCAGTTCCTGCTGACAGAACGGTAATCCCAGGCAGATCTTTAAGTAAAAGTGCAATCTGCAGTGCTAAGTGCTGGTTCCTTCCACCCTTTCCTTTACCGGTCATTTTTACAGTTGTCTCTCCTCCGAACAGAAGACAAACCGGTTTAACTTCATCCACATTCTCTTTAAATTTCAGAGCTGTTTCAACTAAATAATCAGCTACTGAAGATGTGTCGCCCTGAAGTTGATCGTCTATGATTAAAGCATTGATATTGTACTCAAGAGTTTTCTGTCTTGCGGCTTCCAGAGCCAACCTGTTTGTACCTATCAGTAGGTTGGAAGTTTTCTCAAATATTGTATCTGATTGTTTTGGTGTTTCCGGTTTTAATCCGGATTCCCCGTCTCTCAGGTATCTCAAAATTCCCGCTGGTACATCATTCATTAAGTTGAACTTCTCAACAACTTCAAGAGCCTGACTGAATGTTGTTGGATCGGGAGTTGTCGGACCTGAAGCTATTACATCAAGTGGGTCACCTGCAACATCAGATAAGATAAGAGTTACAAGAGTTGCCGGATAAACGGACCGGGAAAGTTGGCCACCCTTTATCAACGAAATGTGTTTGCGTACTGCATTAATCTCCTGAATACATGCTCCGCTATTTACAAGGAGATTATTAAAATCCGTAGTTTCAGCAGGTGAAGATCCGGGCGGAAAATCTGCAAGCAGTGCAGAACCGCCTCCTGATAACAAACACAATACCAGGTCATTAACCTCAGCTTTTTTAGCAATTTTCAGAATTGTATCTGTCGCTTTAAATCCATTTGAATCGGGTACAGGATGGCCAGCCTCAGAAACCTTTACATGTTTCAATCTGCAGGAATGACCGTATTTGACAACAATGTGTCCATCTGAAATCCGGGGACCAATTATCTTCTCAATCTCAAATGCCATAGAGGCACTGGCTTTTCCAGCCCCGATAACAAAAATATTTTTAAAATTCTTTAATGGAAACCGAAGGTGTTGTATATGAAGAATATCACCTTCCAGTGAAATTACTTCGGGTATCAAATTTGAAGGTACTACGCTCTCCACTCCTGCAATAAAAATCTCTTCTGCAATTTTTCGGCTTTCCATACGAATAGGTTTTACCACAAAGGAGTTCCCGTTCAAACAAAATTACAAAACAATAAGTGAAGTAATCCAAACGCAGGCAAAAACAACTACTCCCATTACAATTGTTGAAGAAGAGTAAACACGCAGAGTTGTACCAGGATCGATTTCTGAGAAATTAGAAATTACCCAGAAATAGGAGTCATTTGCATGAGAAACAATCATTGATCCGGCACCCATTGCAAGCATGACAAATAACCTTCCAGTTTCAGAATCCAGGCCAAGCATAGATAGCATCGGTGCAACAAAAGATGCTGTAGTTATAATTGCCACTGTTGAAGAACCCTGTGCAGTTTTCATAATAACAGCTATCAGAAAAGGCACAACAAGTCCAATACTTGTGCCGGCTAATAGTCTTCCTATTTCCTCACCTGTTCCAGTTGCCTTAATAACCATCCCAAACATTCCGCCTGCGGCTGTGACAATTAGTATTGGTCCGGCTTTCTCAATAGCTTCACCAAATACGGAATTCATCTTTTCGATTGATTTTTTCTTAAGTAAAAGCAATGATAGTAATACTCCAATTGATAAGGCAAATATTGGTTCTCCGGGGAAAAAGAATATTTTTGAGGTGATACTCTGACCTCCTTTGTCAATAAGATTTAATAGTGATTTTATTGTAATAAGTAAAAGAGGCACAACTATGGGAAGGAATGAAAGAAAAGGTGAAGGAAGATTGTCAGTTACCATCTGTTTATCAACTTCAGGTTCATTTGCCGGAGGATAGTTTTTCCCTTTTGTTATCCATTTTGTCCAGAAAAATGCAACAATCGCGCCCGGGATAGCGAAAAGAGTACCTATTACAATCAGGTACCCGATATTCACCTGGAGGAGTCCTGCAGCTGCAAGTGCGCCAGGGTGAGGAGGTATGAGACAATGCACAGAGTACAGGGATGTTGCCAGTACTGTTGCCATAAGTGGCATTGCAATTCTTGATTTTGCGCTGAACGACTTTGCCAGTCCGCTTAAAATTATGAACCCGGAATCGCAAAATATCGGAAGGCCTGTAATAAACCCTGTTATGCCTAAAGCCTGTGCACTTCTGTTTTCGCCTGTCCTGGAGAGAATATACTTAGCAATACTTAAAGTACCTCCTGTCCTGTCAAGTGTTATTCCGATTATTGCACCAAGGATTATAAGGAATCCGATTGATGCCATTGTATTCCCGAAACCTTCCTTGATTGTTGCTACAATTCTATCAGCCGGCAAGGTAGCGAATGCAAGAAAGAGCGACACAATAAACAGAGCGATGAATGCCTTAAGTTTCAGACTGGAGGTCAGGTAAATTATTGCAATTATACTTACACCTACAAATACCGACGTTAGTAAATTACTCATAATAGATTCTAAGGTTAGGAAAAGAAGAGATATGCGATCCAGATATAGTTAAGTGCCATTTTCAGTGTTTGAGGTGCTAAGATAAATATTCGGGAAGACAAAAGACAATCCACCTGCGTTAAAGCTATGGTGGAGGAAGAAAATAAAAAGATAAAAGTGGCGTCAGGATTCAGGCATCGGGCGTCAGGGGTATTCAGGAAAATTTCTTCTTGTACCAGATGCCTGGTGCCTGGTGCCTGTCGCCTATTGCATATTATCGAATAATAAATAAATTTGTATAATCAATATAATAATCAGTTATGGCACGTTTTACAAGAATAGATGTAATCCTTAAAATGAAGGAGGTCGGAATTGTTCCGGTATTTTATCATAAAGATGCAACCGTTTGCAAGAGTGTAATAAAGGCATGTGCCGACAGTGGAATAAAAGTCTTTGAATTTACTAACCGTGGTGATTATGCACACGAATTGTTCAGTGAACTGAATAAATGGGCAGAAAAAGAGGTTCCGAATCTGATTATGGGTGTTGGTTCGGTAGTAGATGCAGGAACGGCATCGTTATATATACAGCTTGGTGCAAATTTCATCGTTTCACCTATCCTGAATCCTGAAATGGCCAAAGTTTGTAACCGCAGAAAGATTTTGTGGTCACCCGGGTGTGCTACATTATCAGAAATTAATTATGCCGAAGAGCTTGGAGCTGAAATAGTTAAAATATTCCCTGGTTCATCTGTCGGGGGACCTGATTTTGTAAAATCAATAAAAGGACCATGCCCCTGGACAAGCATTATGCCAACCGGAGGTGTTGAACCGACGCTTGAAAATCTGACTGAGTGGTTCAATGCCGGTGTAACATGCGTAGGTATAGGTTCAAACCTGATAACCAAGGAGCATATCCAGAAGAAAGACTGGGCCGGGCTTACAAAAAGGATAACTGCAGCAGTAAAAGTTGCCAGAATGTTTCAGCTACCTTAATTATATTTTGAGCAGTATTTTAAGATTTTTAGATGGTTCCCTTTCAAGTAAGTCAAAGCCTTTTTGTGCGTCCTCAAGGTTAAGAATACCAGTGATCATTTTATCGGGATTGAGTTTTCCGCTGGCAAGTGCTTCTATTGCTTTTGAGAATTCTCCATGACTTACACGTGAAGCAACAATCCTTGCCTCTTTCCAGATAAGTTCCTTCATTAGAATTTCTGCAGGGTGGTCTGAAAGTCCCAGTACACAGACAGTCCCGGCCCCTTTAATTGCATTTATGCAGGTTCTGACCGGATTAAACTTTCCTTCCAGGTATACCTCATGACCTACCGCTTCAAAAGCAATATCTACACCACGGTCACCTGTCGACTCTTTGATGAGTGCGACAGGATCGCTATTCCTTATATTAATTGTATAAATATCAGGGAAAGCTGACTTGGCAAGAGAAAGTCTCTCATCGAGGATATCTGCCATGAAAATTTTACCGGAAGTAATAGTTTTAGCAGCGTGCAATATTGACTGACCAACCTTGCCGGTGCCAACTATCAGAATGTCATCATCTTTACTTAATCCAGCCCTTGCAGAGGCATGAAATCCGATTGAAAGAATCTCAACCATAGCAGCATGTTCGTCCGGGACATGTGAGGGTATTTTGTATATCATACCTGAGGGTACCGAAACATATTCCGCAAATCCACCATTTAGATCAATACCAACAAGCTTTAAAGAGGTACATGCAGGATAATGTCCAGCCAGACAGGCAGCACATTTTCCACACCACATGATCGGATCGACGGTTACTTTTTCACCAGGTAAATAATTTTTCACTCCCTTCCCCACTTCTTCGATTACACCGGCAAATTCATGCCCGGCAATAAGCGGCAGTTTTGTACGGGGATGGAACTCACCCTTGAAAATATGCTGATCTGAACCACATATGCTTGCATATCTGACTTTTACCATCACATGATTGTTAAGAAGCTTTGGCTTTACAACCTCCTCCAACCAAATTTTCCCATATTCTCTGATTACAGCTGCTCTCATTCTTTATTCGTAATACTAAAGTTTTTCTCCGCTTCTCCCTTTCTCCCCATCACCTCTTCCTACTCCCCCGGCGCCCTGTACAATTCAATATTCGAAATTACCGGACATGCTTTTGATTTACTAAATGTTATCTTTATTTTTGAAGCCGATACAACTGGAAATTTCCTTATAATTTTATGTCCGATAGTGGTACCTTCAATTAACGGTTTCCACTCACCGTCCAGAAAAGCAGATACATTGAATTCCTGAACCCTCTGACCAAGTCTAATATACTCCTGCAGAATGATCCGGTTAACTTCGGTCTCGTTGCCAAGATTTATAATGATCTCACCAGCAGTCTGATCATCCCTGGTGGCCCAGTAGGTATCAGGATTTCCATCTGTTACATTTGATGCTTCATAACTCTTTCCTCTAACAGGAACTGCAGTTGTTTTTTTCCCTTTATCCATGTCTTTATCAAATTCCT
>Ga0113563_10003157_pt1 | contig 10189 bp, 7 predicted proteins | sample Mud3Dept3metaG_FD_80117 | JGI IMG/M metagenome (GOLD analysis project Ga0113563, IMG submission 80117) | Freshwater wetland microbial communities from Ohio, USA, analyzing the effect of biotic and abiotic controls - Mud 3 Core 4 Depth 3... | ecosystem: Environmental > Aquatic > Freshwater >...
CATGGTCGCCCGTGTCGGCCGTATCATGGTGCGTCAGCCGCAATCGAAGGCGAACGCCGGCAGTATGAATAATGGTATGCCGATGACTTCTTCCATCGGTTGCGGCCCCTGGGCTGGAAACGCGACGGCTGAGAATATTCATTTGAAGCATTACATGAATTTTACCTGGGTTTCCAAAGAGTATGATAAGCCGGACTGGATGACGGATGAGGAACTGTTCGGCGAATTCTACGATCCCGAATTGGAGAAGGTTCAATACTCCCCATTCTGATTACCAAGCGTAATCCAATCTGCGCCGCCACTGTGGCGGGATTTTCCGGCGTCGTGGCATCAGTGGCACGGCGGGACAGGGTGGCGCCTCGGCGGAGAGTGTGAAAACCCCAATCATGTGCCTCTCCGCCGGGGCACACGATGCCGCATGCGGTCGGGATCGGCAACGCCATCGCGATCGGACGCTCGCCGCAACTTGAGATCAAGGACCAGTCCGGCCGAGGCTGCTCCGATTATCACTTCTGATCGAATCCCCCTGCCGGTTTTTTTCCGTAGGAATCAACGAAATAAGCTCCGGCCAGTTCGGCACTGGCGGGATCCGTGAAGAGCACCGGCCTGGGATGGCGGATGAGATCCACCATGAGGCCGGCCACCTCCTGAACATCCTGCGGCTTCAGCCATGGCCCCCGAGGAGATCCGCCCAGGGCGTTTTTAGCAAAATCAGTGCTCACTCCTCCCGGCAGGACCAGTGATATGGCGATATCAGGGTGTGAGTCGCGCAGATCGATTCGAAGGCTCTCGGTAAGCGAATTCACTGCACTTTTCGCTGCGCTGTAAATGGAGCGATAGCTGACCTGGGGAACGATACTCAGGTACGAGGAGAGGTTCACCAGATGCCCCCTGCCTCGCCGCCGGAAGTAGGGAATGATCACCTGCATTCCGTAGAGTACCGACCTCAGGTTGACGTTGATGATCTCGTCAAACTCGCAGTCAGTTACCTCGAGTACCTTCCTGCTGATCCCCCTTCCGGCGTTATTGACCCAGACGTCGATCCTGTCAAACCGCTCCAGGGTTGCGTCCCGCAGGCGCTGCATGTCCTCCATTTTCGTGACATCTGTGACTACTGCCAGATGCCCGGGACCGCATCGCCCGGCGACCTCGCCCAACTCCTTCTCCCTGCGGGCGGCCAGAGAAAGCCGGTGCCCCTTGCGGGCCAGCTTTTCCGCCAGAGCCGCGCCGATTCCGCTGCTCGCCCCGGTGATCACGATGACTTTGGATTCCATATCGCTCCCGTTTCGCGATCCCGCTTCGCCCATGAACTCATGCGCCCCTTCGATTCATTATGGGAGAAGCCGTTCACGAAGGTCAACCCGCTCCAGGCTCGCGATGGTGCAGTGCATGCCGGCGAAGCTGGCCGGGCATGACATCCCGGCTGAAGCGGACCCACGTGGCGCATCGGTGCATTCCGGAAATACGTGACACCGTTCTCCCGGCACCACAAAATTGGTGCATTTCACAGACAGAATGTGGTAGAAACTGTGATATGCCAGTCGATGGAATGCGCCCATGCTTTGCCGCTGTGCGAGATTCCTGCAATTGGATCTTGCAGCCGAAAAGCGGATTCGCCGACGTCAAGCATATGCGCATGCCGGCAGGGATCAACGAGGAGCCGCACCGGCCAACGCCTTTTTGCTGCAAAATTCCCGTCGCCGTCGGATTTCCGACAGAGGCGGCGCTTAAGTTCGGGAGAGTATCCGGACGAGGCATCCGTGAATGCACCGGAGCCCCGATATGAATCGAAATCATTGCGTTTATATTGCCGAGGGCAGGAGGGAAATGACATGGGTAGAGTACGCTATATGATCATCACGATTGCAATCGTCGCCTGCGCAATCTGGGCGCTCCCCCAGCAGGCTCCGCCAACCCAAGGTACCGCCGGAGGGGGGCAAGGGCAAGGCGCCGCAGGGGCGCCGCCGGCGCGGGGCGCCCAGGACCCGGCCGCACGGGGTCCGCGTGGCGGGCGAGGCGCCCGCGGCGGAGTTCCGAGGAAGCGCGTCCTTGCGTGGGCCGATACCCGCAACGGCGTGGCGCAGCATGAATCGGTCGGACACTTCATGGCGGTGATCGATCGACTCGGCTATGAAACCGGGCTGTGGGATACGCTCATCCGCACCGATTCCCACATCATCTCGAAGACAGCCAAGAAGACGGACGGTTCGCCGGCAAGCGGAGGACCGAACCTGAGCAATATCGACGCGATCTTTTTCCAGGGCCACCGCGAGGTGCCGCTCGATGCCGCCCAGAAGGAAGAGCTCCTCGAGTTCGTCAGGGAGGGCCATGGGCTCGTGGCGGCCCACGTCGGCTTGACGGCGTTCGAGTCATGGCCCGAGTGGGTCAACCTGCTCGGCGCGCGGTTCGTCGGTCACCCGATTTCGGGTGCCGGAACAGTGATCAACGAGGATCCCGCGTTTCCGGCCACAAAGCACTTCGGCCCCTCTTTCCCGTTCAGCGACGAGTTCTATCTACCGAAGGATCTGGACCGCAGCAAGGTTCATGTCCTGCTCCGCCTGGATGTGACACCGGATGATGCACGCGTGCCCGGCGGCGACTATCCGCTGGCGTGGGCGCACATGTACGGCAAAGGCCGCGTTTTCTTCGGCTCTTTCGGGCACACGAGCGAGTCGTGGGATAGCCGGGGCGTCCAGCAGATGTACTTCGAAGCCATGAAGTGGGCGCTGGGCATGACCGATGCCAAGCTCGAACCGCATCCGATGCGGGGCGAAGCCCAACCGGCGGCCCAACCCCCCGCGAAGAAGTAGGAGGGAACGCCCGGGACTGTGCGCTTGCTCTCTGTTTACCCCAGAGTGCGCGGCACAAGTCGTTCCAGGCAAATCGGGAACTGAAGACGGCAATTGTGCCAACCAGATCTGCCCGACCGGCGCCGTGAAGCGGTCGTGAGGCTGCTTGTCCGGTCGGGAAAGCATCAGCCCTGCCCTCCGCGTCCTCGCTCTGATTATTTTCTTTATAAAACTGAAACTAATATTCATCATCTTCATCAAGATGCTCGTGGAGACGGGGAAGGACGATCCCAGGGATTGAAGTTCCAATTGGAAATTTCGCCCGGCGGCGAAACGTGGAAGACCTGGATCTCCTTCTTTTTCTTTGGTTGCGGCCATCGGCCGCGTGGATAACAAAAAGGAGGCTACATGAAAAAGTATGCGATTGCAGGTGTATTGATGTTGATGATGATTACGACGTTTGCTGCCGCTCAGGTTTCAAGGTTGTCGGCGGTTGCCGATGTGCCATTTGCGTTCATCGTTGGCGGCAAGACGCTCCCGGCCGGGACTTATAGATTCTCGCCAAGCGACAATCTGACCCAAATGACAGTGACGAACACCATAGGCAAGGAAAGCGTGATGGCGCTGATAATCACACGGCTCAGTCCCAGGCAGGCAGGAGAGGCTGCGGTGGTGTTTGACGTTGCCGGCAGCGACCGCTATCTTGCCGAGATTTACCTGCCGGGGATAGATGGATTCCAGGTCCCGTGCGCACCGGGTGACCATACCCACGTTGTTGTGAAAGCAAAAAAGTAAACCGCCCGGAAACAGGCGTGAATGTCGCAAAGATCTGCTGGCGTGGTGCGTCCGACGTTTCTTGACCTGACGTGTGCGGCAAGACAGCCATAGCTGGGCAGAACAGCTTGATTCCATCATCATTGGCATTTGCTGATCTGTCGAGTATTCCGCGATGCACCACCCGAGATCCCAATGTATCGAGCGCGGCGCCAGGCCTGGAATATGGGGCTCGATAACCCGCCTGCATCGGTGACGGAAAGGGCTCACGGCAAGTCGGCATTGATGCCTACATAACCTGCGATCCTGTCCTGGTGTGTTGCACTGATTCGAGCAGCCCGGTTTTCAGCAGCCTGCCCAGCGGCCTGGCCTCTCCGGCACCGGCCGCAGCGCCCTCTTGATACCTCGATCTGCCGTTTTCCTGAAAGGTCCCTTCATGCCCAATATACCCGGGGTGCCTGCGAATCGGATCGACAGGACCGGTTGTGAATTCATTTCGCCGTTTTGGATGCGCTTGTGCTATAGTGGCATATCAGTTAAATTGAAATTGCGGCTGTCCGGATCGCAGCTCCTGATCCGCTACGTGAGGCATTGTTATGAAGTCCGCTTTGCTGTTTGCGCCTGAGAAGATTGAGATTCGCGAAATCGATCCGCCGAAGTTTGCGGAAAACGAAGTAATGATCCGGCCGATACGCAGCGGGGTATGCGGATCCGATGTGTCATTCTACCTCGGGCATCGTACGCCGCCGTATCTGCCATTCACGATCGGGCACGAATTTGTCGGGAAGGTGGTGGAGGTCGGACAGGGAGTAAAAAACCTTGCTGCAGGCCAGAGGGTGATTGTTGAACCCAACTACACGTGCGGCATTTGCAGGTTCTGCCGCGAGGGCCGCGGCAACATCTGTCCCAACAAAAAGAGCATGGGGGTATCGGTGCCCGGGTGTTTCGCCGAGTACGCGATTGCCCCGGCGGAATTCACCTGGGCAGTTCCCGACGACATCTCGGATGCGGACGCCGCCACCATCGAGCCTCTGACCGTTTCGCTGCATGCGCTGCAGCAGTCGGGTGCGAAACTGGGAGATACCGTGGCGATCGTCGGTTGCGGTGTGGTTGGCCTGCTGCTCACTCACGTTGCTATCGCCCAGGGGGTACGCGTGCTGGCGCACGACAAGTTTGACAAAAAGCTCTCCATGGCGTCTGAACTGGGAGCAAGGGCGTGCTCGGTCGGCGATGTGGCGAAACTCTGGCTGGACGAGAACGTGAGCACCATCTTTGAATGCGCCGGGTCCACATCAACTGTGGAGTTGGCCCTGAGCGCGGCGCCGCGAGGCAGCCAGGTAATACTTCTGGGCTTGTCGACCTCACCCGCCAGCTTTGTGCCGCTTCGTGTAGTGCGCGAGGGGATCCGGATTGAGCCCAGCCTCATTTACGACCACCCGGCAGATTTCGCCTCCTCGATCCGTCTGGTGAGTGACAAAACGCTGCAGCCCTCCAGGATTGTCACGGACACGATGCCCTTTGACTCACTGGGTCACGCACTCCAGGTTGCAAGCACCGGGATGGCGGGCAAGATACACACGATCATGTCCTGAGTGCGATCCCGATGCCGATACCGACCCGGTTTTTGCATGGTGCGGAAATGAATCCTTTCCTTTTCGGCAGGGATTTTCATGGGAGCAGCACAGATATATCCATCCTTGAAATCGGTAAAATCTGCGGCGGTCTTTTCTTTCGGGTACTGCCTTCAGAAGCCTAGATTCAGGTACTGCCGCGCGTTTTCGTAGCAGATGTTCCGCACCATGGTTCCGACCAGGGACTCGTCGCCGGGCAGTTCACCGTTTTCCATATCCGTGCCCAGCAGGTTGCACAGCACGCGGCGGAAGTACTCGTGGCGCGGGTAAGACATGAAGGAGCGGGAGTCGGTGAGCATGCCGATGAAGCGAGACAGCAGGCCGGCATTCGAGAGGGCATCGAGCTGCCACTCGATACCCTGCTTCTGGTCCAGGAACCACCAGCCGCTGCCGAACTGGATCTTGCCGGCTGCGGTCCCGTCCTGAAAATTGCCTGCCATCGTGGCGAACACGTAATTGTCCGCAGGATTCAGATTGTAGAGGATCGTCTTCGGGAGGGCGTTTTCCCTGGCGAGGCGGTCCAGGTAGGCGCCCAGGGCGTCGGCCTGCGGCAGGTCGCCGATCGAATCGAATCCCGTGTCCGGGCCGAGTTCCTGCAGGCCCCGGGTGTTGGCGTTGCGGCGCGCGCCCAGGTGCAACTGCTTGGTCCAGCCTTTTTCCGCATCCAGATGCCCTAGATACAGCATGAGGAAGGACGCGAACTTCCCCTGCTCCGCAGTGGTCGCCGCCCGTCCGCCCCGCGCTTTGGCGAATATGGCGGCGGCAGCCCGCTCGGAAGGGAAGTCTGCGTAACAGGAGTTCAGGCCATGATCCGACAGCCGGCAGCCGGCAAGATGAAACGCATCGTGCCTCTGCCGCAACGCGGAGAGCAGGTCCGCCAGGTTTGCAATGTTCGTGCCGGCGGCGGCAGCCAGCCTGTCCACCCAATCGTTGAAGGCTCCGGGCAGGTGTACGTTCAGGGCCTTGTCGGGCCGGAAGGCGGGGTAGACGCGCGTGTCGGGGAAAGAGGCGGCAATCTTCCGGTGATGCGCCAGGTCATCGCAGGGATCATCCGTCGTGCATAGCGCCCGAACGCGGAATTTCCGCAGAATGCCCCGGGCGCACAGCTCGGGTTCGGAAAGCAGCGCGTTTGCCCTGTCCCAGATGTCGGGAGCGCTGCGTTCGTCCAATAGCTGGTCGATGTCGAAATACCGTTTCAGCTCGAGGTGAGTCCAGTGATACAGCGGATTGCGCAGGGTATGCGGCACGGTGCGCGCCCATGCCATGAATTTCTCGCGGGGCGGCTCAGCACCGGTGCAATACCGCTCCGGCACCCCGTTGGCGCGCATGGCGCGCCACTTGTAGTGGTCCCCCTCCAGCCAGATCTCGTACAGGTCGTGGAAAATGCGGTTCTCCGCGATGTCCCGAGGCGAAAGATGGCAGTGGTAGTCAACGATCGGCTCTTCCGCCGCGTAGCCGTGGTAGAGACGCCGGGCGGTCTTGGAATGCAGCAGAAAATCGTCGTGAATGAACGGCATATCGGGTCCTTCCGGTCCCCGGGCTGGCGAATGATCTCATGTCCGGGACCTGCATGCGTGCATGCTACGGCGTTCCCTCGCGGAAGGCAATCCTCAATCGGTCTCGAGACGACGTGGATTGTCTGGTCACCGGCTCATGCAGTTTGCGGCTTGATCCTCCAGGCCGGAACAAGACACACATGCGTCCAGGTGATCAGGCTGACTGTCGCGGCAACCGCAACAGCCAGGAACGATCGTTCATCAGTGAGCGCGCGCAGAAGGTCGGCGGCGGCAGCGACGAATTGCCCAAGTGATGTTATGAAAACCACTCTCCGGGAATACGTCGCCGGGACTCTTTCCGACGCCCGCGGAAGCAGCCGGGCGGCCGTCATCGGCGCAAACAGGAAAGGCAGCATCCCGACCGACGCAAACCCCGGGACAGCGCCGTGTGTGTATCCGCCGCACTTGATCGCGAAGATCGGTCCATTTGGATAATCGGGGAAGAGAGCGCCCCGATCTGTTGCATTCCATGAAACAATTTTGTGTTTGACAAAACCGCACGTTCCATGTTTTTCTCTCGGCGAAACCAGGCTGCTTCCACGACGGAGCGGCAGCCACCGGCCCTGCGCTCCGGACAGGCAATGTCATCATAACCTGACCCGAAGGGAAACCCCATCATGGAAGGAATAGTGGTCCGAATACCGATGAGCCTGGAGAGACTCCTGCGCATGTACGATTTTACGGGCCAGACCGTGGTGATCACGGGCGGCGCCGGCGTGCTGGGCGGTGAAATCGCCTGTGCGCTCGCCGGGTGTGGCGCCCAACTGGCGATTCTCGACCTGCGGCTCGAGCCGGGCCGGGCCTTGCTGGAACGCATGGGCGGGCACGCCGCCAACGCGGCGCTGTTCGAAGTCGACGTGCTGAACCTCGAAAGTCTGCACCAAGCTGCCGGGGCTGTGCTGCAGAGGTTTGGCAAGGTGGACTGCCTGATCAACGGCGCGGGAGGGAACCGGCCGCAAGCCACGACCGGCGCGGACCTGAAGTTTTTCGACCTTCCCGCCGAGGCGCTGCGATGGGTTTTCGACCTCAACATTCTGGGGACGATCCTGCCGTGCCAGGTTTTCGGCCGGATCATGGCGGAGCGCGGCAGCGGAGTGATCCTGAATATCTCTTCGATGAATGCATTCCGCCCGCTGACCCGCATCCCCGCGTACTCCGCCGCAAAAGCGGGCGTGAGCAACTTCACGCAGTGGCTTGCAGTGCACATGGCCCACGAATATTCGCCACGCATCCGCGTGAACGCCATCGCCCCCGGCTTTTTCCTGACCGAACAGAACCGCTTCCTGCTGACGGACCGGGAGACCGGGGAGCTGACGGCGCGAGGAAAGTCGATCATAGCCCACACCCCCATGGCGCGGTTTGGCGATCCCGATGACCTGCTGGGGGCCGTCCTATGGCTGCTCTCGCCGGCGTCCGCGTTTATAACCGGCGCGATTGTTCCGATCGACGGCGGGTTCTCCGCCTACAGCGGCGTCTGAGCGGTGATTGGTGTATGAAACTGCCACGGACCACTACCGGGCACCCGGTGGCTGCCATCAGTGTATCTGGTCCTGCCTACCGGATCCTGGCGGAGAAGAAGAAGATCGGGCAGGCTGTGCAGGCTGCCTGCCGCAGCATCTCGCAGAGCCTGGACTTCGACGCCGAAGCGGAACTGACCCTCGAAACGGAAAACCTGTGGAGGATGGCATGGCTGAAGGAACCGATCAACCGACAGCATCCGGGCACCACCGTTGGATCATCTGTGCGCTGCTTTTTTTTGCCGCAACCGTCAATTACATTGACCGCCAGGTCATCGGACTCCTGAAGCCCATCTTGCAGGGCGAATTCGACTGGAACGAGATCGACTACAGCAATATTGTTTTTGCGTTCCAGCTGGCGTACGCCATAGGTCTGTTGGTGGTGGGCCGGGTGATGGACTGGTTGGGGACACGCAAAGGATTTTCGCTGGCTGTGTTTGTCTGGAGCCTGGCAGCCATGGCTCATGCCCTGGCCAGCTCGGTGACCGGCTTCGCTGCGGCGCGCTTCGCACTCGGCCTCGGGGAATCGGGCAGTTTCCCGGCCTCGATCAAAACGGTCGCCGAATGGTTCCCGAAGAAGGAACGCGCCCTGGCAACCGGCATTTTCAATTCCGGCACCAATGTCGGCGCCATCGTAACCCCGCTCGTCGTTCCCTGGCTTACGCTCACCTGGGGCTGGCAGGGAGCGTTCGTTGCGACCGGGGCCATCGGCTTTCTCTGGCTGGTGCTCTGGGTCGCCTTCTATCAGCACCCTGAAAAGCACCGCCGGGTATCCGCAGCCGAGCTCGCGTACATCCGTAGCGATCCTGCGGAAAGCATCACCCCGATCCGCTGGGGCAGCCTCGTCGAACATCGACAGCTGTGGGCATTCGCGATCGGCAAATTCCTGACGGATCCGATATGGTGGCTCTACCTCTTCTGGGTTCCCGACTTCCTGAACCGGAATTATGGATTGAACCTGCTGGGAATGATGATTCCCCTCCTGGTGATCTACAACATGGCAACCGTGGGCAGCATCTTCGGCGGATGGTTGTCATCCTCCCTGATCCAGCGCGGTTGGGGCATCAACAAGAGCCGTAAGACCGCCATGCTCATCTGCGCGTTGGCGGTGGTGCCGATTGTGCTGGCCTCCCACACGCCGAGCGTCACCGTCGCTGTCCTGCTGGTCGGCCTGGCGGCGGCCGCTCACCAGGGATGGTCCGCGAACATCTTCACGATCGCCTCGGACATGTTTCCCCGGCGGGCAATCGGATCGGTTGTCGGATTCGGGGGTATGGCCGGCGCCGTCGGCGGCATGCTGATCGCCAAGGTGGTCGGCTATGTGCTGCAGTGGACCGGCTCGTACCTTCCGGTCTTCATCATTGCCGCTTCGGCCTACCTGGTCGCGCTCGGCATCATCCAGTTGCTCGCGCCCCGGCTCGAGCCCGCGCGCATTGACGCCGGCTAGTTCCGGCATGTCCCCGGCGGGACTTGTTGAGCTGTGCATATGATGTGGGCTGCGACATGATATCGAAACCGATCCCAATAGCGATTGCGACCCCGATACCGATTCCGATACCGAGGGTGGCGCAGACTTGCCTCCCCTTGCGCTGGCCGCGGGACATACTTGACACTGTGGTGGGATGGTCTCGCAGGCTGTCAGGAAACGCACCGGGTCGGGAAATCGAAAAGGACCCCGCAGGGGTCCGGCAGGACAGCCCAGGGCGCAAGCCCTGGGAACTGTGGCAGGTCCGGATGTCCGCCCTGAATGGGTGGTGCCGGCCGCTTCGGCTTTTCCGGGTTGGCATCCTGGGCGTCCATGTCGCCGGGGCTCGCGCCCTGGCTTGTCCTGCTCGACCCTTTCAGGGTCGGAGCGTGGGTGATTCCCCGGGCGCCAGGATGCGTGTTTCTTCCCAGGGCTTGCGCCCTGGGCTGTCCTGCGC
>Ga0113563_10003158_pt1 | contig 10186 bp, 7 predicted proteins | sample Mud3Dept3metaG_FD_80117 | JGI IMG/M metagenome (GOLD analysis project Ga0113563, IMG submission 80117) | Freshwater wetland microbial communities from Ohio, USA, analyzing the effect of biotic and abiotic controls - Mud 3 Core 4 Depth 3... | ecosystem: Environmental > Aquatic > Freshwater >...
TATCCGTGGCCCGGCAACGTGCGCGAGCTGGCCTCGGTGATCGAGCGCGCCGTGATCCTAGGCGACGGCCGTACGCTCGAAGTGGCGACCGCGCTGGGCGCCGGTGTACCCGCGCCCGTGTCGCGCACGGCACAGCGGCCGACCCTCGCTGCCGAGCGCCCCGTCGCGCCCGAGGCCGGTCCCGAAGCGTTCGCGACGCTCGACGTCGCGATGCGCCGCCACATCGAGGCGGCGCTCGAACGCACGCGCGGTCGCGTCGAAGGGCGCCGCGGCGCCGCGGCGCTGCTCGGGATCAACCCACACACACTGCGCGCGCGCATGCGCAAGCTCGGGATCGCGTGGGATCGCTATCGCGAAGAGTGAAGCGGAAGCCGTCGCGAGTGCGTCACGCGCTTGCCCACAGCTCGCCGAACGCCTCGAGGATTCCCTGCTCCAGCTTCCCCAAGTCGGGCACGAGCCCCGCGTCGGCGTTGAGGCCGATGTGCAGGAAGCCGTCGTACGAGAAGACGGCGAGGCCGAGCCCGATGCCGTCGACGATCGGCACGATCGGGTAGAGCGCTTCCACCCGCTTGCCGCAGAGCCAGCGCGTTTCGCGCGGGCCGGGCACGTTGGTGGAGATCACGTTGGCGAGCGTGCCGAGTGATAGGCTCTGCCCAACCATTGCGACGAGCGCGGGCGGCATGCCGTCGAGAGCGCCGAGTAGCGCATCGATCCCGGTCCACGCCGAACTGGTCTTGAGCCGCTCGGTGAGCGCGCGCGTCGCGGCGAGGCGCGGCACTTCTTCGGGCGGATCGACGGCCAGCGGCACCAGCATCGCCGAGATGCGGTTGCCCATCGTACGCGCTTCGCTCGCGTCGCGCAGGCTCACGGGCACCAGCGCGGTCAGCTCCAGCCCGCGCGTCGCGACGCCGCTCTGGCGCAAGTAGCGGTGCAGGCCGCCAGCCAGTGCACACAGCACCACATCGTTGACGGGCCGCCGCGCGTCGCGCGGATGCGGCGCACGCCCTCCATCGGGAGCCGCGCGAACGCGAGTCGGCGGCGCGGGCCGACCGGCGCGTTCCACGGCATCGACGGCAGATCGCCTGCCGCGAGCCGCACGGCGGAGAAGGCTGCGTCGCGCAGGCGGCGCATCGCGCTGCGCACTTCGCCCGGTCCGCGCAGCGCACCCAGCAGCGAAGTCGCGATGCCGAAGTGGCTGCGCGCGGTGTCCGCGACCGCGCGACCGATGCGGGTCGCCGCATCCGGTACCGGCGCCGCCGCCAGCCGCGCCGTCGCGACGTCGCGTACGCGGGGTTCGGCATCGAGCAGGTCGTCGAGTGCCTGCGCACCTGCCATGCCGTCGACCATGCAGTGATGGATCTTCTGGAACAGCGCGCTGCGACCGCCGTCGAGCCCGTCGATGACGTGCATCTCCCAGAGCGGCCGCCCGCGCGCGAGCGGCTGCGCGAACCACGTCGCGACGAGTTCGCGCAGCTCGCAATCGCCGCCGGGCGCGGGCAGCGTCCACTGCGAGATGTGGTCTCGTACGTCGAGGTCCGGGTCGTCCTCCCAGGCGGGGTGACCGAGACCAAGCGGCGCCGGCACGGCGCGCTGGGCATAGCGGCGCATGCGCGGCAGTCGTGCCTCGACGCGGCGGCCAATGGCGTCGCTCGTGAGCTGTCCCTGCACCACCGCGACACAGCCGATGTGCAGCAGCGCGTGCGGGCGCTCGAGGTAGAGGAACCCCGCATCGCGCGACGTCATGCGGGACGCGGGTCCGTGGACTTTCACCGACGCCATGTCGCAACGGAGGAGCAAGCCGCGTGCCCGGCAACTCGCTGCGAATTCGTGCCGCTACCCGCACATCCTGCACGCTCGCTGCGCAATCCCCCACCAGAGCTGCCCAGCTCACGTGCAATCGCGCGGGCGTTCGAGCGCGCATCGAAGGCAACGCGCCCGACGAGACGCGCCCGAGCCGACCCATTGCATCGACTCAAGGGGCTGGCAGGAGAGCCCGAAACGGGTGGGGGCCTCGGGGGCTCCAACGCTGTGGAAGGCGGGGAGGCCTCTGCTCTTGGGTTTGCGCTTCACCGTTACAGCCCGGTTGCTGGTCACCCTGGCGGGGCTCGCGGCGTTCACGAGCGCACTGGTCGTCGGCGTGCAGGAGCGCACGCTCTCTCGCGACCTCGAGAATGCCGCCGCGCGGCGCCTCGACCGCGCCGCCCACGCGTCGGAACAGCTCGTACACGGTCACCTCGCCGCGCTCGACGAGCGCTACCGCGCGATCTCGGGCACGCCCCAGTTCCGCGCCAATCTCGAAGTCGAGCATCCGCCGACGTTGGCGTTCTACGCGCAGCAGCTCGGCGAGCAGCAGGGCGCGACGGCGATCGCGTTCGTAGACCGCTCGGGCCACGTGATCGCGACCAGTGGAGATGCCGCGCTCGCCGAGCGCGCACTGGGGGCGCACGGTGGCGAGTTGATCGCGGCTTCCGGCGTGGCGCAGGCCGCAATTGCCGTGCCGATTCGCAACGGTGGTGAGGAAGTCGGCCGCCTGGTTGCCGTCGAGCCGATCCGCGCGACGGTACTCGCACACTGGTCGGACTTGTGCGGCGCGGAGGTTTCGTTCGAAACCGCGAGCGGATCGCAGCCGCAAGCGCTGGTGCGCGAAGTGCGCCGCTTCGACGGCCTCGAACTGCGCGTCGCCGCGTCGCTCGACGCCGAGCGCGCGGCGCTGGCCCACGCGCGCGCCAATCTGCTGCTGGCAGGCGGCGCAGCGTTCGGATTCGCGCTGCTCGCGAGCCTGTTCCTGGCGCGGAGCTGGGTGCGCCCGATCCATGCAATCCAGCACGCGGCCCTGCGGCTCGGCGGCGGCGACTTCGATGCGCGTCTCGAGAGCCAGCGCAGCGACGAGATCGGCGAGGTCGCGCGTGCCTTCGACTGGATGGCGCAACGGCTGCATGAGTACCGCCGCGAGGTCTACGAGCAGCAGCGCACGCTCGAGGCGAGGGTGCAGGAACGCACCGTTGCACTCGAAGCTGCGACACAGGAGGCCGTCGCGCTCGCCAAGGAGGCGGACGACGCGAACCGCTCCAAGTCGCAGTTCCTCGCCAACATGAGCCACGAGATCCGCACCCCGATGAACGGCGTGATCGGCATGAGCGATCTCCTGCTCGAGACGCCGCTCGCGCCGCGCCAGCGCAAGCTCGCCGAAACGGTGAATCGCTCGGCCCAGGTGCTGCTCTCGGTGATCAACGACATCCTCGACTTCTCGAAGGGCGAGGCCGGCAAGCTGCGACTCGAGGACATCGACTGTGAGTTGTCCGAAGTCGTCGAAGACGTGACCGAGCTGCTCGCCGAGCGCGCGCACCGCAAGGGTGTGGAACTCGCCTGCCACATCGACGACGCCGTGCCCATCGCGGTTCGCTGCGACCCGGGCCGCCTGCGCCAGGTTCTCACCAACCTGGTCGGCAACGCGATCAAGTTCACCGACGCCGGCGAGGTTGTCGTGACGGTGTCCTGCGTGGGCCAGCGCGACGGTCGAGCGCTGGTGCGCTTCGAGGTACGCGACAGCGGCATCGGTATCGATCCGGAAGCGCAGAGCCGCCTGTTCGAACCGTTCTCGCAGGCGGATGCTTCCACCACGCGCCGCTTCGGTGGAACCGGCCTCGGCCTCGCGATCTGCAAACAGATCGTGGACGTGATGGACGGCGAGATCGGTCTCGACAGCGAGCCCGGTCACGGCACGCGCTTCTTCTTTACCGTTCCGCTCGCGTTGGCGGTGCCGCAGGATGCGTCGGGCGACACGCTGGAGAGCGGACTCGCCGGCCTGCGCGTGCTGGTCGTCGACGACAACGAGACCAACCGCGAGATCCTCCTGCACCGCGTGTTGTCGTGGAAGATGCGAGCGGGGACAGCGAGCGATGGCAGCGGCGCGCTCGCGGCGCTGCGCGACGCTGCGCGCGAGGGTCGTCCCTACGACGTTGCGATCCTCGACATGCAGATGCCCGGGATGGATGGCCTCGCATTGGCTCGCGCGATTCGCGCCGACGCGTCGATTGCAGCGACCCGCCTGCTGCTGCTCACCTCGATCGGCGTCCCCGGCGACGGCGCGCGGCTGCGCGACGCGGGAATCGCGGCGCATCTCACCAAGCCGGTGCGCCAGTCGGAGCTGTACAACGGCCTCGCGGAGGTGATGGGTCGACCGCGGCGCGGGCCGCGCCGTCTCACCCCAGCAGGTGGAGTCGCCACGAGCGTCACGACCCTCGGCGGGGTCGTCCTGCTCGTCGAAGACAATCCGGTGAACCAGGACGTGGCGCGCGAGATGCTCGAGAGCATGGGACTCTGCGTCCATGTCGCCGAAGACGGCGTGCAGGCGCTCGAAGTGCTCGCCAACGGCCGTTACGACGCGGTACTGATGGACTGCCAGATGCCGCGGATGGACGGCTTCGAGGCCACTCGCCTGCTGCGCGAGCGCGAGCAGGTGCAGGGCCTCCTGCGCACACCCGTGATCGCGCTCACCGCGAATGCGCTGGCGGGCGACCGCGAGGCGTGTTTGCGAGCCGGCATGGACGACTACCTGGGCAAGCCCTTCACGAGTGTGCAGCTCCTGCTCACACTGCGGAGCTGGTTGCCCGCGGGCGCGGAATCGCCGCCCGCCGCCGAAGCAGGAGTCGTAGCGCCGGCGCCCGCCGCCGCCGGCGTTGGCGCGAACGACGCGCCGATCGACGTGCGCGTGCTCGCCGACTTGCGCGCGGTCAATCCCGCCCGGGGCGATCAATTGGTTGCGCGCGTCGTCACGACCTTTCTGGATACCGTTCCATCGCAACTCGATCGCCTGCAGAAGGCCGCGGCGGAACGCGACGCCAATGCGCTCCGCGATCTCGCGCATTCGCTCAAGTCGAGCGCGGCCCACCTCGGCGCGCAGCGCCTCTCGGCCCTCGCGCGCGAGATCGAGCAACACGGGCGCAACGGCTTTGCAGAGCCGGCCGTCCCGCTGGTAGACGCGCTGTTCCGGGAATTCGCGCTGGTGCAGACGGCGCTCGCGCCGCTTGCACGCGCGGAGCGCAGCGCATGAGCGCCGCAGCTTCGCGCAAGCGACCGCTCGTGCTGGTCGTGGACGACGATCCGACGATGCGTGTGCTCGTCGCCGAGACGCTGCTGCCCGACGGCATCGAAGTGGTCGAAGCAGAGGGCGGTCCCGCGGCGATTGCGGCGCTGCGTGCGCGCACCCCGGACCTGGTGATGCTCGACGTGCAGATGCCCGGCGTCGACGGCTTCACGGTGTGCGAGGAGATCCGCGCGCTGCCCGGCGGCGCCGATGTGCCGGTCGTGATGATGACGGGTCTCGAAGACGTGGACTCGATCCGCCGTGCCTACGAAGTGGGTGCCACCGACTTCGTCACCAAGCCGTTGCAGTGGCTGATCCTGGCCCACCGCGTCCGCTACCTGCTGCGCGCCAGCGCCAATCTCTCGGAGCTGCGCCGCGGTCGCGAGCGGCTCGCCAATGCGCAGCGCCTCGCGCGGATGGGAAGCTGGCGAGTCGATCTGCCTTCGCTCGCGATGCACGCCTCCGAAGAGCTGCTCGCGCTCAACGGCCTGCCGCCGAACACGCCGGTGACGATGCGGAACCTGATGGCGTGCGTGCACCCGGACGATCGAGCGGGCCTCGCCAGGGCGGCCAGCGAGTGCGCGCGCGGCGGGCCGCCGCTGCATTCCGATCACCGCGTGATCCACGCGGACGGCAGCGAGCGCATCCTGCACGCCGAGGCGCGTCTCGTGCTCGACAGCGACGGCGGTGCCGCGGCCGTCGAAGGCACGGCGCAGGACGTCACCGAGCGCAAGCGCGCCGAGGAGCAGATCCGCTACCTCGCTTACCACGACAGCCTGACGGGGCTCGGCAACCGGCTCCTCTTCAAGGAACGCCTCTCGATGGCGGTCGCCACCGCGAGGCGCAACGAGTGGCAGGCGGGCGTCCTCTTCCTCGACCTCGATCACTTCAAGCGCATCAACGACACCCTCGGCCACTCCGTGGGCGACGCGCTGCTGCAGGGCGTCGCCGATCGACTGGTGGCGAGCGTGCGCGAGACCGACGTGGTGGCGCGCGAAGACATGCCGAGCGCGGTCTCGCGACTCGGCGGCGACGAGTTCACGATCCTGCTGGAAGGAATCGAGGACGCGCAGGACCTCGCCAAGGTTGCGCGCCGCATCCTCGAAGCGCTCGCGCGTCCCTTCCATCTCTCGGGCCATGAGGTGGTGATCAGCGGCAGCATCGGCATCACCGCCTGGCCCGAGGACGGCGACGATGCCGAGGTGCTGCTGCGCAACGCCGACACGGCGATGTACCACGCCAAGGAAGAGGGCCGGAACAACTACCAGTTCTACGCCCAGTCGATGAATGCGGTGGCGCTCCAGCGCCTGATCCTCGAAGGCAAGCTGCGCCGCGCGCTCGAGCGCGATGAGTTCGAGGTGCACTATCAGCCGAAGGTGGTGCTCGCGACGGGTGCGATCGCCGGCCTCGAAGCGCTGCTGCGCTGGCGCGATCCGGAACTCGGCATGGTGCTCCCCGGTGATTTCATCCCGATCGCCGAGGAGACCGGGCTGATCGTACCGCTCAGTGACTGGGTGGCGCGTGCCGTGTGTCGACAGCTGGTGGCCTGGCGCGAGCGCGGCCTGCGGCTCGTGCCGATCGCTGTGAATCTCTCCGCGCATCAGTTCCGCAGTGGCAAGCTGGTCGACCAGCTTGGCGCCGTGCTGCGCGAGACGGGGGTTGCGCCGCATCTGCTCGAAATGGAAATCACCGAGAGCACGCTGATGCAGGACGAGCCTCGCGTGGTCGCAGCGCTCGAAGCGCTGCGCGCCCAGGGCCTGCGCATCTCGATCGACGACTTCGGCACCGGCTACTCGTCGCTCGCCTATCTGCGGCGGCTGCCGGTCGACACGCTGAAACTCGATCGCTCTTTCGTCAGCAACATCGCCGAGAATGCCGACGACGCCGCGCTCACCGCCGCGATCATCTCGATGGCGCGCGCGCTGCGGCTGCGCGTCGTCGCGGAAGGCGTCGAGACGTCAGCGCAGCGCGATCTGCTGCGCAGCTTCGGCTGCGACGAGATGCAGGGGTACCTGGTGAGCAGGCCCGTCTGCGCCGCCGAGATCGAGGTGTTGATGCTGCGCGGCGAATCAGGGGACCAGGGAGATGCCGAATCCTGAGACGCCGCTCGCGGGCACCACGATGCTGTGTTCGGTGTCCGGCAGCTTCTCGTTCCAGGTGCGGATCCGATGGGTACCCGGCGGGACGTCGCGCAGCGTGAAGTGACCGCCTTCACCCGCCACGTCGAAGAACGGCGTCGGTGCCGCGAAGATCGTTCCGTTCATCGACTCGTGGATCGAGCAGTAGAGCTTCACGACGCCTGGATGCTGGAAGGCGACCTCTCGCGTCTGCCCTGCCGCGTAGAGACCGAGATCGAAGTCGTTCGGCTTCGAGTACGAGAAGACGTTGTGGAAGATCTCGTCGTCGTTGGGCATCGCGACCTTCTGCCCCGCGGCGATCGCGAGAAAGCGCGGCACGAATGCCGCGTGTTTCTGGTGCAGCTCGGGCGTGGATGCGGGCGCTGGCGCCGAGACGCCGGGTTCCGCCGCGAGATAGACCACGACGGGGCCGACGTCGGCGAGCTGCATGCCCGGCAGATCCAGGACTACGCGCCCGCGTACGTCGCTCCCGGCGTGCGCGAGATCCGCCGTCGCGACCAGGGCCAGGAACGCGAAGGACCGCAGCGAGGCGTGCATCAGAACGCGGCCCCGAGTTCGACGCCGAAGTAGTTGGCGTCGCGTGCCGCATCGCGAAGCCAGCGCGGCGTGCCGTCCACGAGCGAGATTTCCTGATGGCTGAACTCGGCGCGCAACGTCGTCCAGCGCGTCAGATGCCAGCCGAGCACGATCGAGTACGCCTCGAGTGCGCGCACGTTGTAGCCGAGCGTAAAGGCCTGACCAATGTCGAGGACGTAGCCTTCGCCGTCTTCGTAGGTACCGAGGCCATTCGCGCGCAGCCCCAGATAGAACGGCGACAGCTCGGGCGCGAGCGCCTCACCCTGCAGGGTCCACTCGGCGATCCAGTAGCTGAGGTCGCGATCGAACTCCGAGGTGTCTGCGGCGTCGATCGAGTAGCGCCCGTAGGCGAGCCACAGGCGGCCGAGCTTCTCGTGGGTGAACACCAGGTCGGCGCCGATGAGCGTGGTCGAGTCGATCTCGTTCGAAGTGGAGCCGGAGGTCGCGACGCCGTTCTGGTAGATCGGGATCCACGGCGCGAACCTGCCTACCGGCGTCGCCCAGGTTTCGCCGAGCCAGAGCGCACCGGAAGCCGACACGTCGTTGGCCTCCGAGCCGACGCGACCCGAATGCAGCGCGCTGACGCTGGCGTAGAACCACGGCGTGGGGCGCGCGTAGAGCTTCAGCGTGAACTGCGGATCGCGACTCGCATCCTCGCTGAAGTCGGTCTCGCCGTCCGAGATCGACGCGACGTAGCCGAAGCGCTCGCCGGCGTCGCTGCCGTAGATGCGCACGCCTTCGTCCCACCACCAGGGACCGCCGACGGTGTTGGTGATGAACGGGTTGTCGCGGTAGCCCTTCGAGAAGCGCAGGTAGTTCTCTCCGACGGGAATCTGGATGCGGCCCACCTGTGCATTGAACCAGCGACTGCCGCCGAGGCCCTGCAACTCGATGTAGGTCTCGCCGACCTGCCCGGGCGGAACATCGGTGCCCTGGAGCTCTCCGAGCCGCACGATGTTCCACTCGAAGCTGAAGCCGGCGTTGCGCGCGACGGTCGTGTCGCCCAGCGTGATCTCGCGCCCGAGGTCGGCGTCGAGGAAGAGGCGCGCGTCCCAGATCGAAAACGACGTGTCCTCGAACGGTGTGCCGGTGCCGCCGTAGTAGTAGCCGGTGTTCGCGCTGCCCGAGATGCGGATGCGGCGCGCCCACTCGGTGAAGTTGCCGAAGTCGTTCTCCTCGGCCGTCTCGGCTTTGCTGCGCTCGTGATCACGCTGCTCCAGCTCTTCGAGCCGCTGCTCGAGATCCTGGTTGTGGATCGCGAGTTCCTCGTTGCGTCGCTCCAACGCTTCGATCCGGTCGCGCGTGACGGCATCTTCGGCGGGCGCGGCAAGCGCCGCGAGCACTCCGATCGCGATCGCCACGAGACTACTGCGCATCGGAACTGTCTTCGTCGCGCTCGCCCACGCGCAATTCGAAGTCCACGCGCTGGCTGGTGCCCGCCGCGAGATCGACCCAGGCGGAGGTGGGCGGGAAGCGCGGGTGCCAGGCCCGCAGATGCGCGCGACCCGGTTGGAGATCGGAAAGCTCGTAGCGTCCGGACGACGACACCACGCGGTAGGGACCCGGCGCTGCGAACACGCGCGCCTGCTCGCCCGCGATGTCGAGTAGGAACACCGGCCACTCGCCCGGCGTCGCGGCGGAGATCGCGACGGATTCACCCGGCGCCAGCCGCCGCACGAGGCCCGCGCTCGGACACGACACGACGTGCGATTCGCCGCTCTGGTTCGAGACCGCGATCTCGCCGCCCGCGCCGAGCGCCGCGTAGGTCGGGTCGAAGACGGCGTGTGCGGCGCCCGCACGAATCACGAGCGTGGCGTGATCGCCGGCTGGCTGCGCGACGCCGGCCGCTTGCGGCTCCGCGTACACCACGGCGAAGCCGGGCTTCGAGTAGTCGACGAATTCGACGCCTTCGAACTCGCGATCGCCGTACGAGTGCGAGCCGGCCGACGCCGGCGTGACGCCTTCGCGCGGCACCAGGCGCACGTAGCCGAACGCGGCAGCCTGGCCCGGCGCGGGGGTCGGCGCCGACGCGCAGGCACATAGCAGGGCCGCAGCCAAGATCGCGAAGACGCTGCGCATTGGTCCCCTCCGAACCCCTGTTCGGGCGGGACGGGTGCGCGCTTTAGCCAGCGCCTCGCGCGATGACGTGGCGGCCAGGCGGATGCGACGCCACGCGCGCGTCGCAATCGAGGTCGAAGGGCACAGGACTCTCGACCGTGATGCGCTCGGCGTCGACCGCGACGTGCAGCAGTCCGCGTGGCGTGGGGATCGCGCCGCGCGCCCATGCGAGGGGACCGAGTCGCGGCGCGATGCGCGCGCGCCCGAAGCCCGGCTCGGCGGGCCCGACGCCGAGCGTGCGCACGAGCAGATCGCGGGTCGGCGTCGA
>Ga0113563_10003159_pt1 | contig 10185 bp, 9 predicted proteins | sample Mud3Dept3metaG_FD_80117 | JGI IMG/M metagenome (GOLD analysis project Ga0113563, IMG submission 80117) | Freshwater wetland microbial communities from Ohio, USA, analyzing the effect of biotic and abiotic controls - Mud 3 Core 4 Depth 3... | ecosystem: Environmental > Aquatic > Freshwater >...
CACAGGCCCGAAAGGCCCGGCTAAGTGGCGCGTCGACGGCCGGCCCGATTACAAATATGCTTATTTCATCCTGGATGGAAAAGGATCCAAGGCACGGAAAGATAAGTATGATATAGGCAAGGTCGTCGAGGCTTACAGCGGTCCCGAGCTTTGTCTCCCTCTGAAAGAGATGGGTTGGTGATTGAATCCCTGCCAAGACAGGGATGTGTGCGCCCTCATCCCTGTCTTGATCTTTTCCGATTGATTTCCGTACATCTCCAATCAATACCAGACGGGTGAGGATTACCGTTTTCTTCTCCAAATGAAGAGAGCGGAAAAAAGGAGTTTATTTTGAAGCAAACCGACTCGCAGGGCATTGGACCGGCCCCTGTTCTTAATTTGCCTGTAAAGAAGGAAAAACGGGCGATGGAAATATTAATCATCGGGATTGGATTCCTCATTTTAGTGCCCCTAATTTCCATCCACCGCGTCACTGACTTCATGATTTTCTGTATTTTCGCCCTTTCCTTTGACTTGTTGTATGGATACATGGGACGCCTGTCCTTTGGCCACCTCCTCTATTTAGGAACCGGCGCCTATATTTATGGATTGCTTATAAAATACTTCCAAACCAATGCTTTTCTCGCCATTCTTTGCGGAGTATTGGCCGCGGGTTTTTTAGGGATCTTGCTGGGTCCTATCATGGTCCGGGCAACCGGCGCCTGTTTTTCCCTCATGGCTTTGGCCTTCAACCAAATCGGTTTCTTTCTGGTTTTGTCTCCCCTTAAGCATATTACCAACGGAGAAGACGGGTTCGGCGCGCATGCCCAGAGCATCGGTTTTTTAAACTTCAGCAGTAAGACGACTATGTTCCTATTGGCGCTGATTCTACTCCTTCTTGTTTTTTATGTGCTAAAACGGTTGACGGCTTCCCCCTATGGGATTCTTGTCCGTTCCATAAAGGAGGATGAAAATCGGGTTCGGTTTCTGGGATATAATACGTACTTCTACAAATGGGTGACATTTGTCATCGCTTCGTCCATTGCCGGTCTTGCGGGAACCCTGACCGCCCTGAATTATAAATTCGTCAACCCAAATGTGATGGACGTTCATCAAAACGTGGGAGTCGTCTTCGCCTGTTTGATCGGGGGAGCGGGGAATCTGTATGGAGCGATCATCGGCGGGGTGGCGTATATGATGATCAGCAACTACCTGGCCATCTACATCCACCGCTGGGAAATGTTTCTCGGCCTGTCCATGCTTATCATTGTGTTCAAATTCCGCAAAGGCATTTGGGGAAATATTCAAGACATCGGGGAGTATTTTCGCAGGCCGAAAGAAATCCGCCCGGCGGCGCAGAAGGGGGCCTGAGAATGCTCTACACGATCTTCTATGGTTTTTCCATCGGCGCCATCCTCTATTTTGTTTCTATCGGACTCTCGCTGACTTTCGGGACGATGCGGGTCGTCAACTTTGCCCATACGCTAACGTATAGTATCGGGGTCTATGTTCTCATCACCTTCATCCCCTGGCTGCAGGGGAATTTCATTCCCGCGGCCGTGATCGCCATCCTGGCCGTTGTTCCGATCAGCTACCTCATCGAGCGGTTCATCATCCGCAGGCTTTACGGCGAATCCCTTGATTACACGTTTATTGCCACCTTTGCCATTACGTTAATCGGAGTGGATACCATCAAGTTAATTTGGGGCGTGAACCCCCTTCCGTTTAGTACCCCCATGAGTAGCTACCTCGACTTCTGGGGTATGACCTTCCCCGTTTATCGTATTCTCATCTTTGCGATCGCCATTGTTCTCTTTTTGGGGTTGGAGCTTTTCTTTCGAAAAACGATTGTCGGAAAAATCGTCGTGGCCGCCCTGGATGACAAAGACGGAGTGCGATGCCTGGGAGTTCGGGTTGATAAGTATTTTTCTCTGATGTTTATTATCGGAAGCGCGCTCGCAGCCTTGGGAGGCGTCCTTTATGCGCCCATCAGCGCCGTGCAGCCTTATATGGGGCTTTCGATTCTGCTCCTTGCTTTTGCGGTCGTTATCGTCGGCGGAATGGGAAATCTGCGCGGGACTTTTATCTCCGCTTTTGCCCTGGGAATGGTCATGGCCTTGACGGCCCGATACTGGTCGCAGGGTGCCGAAACGATGGTTTTCATTGTCATGGCCATCGTGTTGTGTTTCCGTCCGCTTGATGCTTAACGAAAATTTTCCCGAAGATGTCCCCCAACACCTTTTTTGCGTGAAGGGGAAAATATTACAAATAGTTGCTTTTTATTACGCAAGCTTTTAAAAACTTCCCCGGTCAGATTACGCCGCAAAACGACATTTCTTTTAAACAGAAAAAGCATTGACAAACCGCCGGATTGTCAATTAAATATTAGTTCTGATTCGGGTACGGAGAAATGCACAACCGCGAGACGAATTTTGAATACTAGATTTTCCTCCCTTAACCTTTCCGAAATCTTCCGCCTTCGCTCACTTGAAAGAAAGTCATTCGCCAAGGATTTTTTCAAAGCCGTTCCCGGCGGTTCGTCCCATCAATCGAGATGGGGTTGAAAGGTAAGGTGATTTGTGCGGGCTTGAAAAGCGCGGTTCGTTCCACATTCCAAATAAGGAGGATGCCATGAGATTTCAAATCTGGCGGAAAAAGAGTCTGGGTTTCCTGGTTGTTTTGTTCGGGGGGCTAGCCTTCGGGACGGCCATGGCCGCCGACACGGTGAAGATCGGCATGCTCTATTCGGTGACCGGCGCGGGGTCCTCTTTGGGGCCGATTCAGATGAGGTCGGCCAAGCTGGCGGTGAAAGAGAAGAACGATGCGGGGGGCGTGAAAATCGGCGGCAAAAATTACAAAATCGAGGTCATCGAGCGGGATGACGAAACCAAGCCCGATGTGGCCTTGCGCCGGGTGAACGAACTGGTCCAGGACAATAAGGTTAATGCCGTGGTCGGGGGGACGTTTGCCCACATCTCCCTGGCGATGAACGGGCAGTCGAAAAAAGATAAATTCTTCCTCATGACGACCAATGGGGTTCCCGACAGCTACTTCAGCAAGGCCGAAAAGGGGCCGTACAGCCTTTGCGTCCTGGGGGACAATGGAATGGTGGGCCGGGGCGCGGCCGCGTATGTGATCGACAACTTAAAAGCGAAAAATGTAGTCTTTTTCATGCCTGATTATGCCTACGGGCGGTTTGCTTATGGGGGGGCGGAGGCCGTTTTGAAGGCCCGACCCGGTGTCAAATATAACGTGGTCTGGTCTCCCGTGGGCACAGCCGACGTGACCCCGTTCCTGATCAAGGCCCTCGAATTCCAGCCGGAATTCGTCTGCATGGGACATTGGGGAAACGATGCCATTACGGTTCTTAAACAAGCGCATGAAATGGGATTGAAAAAGAAGACCAAGCTCTTCTTCAACTGGATCATCGACGTCATGGCCGGGGGCATTCCCCCCGAAGCGCTGGAGGGCATCTGGTGTCAGATGTGGTGGTACCACAACCTGGAAGGATTCAAAGATGCGGAAGTGGTGAAAGCCGCCAAGGAATTTACAGACCGCTATATGAAGGCGTACAACGAACCGCCTGACCCTTACGGGATGACCGCTTATGACGGGGCGATGGAAACGCTGCGGGCCATGGAACTTTCCAACTCCACGGATCCGGCAAAAATGTATGCGGCTTTAATGGCCAAACCGGATTTCAAGTCGGCGAAAGGACCGGCCAAGTGGCGGGTCGACGGGCGCCCGCAGTACAAATATAATTCTTGGATCGTGGAGGGTAAAGGGCCGGCCGCGCGCAAACATCCGAAGTGGGATTATGCCAAAATCATCGATGTATATGCCGGGGATGCCTTCCTGCCCACAGTGAAAGAGATGGGCTGGTGAGCATAAGCCTCGCCGCGCGATAAAGTTGCAGCCAAAATTCATAATATCCCCTCACCCCATCCCTCTCCCCCCTTTAGCGGGGGAGAGGGGAATAAGGAAGGGTTCTTTTACAGAAGAGGGAGGGGGCGGCAAGGGAAAAGAAAAATGAGCGAATTGATCGGGACGAAATCTTTAACCAAGCGTTTCGGCGGTCTGGTGGCCGTGAACGAGGTGAATTTTCATGTCGAGCAGGGGCAGGTGGCCGGGGTCATTGGCCCCAACGGCTCCGGCAAAACAACGCTTTTTAATCTTCTCTCCGGGTTTTTCTTCCCCACTGAGGGCAAGGTTTATTTTGCGGGCCAGGATATAACCCAGGTCTCGCCTCACCGCCGGGTTGCCATGGGAATGGTTCGGACGTTCCAGCTTGTCTCCGTGTTCAGTTCCCTTACCGCCTGGGAGAACTTAGTTCTGGCCAATATCCGTTTTAAAGAGAAAGAACATTCGGTAAACAACTTTTATCTCCAACCGGCGCAAAAGAAACAAAACCTTGAGATCTGCCGCCGCTCCTTGAATGAGGTGGGGCTGGAGAAGAAGGCGGCCGTGAAAACATCGGAGCTCAGTTACGGGGACAAACGAATGCTCGAATTAGCCATGGCCTTGTCTCTGAAACCTAAACTGCTTCTGTTGGACGAGCCCCTTTCGGGTTTGAGCGATCATGAGATTACCGATGTTATCAACCTTCTGCACCGGGTCAAGAAGGATTTTGCCGTGGTCATTATCGAGCATAAAATATCAAAAATTGTCGACTTAGTGGGACGTCTATCGGTCATGAATGAAGGGCGGATCATCTGCGAAGGGCTGCCCGCCGAGGTTTTGTGTGATCCCAAGGTGCGCGAATGCTACTGGGGAAAGGAAGATAAAACTTGCTCGACGTAAAGGAAATCGATGTCGCCTACGGACACGCCAAGGTCCTTCACGATGTTTCGGTTCGGCTGAACGAAGGGGAAACCGTATTTATTGTCGGCCGCAACGGGGCAGGCAAAACCACGCTGTTGCGGACCATCGCCGGTTTGCTGCATCCGACCAAAGGAACGATCACCCATGCAGGGCAGGAGATCCAAGGGTTTGCCCCCGAGGAAGTGGCCCGCCGGGGAATCCGCTACGTTGCCCAGGACAAGAAGGTTTTCAGCAATCTGACCGTGCGCGGGAACGTGGAGCTGGCGGCCCATGCGGCGGGGGAGGATTTGAAGGCCGCTCTGAAAAAATTGGTCGATTTATATCCCAAATTCAGCCAATTCCTGGAAACCAAGGCCGGCAGCCTAAGCGGCGGCCAGCGGGAAATTCTTTTGATCGGAAGGGCGGTTGTTGGGAATCCCAAGATTCTCCTCATCGATGAGCCTACGGAAGGGCTCGCCGCGATCGTCATCGACGAAATCTTTCGCATCCTGAACGGGATGAAGGAGAATAAGGTTTCCGCGATCATCGTCGAACAAAACCTTGCGGTGGTGGCTAAATTGGCGGACCGCATCTACATGATGAAAGAGGGAAAGATCCACCACGAGATTGCAAACCCAAGGGAAATCGTCGCTACGGCCGAGTTGGAGGAGTTTCTCTAATCGGCCATGGGTAAACGAGAGGCCTGAAAGTGGATTTCATTTCCATTGCCCCGTATAAACGGGGGATTATTTTTCGGGACCTGGCCCTTATCGGGGGGGCGTTTGTTCTGCTGGCTTTTTTTCTTCGGCTCAACTGGGTCATCGACTTCACGATTTTCGCCATCTTAGTGCTCTCCTACGATCTGCTGTATGGTTACATGGGCCGGCTTTCATTCGGCCATGTTCTCTATTACGGAATCGGGGCGTATACGGCCAGCCTGTTTCTGGTCCATGTGAGTCCCAACCCCTTCGGGGCCATCGCCGCCGGCATAGCCGTTGGGGCGGTGGTAGCTTCCGTCATCGGTTTTATCGTGGTGCAAACCGAGGGGGCCCCCTTTGCCCTGGTGAATTTAGCCTTCAACCAGATCGGCTATTGGCTGGCCGCTTCGGGTCTTCAGCAGATCACCCGGGGCGAGGACGGCCTGCCCAGCAGTGTGGCGGCGGTCGGCTTCCTGGACTTCAACGACAAACCCACGGTATTCGTCTTCGCGCTTTTGTGCATGCTGGCGGTTTTTTTCCTGCTGAAAACCTTCACCCTCTCGCCCTATGGGGTCCTCGTCCGCTCGATGAAGGAAAATGATGACCGCGTCCAATTCCTGGGTTATGACACCTTCCGCTATCAATGGCTCACGTTTGTTCTGAGCAGCACCCTGGCCGCCCTGCCGGGAGCCCTGTACGCCATCTTCTATGGGTTCGTGGCCCCGACCGTGATCATTCCCTTCGGCAACATCGAAGTGATCTTCGCGATCCTCATCGGGGGAGCCGGAAATCTCTATGGCGCCCTGGTGGGGGCGGTGGCGTTTAAACTGATCAGCAATATTTTGGCCACCACCATCACCCGCTGGGAAATGTTCCTGGGGGCGCTGCTCCTGGTTCTGGTCTTCAAGTTTCGGCGCGGATTGACCGGTTACGTCGCCGATTTCCTCCCCCGCTTCCGGGGCAAACCGGCGACGGAGGGGTGACCCCATGATCGAAACCCTGCTTTACGGCTTCACCATCGGGGCGATCCTGTATTTTTTTTCCATCGGCCTTTCGATCACCTTCGGAACCATGCAGATCGTCAACTTTGCCCATGGGATGGTGTACGCCTTAGGGGTGTATTTCTTCATCACCTTCTTGCCCTTCGTCGGCCGAATTTTTCCGCTGGCCCTGGTTTTGGCCATTCTGCTTTCCCTTCCCATCGCCTACGTAATCGAACGCTTCGTGATCCGGCGGCTTTACGGGGAGTCTTTGGATTACGCGATTATCGCCACGTATGCCGTGTTGCTGATGGGAACGGATGCGATCAAATGGATCTGGGGCGCCGCCCCGCAGCCGGTGAGCGATCCCGTGGGCGTCGGCATCCGCATCCTTGACGTCAATTTCCCCCTGTATCGGATTTTCATCGCCGCGAGCGCCCTGGCTCTTTTTGGGGCCTTGAGATTCTTTTTTCGTCGAAGCATCGTGGGCAAGATCGTGGCCGCCGCGCTCGAAGATCGCGAGGGGGTTCGCTGTCTGGGTTTAAATGTAAATAAGTATTTTTCAATTGTGTTTGTCATTGGTTCCGGGCTGGCGGTCTTAGGCGGGGTCCTCTATGCGCCGATTGCCACTTCCGAACCCTACATGGGATTTCATATTTTGCTGGTCGCCTTTGCGGTGGTGATTGTCGGGGGAATGGGAAACCTCACCGGGACGTTTATTTCGGCCTTTATTTTGGGGATGGTTATCGCCGTGACCGGGCGGTTCTATTCCACCGCCGCGGATACGATGGTTTTTGTGGTTATGGCGCTGGTATTGCTGAAGGATTCCTTTCGGAAATCCTGGCAACGGCTCACGGGAATGGGGACCCGGGCATAAAACCAGCATTGGCTCTTTTATCTGGCGGGCGTATGCCGGCATCGTTTGCACAGAAAATTGGGATTTTTTGGGGCAAATTTGTTGATCCGGTAAAAAGTGGTCATTCCGGGGCAAGCCGGATCGGGTCCGGGGCAGGATCCGGAGCCCAGGGTTCTAATCGGGTTCTGAAATAGCCGGATTCCGGCTACCGCCGAAATGACGAGAAAACCAGCTTTCAGATTTTTTGAACGACAATCTTAATTCAAAAAAAAGGAGGGAAAATTATGAAAGGCGTTTGGGGAAAAGTTCTGAAAGTCGATCTAAGCAACGGGACCTGCAGCGTGGAAACGCTGCCGGAAAAGATTTACCAGCAGTTTCTGGGAGGGGCGGGAGTGGCCGCGTATTACATGTGGAAAGAGTGTCCGGCCGGAACGACGGCCTTCAATCCGGCCAACCGCATTACCTTTGCGGGCGGTCCCATGACCGGGCTGAAGCAGACCGGCGCCGCCAAATGGACCGCCGGGGCTATCTCGCCCTCGATTAATATGAATGCGGACACGGCCGCCACCGCGAGCTGGGGGATCGAGATGAAAGAAACCGGCTACGATGCCATCGTCGTTTACGGAAGATCGCCGAAGCCGGTTTACCTCGTGGTCGATGAGGGAAAGGCCAAGCTTAAGGACGCCAAGAAATTCTGGGGCAAGGACGCCTATGAGACCGAGGATGGAATTAAGGAGGCGGAAGGCGAGGACTTCGAGGTCGTCACCATCGGCCAGGCCGGCGAACGCGGGGTTCGGTACGCCTGCATCCAGACGCGGAAGAAATCCTTCCTGGGACGGAGCGGTCTGGGGGCCGTGATGGGCTCCAAACTGCTCAAGGGCATTGCGGTTCGGGGAAGCCAGAGTCCCGGGTGGCATGATCCCAAGGAGGCGGACCGCCTGAGCAAGGAAATCAACAAGCGGCTCGCCGAGCTCGACGCCATGAAGCCGGAATGGCTGCAGATCAAGAGAGTCGGCACGGCCATGGCCACCGAGCTCTTTGCCCCCCAGGGAAATTTGCCGATCAAGAATTACCAGCTGGCGGATTTCCCCAGCGGGGTCAAAAACTTCCACGCCTCCAACTATGCCAAGGAGCTGAATGCCAAGCCCTGGCCCTGCAAGTACTGCGTGATCCAGTGCCACAACCTCTGCGAGATCAAGTCGGGCCCCTATGCCTACAAGGGGAAAGGCCCGGAATACGAGTCCTTCGCCATGTTAGGCTACAACACCATGGTTGACGACATCAAGGCCGTGGCCTATGCCGGCGAGCTGGCCAACAAATTATCCATGGACTGCATTTCCTTAGGCGTGGTCATTGCCTGGGCCATGGAATCCTACGAAAAGGGCGTGATTACCCAAAAAGACGCCTACGGGCTGGATTTGAGCTGGGGCAATGCCGAGGCCCTGGTCGAGCTGACGAAGAAGATCGGCGAACGAGCGGAGGGATTAGGTTATCTTTTGGGCGAAGGATGCAAGATCGCCTCCGAAGTCCTGGGCAAAGGGTCCGAGAACTGGGCCGTACAGATGAAGGGGCAGGAGATCGCGGCGCACAACTGGCGAGCCCAGTACATTTCCGCGCTGAATTATTGCACGGGGGTCGCCGCCGGGCCCAACCATGAACGGGGAAATTCCCAGCACATCTGGGTGGGGCACATCCGCCTGCCCGAGTGGGGTATCGGCGAAGTGGAAAACGAAGAGCGGTGGTCCTGGAAAAACACGGGCGACCGGAATGCGAAGTTCCACGATTACTGCAATGTCATCAATTCGGCCTGCCACTGCAAATTCATGGAGTTCCGGGGATACACGCTGACGGATATGCTCAACAGCATCAATGCCTGTACCGGTTGGGGATGGGACATCCAGGAACTGCGGCGCTGCGGGGAAAGAATCACGACGCTGCAGAAAATCCTCAACATCCGCTACGGCTGGAAGACGGAGCATGACTTCCAGTATCCCAAGCGGTTTATGGAACCGGTGAGCACAGGCCCGGCGGCTGGGAAGATCCCCATCGGCCTGGAAGATGCGATCCGCGATTATTACCGGGTGCGCGAATGGGATGAGAACGGAAAGCCCACGCCCGGGTTAATCAAACGGTTGGGCATGGAGGAATATCTGGAATAGGGTGACTTCCTTATCCTCTGAACAAAAGGAGGATTACCTACGGCCAAGGGTTTGGGCCCGGGGACCGGACCGGATCTCTTAGCATCAAGGCGCTGATTTCTCCGTGGAGGAAGCGGGAAAGATACCTCCCGCAGCCTCCGGCGGAAACAAACTTTGAACCTTGAAGCCAAGGGACAGCCCAGCCCATGCTTCCGGGGCTTTCCGTTCCGCCTCCCCCCGGCCCCAGCCGAGGCGTTTTCTTAAAGGTTTGGCGATGAAAGTAAAGATCAATTACGACGAGCATGAAATCCCGCCCAAAAGCAAGTTCCGCCGGGTGGTTAAAATTGTCCGCGACCTGAAGAAGGACGATCCCATGATCCAGAGCCTGATCAAGAGGACCGGCTCGGATCAGATCATTTTTGTTCTAAACGGGCGAATCGTTCGGGACAAGGAATATAATTCCCTCGCGTTGAAAGAAGGGGACGATATCCGTTACATTCATCCGTTCTTTGGAGGCTGACCTTCTCCGCCCGAGAATGGTTCTCCTTCCTCCTTCTTTTTCTCAAATTTTCCATCCCCTCCGGGGGGATGCTTCCGGCCCGCTCCCCCTGAATCACCAGGCCGCAGCAAAAAGTCGTTCAGCGCCCTTCCCGCCCCCCATTTCGGAGAAGCGGTGTTTTCGCCGAGTCCCGGGTCATCCCGGCCGATGCTTCCGGCGCGTACCGCCCGAACCC
>Ga0113563_10003160_pt1 | contig 10182 bp, 7 predicted proteins | sample Mud3Dept3metaG_FD_80117 | JGI IMG/M metagenome (GOLD analysis project Ga0113563, IMG submission 80117) | Freshwater wetland microbial communities from Ohio, USA, analyzing the effect of biotic and abiotic controls - Mud 3 Core 4 Depth 3... | ecosystem: Environmental > Aquatic > Freshwater >...
CAGCCGCGTTTAAAGAGGAGGTTGCGCCAAATGCCGCACGGTCCTGGCCGCGAACAGCGAGGAGCGGTTGTTATATGGTCTCGGGTCCAACAAGCCGAAGGGCCGCCCATGCGCAGGCCGGAAAGACAGGCTGGCATAACGGAAAAGCAAAGCGGGTCGCGTGCTGAGGCTGCGGCGTTGCATCCAGGTGGGAGAAGGGTGCGCCGTCCTGGTGCGGGAGAAAACGTGGAACTCGGGCTTGCCGCGGGTCCCGCTATGTTATAATTATTGATTGTGCCATTTTAAATTGGAGGCTATAGCCAAGCATGCTTGATCTCATGCGCCGCAAAAAGCGTTTGAAGCTCGTTCTGTGGCTGGTCATCATCAGCCTTGGCCTGGGGATGTTGCTTTTTTTCGTGCCGGGGCAGAACATCGAGGTTGCCGGCTTTGATTCCTCGGTGGCAACGGTGGCCGGTGAGCCCATCACGATAAAGCAGTACTATGACACATATCGCCGCTTCGTGGAAAACTACAGTGCGGGCGGGAGAAACAAGACCGATCCCCAAACCCTGAAACAGCTTGGTGTTGACCGGCAGGCGCTGCAGGCGCTCATCGAGGTGCGCGTCGTGTCGTATGCTGCTGAGCGCCTCGGCTTGAAAGTTACGCCGGAGGAGGTGCGCCGGGCGATCGAACGCAATCCGAATCTGAGAAACGAGGCCGGTTTCGTTGGGGTGGATGCTTACAAAGCTTTGCTGGCAGCCAACAACATCGACGTTGGAGAGTTTGAAGACGGCATCCGCTTCACGCTGCTGTCGAAAAAACTCAACTACCTGATCGCGGACTCACTCACAGCGCCCGAACAGCAGTTGCGGGACGATTTTGCCCGTCAGAACCAGGAAGCGCAGGTCCAGTACGTCCTGCTGGACAAGGAAGCCGCCAAGAAAAAAATCACCCCTGCCGAGGCTGACCTGAGGGCATATTTCGACGCCAACAAGGACAAGTACCACATCAAGGAGGAGCGGAGCGCCCAATACCTTGTGCTGCCTCTGGTAGATATCGCCTCCACGATCCAGGTTTCCGAACGCGACATCGATGAGGAATGGGCGAGGCGGGACCAGCGTGAAACGGTCGATGCCAGCCACATTCTTTTCAAGGTGGCCGACCCGTCCAAGGATGCCGAGGTAAAAGCCAAAGCAGAGGAAATCCTGAAGCGAGCTCAGGCCGGAGAGGATTTCGCCAATCTGGCCAAGAGATATTCCGAGGATGAGGGCTCACAACCGCAAGGGGGAAATCTGGGGGCATTCCCGCGCGGGGCCATGGAGAAGCCATTCGAGGACGCAGCATTCTCCCTCCCGCCGGGCCAGATCTCCGGGCTGGTGCGCTCGGCCTATGGGTATCACATCATCAAGGTGCTGAGCCACGAGATCCCGGACAAGGAGAAGAACCGGCCTTCCCTGCTCCGTTCCGTCCAGCTTGAGAAAGCGGCAGAGGTGGTGAAAGCAAAAGCTGCGGAGGCGGAGAAACTGGCGGCATCTCAGAAAGATCTTTCCGTCATCGCCAAAGAACTGAAGGTCCCATTCCAGATCAAGGAAACCGGTCCCCTCAATCGCAGCATGGATGCCTATAAAGCCGGCCTTTCCCAGGAATTCATCGATGGGGTGTTCGCTTTGAAAGAGGTGAACGCGATCGGCAAGCCGGTCGAGATTGTTGCCGGATCTGCAATCCCCAAGCTGCTCCAGATCGACCTGCCCAAGCCGCCGGAGTTCAAGGAATCGCTGGAAGCCGTCAAGTCCGACTACGTCGAGGCAAAGGCGGCCGAGCTGTTGCAAGCGCAGGCTCAGAGACTGGCCGACGAGGCCAGGAATATCAAGGATCTGACAAAGGCGGCACAGAAAGAGGGGGTGCCGGCGAAGACCAGCCAGGCTTTCAAGAGGGACGGCACGCCGGCCGAGGAAATCGGCTCGGCGCCTGAATTCACCGCCGCTGCTTTCAATCTGCCTGTCGGCGGAGTGAGCGGCCCCATCGCCATTTCGGGGGGCAAACAGGTGGCGGTGCTGCAAGTCCAGTCCCGGACTCCTTTCAACGAAGAAGAATTTCTGAAGCAGAAGGCACAGCTGCGCGAGATGGCGCTGAACGTCGCAAGGGAAGCCTACTTGAGCGAATACATTCGCAAGATCACGGATGGGCTTGAGAAGGCGGGCAAGATACGCATCAACACCCAAGCCATCGAGCAGGCGACCGGCTCCCGTTACTGAGAGGGTTCGGCTGGAGCCGCGCGCTGCGACAACAGAAACTCACCTCCGGGTCAGCATTCCCATGACAGCCGCTGCAACCTGACCAGGGGTGAGCCGATCCGTATTGAAGACTGCGTGGTAGTATTTCAGCTCTTCGAGGTCATGCTTGAAGTGCTGATGAATGAAGCTGCGCCGCTCGGCATCAATCTGCTGCATTCGAATCCGTGCCTCTTCAGCCGTAACCCGCCATCTCTCGGCGAGGCGACCGACGCGCACATCCGGGGACGCGACCACGCGAACGTGAAAGCCGGGCTCACCCTGCAGCGCGCATGCGCTTCCGCGCCCTATAATGATGGCCTTGCCGCGCGCCGCTATATAGGCCAGGGTACGGATCAGGGCGTGGCGATACTCTTCGCTGCCGAATGAGATCCCGGATACCATAAGCAGGAAACGTTCCACAGTATCATGGATCAGGCTCCGGGCCCGTTCATCCAATTCACGGACCAGATCTTCCCGCACACGGTTATCCTGCGCGATGAAGTTGACAATCTCCTTGTCGAAAACATGCCACTGCAGGTGCTGCGACAGCTCGCTCGCGATGGCATCGCCAAGAGCGCCGACATTGCGGGTGATTGTAATGAAGCGGTATCCTGCTGTGGGTTCCAGGGCGGCGGGGTGCGGAGCTCCCACTTCCTGAACCCGGCGGAGTAACATTTGCCGCTCAACAAGATGCATGGTAGAGGAGGACTCGGCGGAACCTTTTGTAGGCATGGAGGCCTCATGAGAAAGCACTATTTCCTTTATGATATCACCGGCGCTCGATCTTCACAATCGCCCGATCCGGCCCAGTCCACTGACAAAAAGACCCTGTCGCCGCCACCTCAGATCGGCATTGGAATCGGGATCAGGGACCGCGTCAAGAACTGCAGGATCGAGTACTCGATTCCGATGCCGGCGCGATGACAAGTATTGACCCCCGTCATCCCTCGGCGGGACCGGCTCGTTGTGCGCGCGATGTTGACTTGAACGGGTCACTTGCCTAGCATGTGCCGAGGAGGCAAACATGACAGGGGATGGGCAGGACCCCCCGTCGGTCGAAACCGATGGGGCCACGGCAGGATCGACAGCATCCGAAGCCTCCGAGCCGCCGGGTGAAACCGCCGCAAAACCGCCCTCGCACCGTTATCTCTCCCGTCTGGCCTGGGGTGCGGGCGGACTGATGATCGGGGCCCTGGCGATGGGTCTGGCCTGGCATCTCAGCCTGCGGCCGACCATCCCGCCGCTCGTGCGGTTCGCTGCCGACCTGCCGGAGATCGCCCCGCTTGCGCTGAGCCCCAATCCCATGGCTCTCTCGCCGGACGGGAGGCTTCTTGCCTACACCGCTCAGGTGGAAAACGAAACAGAGCTGTATCTCAGGCCGCTGGATCAGATGAACGCCCGGCCCGTGCCCGGCACCAAAAATGGCTGCAGCCCGTTCTTCGCGCCCGACGGCACATGGATCGGGTACTTTGACATCCGGAACGCAAAACTGAAGAAGCTGGCCGTGTCCGGGGGGGATCCCGTTGTGTTGGGGGAAGCCAGATCCGCGATGGGAGCCTCCTGGGGATCTGACGGCTCCATTATTTATGCCCCCGATATCTTCTCCGGCCTCTGGCGCATTGTGCCGGGCGCAGGCAAGCCGGAGCAGCTCACGGAACTTGGAAAGGGGGAGTCTTCTCACCGCTGGCCTGAGATTCTGCCGGACGGCAAGGCGGTGATCTTCACCGTTTGTGCCCCCGGAGCCGAAGGCAAGATGCGACTGGCAGCCCTGTCGTTGCGGAACAGGCAGAAGAAAATGCTGCTCGAGGGCGCGTCCGAAGCCCGCTACTCTGTCACCGGCCATCTGCTGTTCCTGCGCGGAGCGGATCTCATGGCTGTGAGTTTCGATCCGGGCCGGCTCGAGGTGAGGGGAAAACCGTTCCTGCTGAAGCAGGGGATCGAGGCCGACAAGACCTCGGGGGCCGGACACTTCGCATTCTCGCGTGCCGGGGTGCTCGCATTTTCCCATGCCAGTGAGGATGCGGATCTCCGCACCCTCGCCTGGGCGGATCGCCAGGGGGGATTTGAAAAACTCACCGTGACCCGTGGCGCGTTCTCTTATCCCAGAATCTCGCCGGACGGGCGCCGGCTGGCCGTCGTGATCCACTCACTCGAAGGAAAATCGGACATCTGGACGGTGGAGATCGCGACGGGCAGTTTTTCGCGCTTGACCGTCGAGGGGAACAATTCCTATCCCGTTTGGACTCCGGACAATCTCCGTGTGACCTTCGCATCAGACCGCAGCGGAGCATGGAATCTCTTCTGGGCCCCTGTGGACGGCAGCAGACAGGAAGAGCTGATCCAGAAAAGCGATCTCCCGCAGATCCCCAGCTCCTGGTCCCACGACGGCCGTTCCCTGGTTTACACCGAGTACTCTCCCGCCACCGGCCCGGACATCTGGTCCCTGTCTTTCGGCGAGGGCCGGAGCGCGGAACCGTTTCTGAAAAGTGTTCACGCAGAATGGGGGGGCGTCTTCTCCAGGGACGGCACCTGGCTCGCCTATACCTCGGATGATTCGGGTCCCGACCAGGTCTATGTGCGTCCGTTCCCGGGTCCCGGAGAAAAAGTGCAGATATCAACGGCAGAAGGGCGTGGGCCGGTGTGGGGGCCAGGCGACGGGGAGCTTTTTTTCCGATCCTGGAAAGGGCTGATGGGGGTTGCGTTTTCAAGCCAGTCGGAATTCAATGCCGGACCGCCGCGCATCCTCGTCCCCGGTGAATTTGAAGCCGGCGATATTCCTGCTTTCGCCAACTACGACGTCTCCCCCGACGGGCAGCGATTCGTATTGGTGCCTCGCAGGCGCAGAGAGAAAACGCGGATATTCATCGACTTGAATTGCTTTGCTGAAATCCGTCAGTTTTAGCACGCTGAAAAAGCTGCGTCGACGCGCGATGGATTATGTTATCCCGAGCGTTGAAAACGGCTCGGACGAAGAACAGAAGCGGAAGCGGCGGGGCCGGATGGCCCTATTGCCGAAGCCTACGGCGAGGAGAACGGCATGGCGAGCGGAGCGCGCAGGTACCAGTGGTTCGCCCTCGGCGACATCAACGGCTTCTTCGGGCTGATGTTTGACAACATCACCGTGCTGTCGTTTCTTGCCGGCGCCCTCGTCTTTGCGTTCGGCTTCCCGGCCGACATTGTCTACACGCGCATGTTCCCCGGAACCGCGTTTGGCGTGCTGTTCGGAGACCTGGTCTACTCCTGGATGGCATTTCGGCTTTCCCGGCGCACCGGAAATCAGACGGTGACGGCAATGCCGTTAGGGTTGGACACCCCGTCCACCATCGGCCTGGCGCTTGTGGTTCTGGGGCCGGCATTCACCTCTCTCAAGGCCGCCGGCATGGAAGTGCGGGAGGCCGCCATGATGACCTGGCACATCGGCATGGCCACCATGGTAATGATGGGATTGATCAAGCTGGGGCTATCGTTCTGCGGCGGCTGGATTCAGAAGGTGGTGCCGCAGGCCGGATTGCTGGGGTCGCTTGCCGGCATCGGGCTCGCTCTCATCGGCTTTACCCCCCTGATCGATATTTTCGGGCTCCCGCTCGTCGGCATGGTGTCGATGGGCCTGATCCTCTACAGCCTCGTCGCGAAGGCCCGGCTCCCGTGGAACATCCCCGGTGTGCTGGCAGCCATCGCGCTCGGCACCGCCCTGTATCATCTGCTGGGGCCATCCGGGATGGTCGGCTCTTCGTACGCGCCGCCGGCTGCGGTGCTGCATTTCGGTCTCCCCATGCCTACTCTCGGCTTCCTGCACGGATTCTCCGCAGCCCTGCAATACCTTCCGATCTCCATACCATTTGCTCTGCTTACCGTGGTCGGAGGCATCAATGTCACTGAAAGCGCGCGCGTCGCCGGCGACGATTTCCGGACCAGGGACATCCTGTTGACCGAAGCTCTGGCGACGCTGGTGGCCGGCTTGTGCGGCGGAGTGGCCCAGTCCACACCTTATATCGGGCAGCCGGCATACAAGGGTATGGGCTCTCGGGCAGGTTACACGCTGTTGACGGGCCTTTTCATAGGACTGGGGGGCATCCTGGGATACGTATCGTTCATCGTCGAACTGATACCGCGCGCTGTCCTCGCCCCCATTCTGATTTTCGTGGCGCTGGAGATCATGGCGCAGGCTTTCCTCGCCTGCCCGCGCGCGCATGCGCCGGCCGTTGCCCTCGCCTACTTCCCCACTATGGCACGGCTGCTCGCGATCAAATACAGCAACGCTGCGATCGTTCCGGCCGACCGCTTCCTGCAACTCATGAGTACTCCCGGCAGGGAGTTGCCGGAAGTGCTGGTCACGATTGCCGCGGGCAACGGTTTCATCCTCACCGCAATGCTCTGGGGAGCCTTCCTGGCACTGATGATCGACAAGCGCCTGAAGGTCGCATCTCTCTATCTGGTCATCCTTGCGGCCGGGACGTTCTTCGGCGTGATGCATTCGGCCCTCCCCGAGGGGAACATGTACCTGCCATGGCACCTCGCAAGTCCGCTTCAGCGGGCTATTCCCTATCAGTTCACGGCCGCCTATCTGGCATTCGCGGTGATACTCTTTCTACTCTCGATCCATGCGTCGCACGAAAGACGCAGGACGCTTGACGGCAGCTAATTTTTTTCAGGAGGACATATTATGAAGGGGCAATTGGTACCGGGACGCCTGATGAGAAGCGGTGTTCCCATTGCGATTGTAATTCTTCTGCTGGCTTCGTTGTCTTTTGCCGGGAGGCCGCTGCAGCCGGGGCCGGAACCGGAAAGCTGCACAAGCATCCTGGTCGGCAGGCTGGCTTCAGCCGACGGCTCGACGATGACATCCCACTCGTGTGACAGCAACACCGACCGGACCTGGATGAACATCGTCCCGCGCCGGCAGCACAAGACGGGTGAAATGGCCCAGGTCTGGCTCAATCCGAAATTGACCAAAGGGCCGGATGATTCCGACCGCATCCCCACGGGAGAAATCCCGCAGGTTCCGGAGACCTACAAATACCTCAATGCCGCGTATCCGATTATGAACGAATATCAGCTCGCGATCGGTGAAACGACCACCGGCGGCAGGCGCGAGCTGCAGAGTTCTGCAGGAATCATCGATGCCCCGGAACTGTACCGGTTAGTGCTGGAGAGAGCCAAAACCGCGAGGGAAGCGATCGGTGTCGCCGACGAGCTCACCAGGAAATACGGGTACAACGACGCGGGCGAGTGTTTTACCTTCGCCGATCCCAACGAAGTCTGGCATTTCGAGATTCTGGGCCCCGGGAAAGGGAAGATCGGCGCCGTCTGGGCTGCCGTGCGCATTCCGGATGATCAGATCGGAGTGTCGGCGAATGCGCACAGAATCCGGCAGCTCGACCTGCAGAACAAGGATGATTACATGGCTTCGGAAAACGTGCATTCGCTGGCACAGGAGATGGGTTGGTGGAATCCGAAGAGCGGCCGGCCCTTCGAGTTCTGCTACGCCTACGCCGACAGGAACAGCCTCTATTGCCGCCGCCGTGAATGGCGAGTGTTGAGCCTTCTTGCCCCTTCCCTCAGGCTCGACCCGAATGCGGAAAACTATCCTTTTTCAGTCAAGCCGGAGAAGAAGGTAACGGTCCAGGATCTGCTGGCAATCTTTCGCGATTCCTATGAGAGCACGCCCTTTGACATGACCCGGAATCTCGTCGTGGTCAACCAGAAGGGCCAGGCGGTCAAGAGCCCGCTCGCCAATCCCTTCATGAGCAGCGATATGCGGGACCTGATGCGCATCCAGAGGGAAAGGACGATCTGTTCGCCGACCGCGACTTACCTCCAGATCACCCAGTCACGGTCCTGGCTGCCGAGTCCGATCGGAGGGCTGGTTTGGCTGGGGTACGATAATCCGGCTACCACTCCCCACATGCCGTTTTACATCGGAATCCGCCAGGTTCCCGATTCATTCATCGTCGACGGCAGGGAAAAATACCGGCGCGATTGCGCCTGGTGGTCCTTCCGGCAGGCGAGCAAGCTGGCCTACATCCGCTACCAGGAGATGAAGGAGGATTTGAAGAAGGTGTGGCTGCCGATCGAAGACCGCGCTTTCGCGAAGCAAAGAGAGATCGAGGAGGAGGCACTTCGCCTTTACAAGGCAGACCCGGCAAAGGCGGAGGCATATCTCACGAAGTACTGCCATGACATTGCCAACCAGGCCGTGGAGGACTACTGGAAACTCGGCGAATTCCTGTGGTCGAAATACAACAACAGTTTCTAAGGAGCTGATCCGCGAAGACTTCAAAAATACTCTGAATGAAGGTCTTTTCAGTTCAGTGCCTGGCGCCGGTATCGTCTGATTCTTCCTTCCTCGAGCCGAGCCACCCTCTTCGGCGGAAGTAGAGGAGCAAAAACGCGGCGGTCAGCGCCATCAAGCCCAGTGCGAAAGGGTAGCCCCAGGCCCATTCGAGTTCCGGCATATTCCACGGTGATTTGGAGGAGTCAAAATTCATGCCGTATATTCCCGAAATGAGCGTGAGAGGAATGAAAACAGCCGTGAACAGGGTGAGCACCTTCATGATTTCGTTGGTGCGGTTACTCAAGCTCGACAGGTAGACTTCCATCAATCCGGAAGCCACGTCGCGGTAGTTCTCCAGCAGGTCGATGATCTGAACGGTGTGATCGTAGCAGTCGCGCAGGTAGATGCGCGTTTCGTCGGCAATCAGGGGAAGGGGCTCGCGATACAGTGCATTGACCGTCTCGCGCAGCGGCCAGACGGCCCGGCGCAGCGTGATCAAGCCATAGCGCATCTCGTGGATCTGCCCGATAAAACGCCGGTCGGGCTGCGCGACGACGGCATCCTCGAGCGCCTCCAGCATCTCACCATACTCCTCCAGAATCGGGAAATACCAGTCGATCGCGGCGTCGATCAGCGCATATGCCAGGTGATCCGGCCCTGCGCTGCGCAGACGGCCGGTGGAATTGCGGATCCGCTCGCGCACCGGATCAAAAACCGTCCCCGGCCGCTCCCGGAAGGTCAAAACGTAGTTCTTCCCGAGAAAGATGCTCAGCTGTTCCGATGAAAACCGTTCTCCAGCTTTTACCGAGCGTACCACGATGAAGCAATGCCCCGGGTATTGTTCGATCTTCGCCCGCTGATGCACGTTGATCACATCCTCGAGAGCCAGGCGGTGCAGGTCAAATATCTCGCCCAGGCGGGTGATGATGGAAACATCACCTAGTCCGACGACATCGATCCAGGTCACCGGCCACTCCCCCAGCAGACTCCGGATGCCGGAAAGGTCCTCCGGCCTCTGCTCGAGTATTTTGTCAGGGCCATATGCCATGATCTGGATGACCGGCCTGGGTGCCTGCGGATCCACTACGAGCGTCCCGGGAACACTTCCCGGCTGCGAGCGCCGCGAGATGCTCGCCGCTCGCAGCTTGCGTCTGCGATTCTTGCGGGACATGGGTTGCCTCCCTCAAAAGCGTCGATTTTACACCAGAAACAGGATCCCGGCGCATATGCCGCGCTGGTCGGGCAAAAAAAGACGTCATGCCGGAGCTCCTGCGACAGCTGCGCCGTGTTGCGCAGTTGCTGACCTGATCAATCCAGGTTTCCGGCGAGAGTGAAACAAAGCCAGATCCTCACTGCAGAGAACTGTGTGGATGTCCGCAGCGCAACGATGCGGAAATCAATCCCAATATCGATAACGATTGCGATACCGATTGTGTCATTTCCAGGAGTGGTCGCTCAGTCAGTTGCGGTCAGTCGGCCGCGCTGTACTACTAACCTGAAAGTCCTTGCCAAAAAGGAAAGGATTTTTCAGCACCACGGAATGACGGTCGGTATCGGTATCGGCATCGGGATCGCAATCGCAGTCGCAATCGCTATCGAAAATTGTGCATAATCGGACGCCTCTGTATTGATGCCGGCAGCGCGATTATGCCGAAA
>Ga0113563_10003161_pt1 | contig 10182 bp, 3 predicted proteins | sample Mud3Dept3metaG_FD_80117 | JGI IMG/M metagenome (GOLD analysis project Ga0113563, IMG submission 80117) | Freshwater wetland microbial communities from Ohio, USA, analyzing the effect of biotic and abiotic controls - Mud 3 Core 4 Depth 3... | ecosystem: Environmental > Aquatic > Freshwater >...
AGCTGGTCCTTCAAGGACGCGAGGTCCTGGAGGCCCAGCTTCGGGGGCCGCGGCGCCTTCTCCTTCTTCGACGGCTTGGTCGCCGTCAGATCGGGGGTCGGCGACGCGATCGCCTCGGGCTCGGGCACGTTGTCCGCGTCGTCGGTCTGGAGACCGGCGCCGGGGTCGTTCCCCGTCACCTCGATGGCGACGTTCCCGGCCAGATCGGTGGTCCGCTCGTCCGGGGTCGCCTCGGTGGAGGCGGCTGCGGCCGTCGGGGCCTTGATCTTCTCCTTCTGCTTGCCGTTCGGCTTCTTGCCGGGACGCTGGCCGCCCTTGTTCGCCGAGATTTCCCCGACGTTCGCGGTCAGCCTCTCGGCCTTGATCTCCTCGCTGAGCTCGAGGAAGTACTCCATCGAACGCTGCAGCTCCGCGAACGTCTTCATGTCTCCGCGGGCCCGGAGGGTGCGCCGGATCCGACGCAGCTGCCTGACCGCCAAGAGATCCTCGGCGGTATCGTACAGCTTCTTCAGGCGGTTCTCGGGGAAGAACCGTTCGAGCGTCAGCGTGGCCGGCACCATCACCTGCTTGCCGTCCTCCATGCGGAACTTCCCGTCCGCGTCCCGGGCCGGCATCGCGTAGCGCGCGTAGCCGTCGTCGGTGAAGAGCGTGACGATGTGCAGCATCATGGTGATGCCGTCCGTCGTCTTCTTCATCTCGACGTCGATCTGCACGCCGCGATCCCGCCGGAAGCGCTGGTCGATCGCGCGGCCGGTGTCGACGCACATCAGGATGTGCCGGATGTTCACGTCGATGTCGGGCATCTGGAACCCGAACGTCTGCCGCATGGCCCTCCGTTCCGATTCGCCCAGGTAGACGATGAGGCTGACGGCCTCCCAGGTGTCGAGCAGGCGGACGTCGTACTGCCCATCGATCACGGTCTCGTTGAAGCGGGCGGCGGGCTTCGGAGACTTGCGGTTGCTGTTGTTCCTCATGGCGGACTCCTTCGCAGTGCCGGCGGGGCCGGCGGTTTCGGGTTGGTACGGCTTCTGACTCGGACTCGCTGAACGTACTGGTCGGTTTTGAGCTGGTTTGTCGATGATCGGTAGGCGACTCCTTTCGTGAGAAGGAAAATCTTCCCAGGAACGATTTGGAGGCGTTAGGTGGCGTGACCTGCCGAAGCAGGACGCCTGGCGAATCAGACCTGAGGAGGTATCCAGCCGAGGCCGGATGGCTCCTGAGGTGCGGACTCGTCCGCCGCGGCCGGTAAGGGCGTTGGCAGAGTGCACTCCTCCAAGTCGTTCGTGGGAAGATCATATTCCGCCGAAGGAACTGGGGGTTATGGTCCGCATATCGCGTTAGCGCTGCGTCCCGCGAGCGGGCACCGTGAGGGCTTCCAGCCGGAGCCGGAAATCCACGCAGCGCTTCACCCGTGTCCCTTTAAGCCCGAAGGCCTGCGGGGACGAACCACCCATTTCTCTCGGAAGAAGGTTCTTGATTCTGACCGGTCAGCATAGCACGCATGCAGAGTTTTGTCAAGAGTCGTTGGCAAAAGAAGGGGAAACATCCTCTATTTAAGCTTAATATATGTCATGTATATCTGGCATATCGCCCATATTGTCATTCCGAGCGAGCATTGCGAGCGTAGGAATCGCTTTTAAAAGGGATCCCTACCGGCGTGCTGGAATGCACGCCTCGGGATGACATCCTGGTGGCAAGAACGTTGAAAATGCACGGTATTTGACAGGAAGATAACAAAAAAAGTCGCTTGAACCTTTTCGCAAACAGGCCTGTGCAAAGCTTTCAGCTTTTGGCTCTCTTTCGCCGTTTTTACGCCTCCTTGACACGTTCGCCACTTTTCTCTTGACAGGGGATAACTGCGGTGTTATGCTCCGTTTGAAATCAACGTCGTGCTCACTGTTTCCCGCACCAATTAGCGAAAATCCTCGCCCCGGGGAAAGGGGCGGGCTTTTTCTTTTTTGTGTCGGTAGGCAGGAATCGCGGCGGCGATGAGCCACTGTCCGACCTCATCGGCTGAACTGTCCAAGAGGATCCGGAGTGGGGTTTTATTCACCCCTGGTTTTCCGTTTTTCCGGAAAACTTTCACTCCAGTCCCTGCGGTATGCAGATCAAGCGCACCCAGCCGAAAACGAGGGAACGCGTCTCGTTTTCAAAGCTGAAGGAAGTCTTCGAGCTTCCCGACCTGATCGAAGTCCAGAAGGATTCGTACGCGTGGCTCTTCAAGGAAGGCCTGCGCGAACTGTTCGAAGAAGTCTCCCCGGTCAAGGACTTCATCGGACGCGACCTTGAGCTCACGTTCCTCGACTACTATCTCGACGAGCCCAAGTTCGACGAGAAGACCTCGATGGCTAAGAACCTCACGTATGAGGCGTCCCTGCGCGTGAAGACGCGCCTGGTCAACAAGCGCAGCAACGAAGTCCGCGAGCAGGAGATCTTCCTGGGCGACTTCCCGGTCATGACCGACCGCGGCACGTACATCATCAACGGCATCGAGCGCGTCGTCGTCTCCCAGCTCGTCCGTTCCGCCGGCGTCTTCTTCACGCATGAGCTCAGCCGCGGCCGCAAGTATTTCGGCGCCAAGATCATCCCGAACCGCGGCGCCTGGCTCGAACTCGAGACTGACGCGAACGACGTCATTTGGGTGAAGATCGACCGCAAGCGCCGCGTGGCCGTCACGGCCCTGATGCGCGCCTTCGGCTATCCCACCGACGAGGAGATCGCGCCGCTTTTCGCCGACATCGACACGCATCCGAACCACAAATACATCGAGGCGACGCTCGGCAAGGACGACGCCAAGAACGAGGAGGACGGCCTGCGCGAGGTCTACAAGCGCATCCGGCCGGGCGACATGGCGACGACCGACAACGCCCGCTCGCTCATCCACTCGATGTTCTTCAATTTCGACCGCTATGACCTCCACCGCGTGGGCCGCTACAAGTTCGCCCAGCGCTTCGCCAAGAAGGTCACCAAGGACGAGATCGAGAAGCCGGAACACCGCATCCTCAAGAAGGAGGACATCGTCGAGATCGTCCGCGAGATCATCCGCCTGAACAACACCCAGGAGGACTCCGACGACGTCGACCACCTCGGAAACCGCCGCGTCCGCGCGGTCGGCGAATTGGTGCAGAACCGCCTCCGCGTCGGCCTCGCCCGCATGGAGCGCATCATCAAGGACCGCATGTCCACGATGGACATCACCCTGCTGACGCCGTCCAAGCTGATCAACGCGCGTCCGGTCATCGGCGTCATCCGCGAATTCTTCATGAGCTCGCAGCTTTCGCAGTTCATGGACCAGACGAACCCGCTGGCCGAGCTCGAGCACAAGCGCCGCCTTTCCGCGATGGGCCCCGGCGGCCTTTCCCGCGAGCGCGCCGGCTTCGACGTCCGCGACGTGCACCGCACCCACTACGGCCGCATCTGCCCGATCGCCACGCCGGAAGGACCGAACATCGGCATGGTCGGCCACCTCTCCACCTACGCGCGCATCAACGAATACGGCTTCATCGAGACGCCGTACCGCAAGGTCGCGAAGCAGAAGGACGGCCGCACCCAGGTCACCGACGAGGTCGTCTACCTGAACGCCTTCCAGGAAGAGAAGGCCATCACCACCGCCGCCACCACGCCTCTCGACGAGAAGGGCTGCTTCACGCAGGAAAAAGTCCCGGGACGCCGCAACGGCGAACCGGCCACGGTGTCGACCAACGACATCGAGTACATGGACGTGAACTCGCGCCAGATCATCTCGGTCGCCACCGCCTGCATCCCGTTCTTGGAACATGACGACGCAGTCCGCGCGCTCATGGGCACCAACATGCAGCGCCAGGCCATCCCGTGCATCAAGCCTGACGCCCCGATCGTCGGCACCGGCATGGAGCACCGCGCCGCGCGCGACTCCGGCCACGTCCTGTGCGCCGAGTTCGACGGCGAGGTCACCAAGGTCCAGGGCGACCTGGTGGAAGTCACCGGCGACGACGGCACCCGCAAGGAGTACCACCTGAACAAGTTCGTCCGCTCCAACCACTCCACCTGCATCAACCAGCGCCCGATCGCGCTCCCGGGCCAGAAGGTCCGGAAGGGCGACCCGCTCGCCGACGGTCCCGCGACCGACGGGGGAGAGCTCGCGCTCGGCCAGAACGTCCTGGTCGGCTTCCTTTCGTGGGAGGGCTACAACTACGAGGACGCCATCATCCTCTCCGAGCGCATGGTCCACGACGACCGCTACACCTCGATCCACATCGAGAACTACACGGTCGAAGTCCGCGAGACCAAGCTCGGGCCTGAGATGGTCACCTCCGACATCCCGAACGTCTCCGAGGAGAAGCTCCGCAACCTCGACGAGAACGGCGTCATCCGCATCGGCGCCGAAGTCGCGTCCGGCGACATCCTGGTCGGCAAGATCACGCCGAAGGGCGAGACCGAGCTTTCGGCCGAAGAGAAACTCCTTCGCGCCATCTTCGGCGAGAAGGCCCGCGACGTGCGCGACTCCTCGCTCTACCTGGAGCACGGCGAGCGCGGCAAGGTGATCGACATCAAGATCTTCTCCCGCGAAGCCGGCGACAAGCTTTCTCCGGGCGTCATCCAGGCCATCCAGATCTCCATCGCCGACCTCCGCAAGATCCAGGTGGGCGACAAGATGGCCGGACGCCACGGCAACAAGGGCGTCATCTCCCGCATCGTCCCGGTCGAGGACATGCCGTTCCTCGAGGACGGCACCCCCATCGACATCCTGCTCTCCCCGCTGGGCGTCGCTTCGCGCATGAACCTGGGCCAAGTCCTCGAGACCCACATGGGACTCGCGGCCAACGCGCTCAGCTATCGCGTCGTCACGCCGGTCTTCAGCGGCATCTCCGAAGCGCAGATCAAGGGCGAACTGAAGAAGGCCGGACTGCCCGAGAGCGGCCAGATGCAGCTCTTCGACGGGCGCACCGGCACCGCCTACGACCACGAGGTCACGATCGGCTACAAGTACATGCTGAAGCTGAACCACATGGTGGAAGACAAGATCCACCAGCGTTCCATCGGTCCGTACTCGCTCATCACCCAGCAGCCGCTGGGAGGCAAGGCGCAGTTCGGCGGACAGCGCTTCGGCGAAATGGAAGTCTGGGCCCTCGAAGCGTACGGCGCCGCGCACACGCTTCAGGAGATCCTGACCATCAAGTCCGACGACGTCCCGGGCCGCAGCCGCGCCTACGAGAACATCATCAAGGGCGAACCGATCAAGAAGCTCAACATCCCGGAATCCTTCAACGTCCTCGTCCGCGAACTCAAGGGACTGTCCCTCGACGTCGAACTGCTCAAGCAGCGCGACAACGGCGACTACGAGAAGGTCGATCTCGATTCCGAAGAGCCCCCGGCTCCTAGCCTGAAATAATATGATGCGAGAACAGATCAGGGTCCTCGACTTCGACGCCATCCGCCTGAAGATCGCTTCCCCGGAAGTGATCCACGACTGGTCGTACGGCGAAGTCACGAAGCCCGAGACCATCAACTATCGCACCCAGAAGCCCGAAAAGGGCGGCCTCTTCGCCGAAGAGATCTTCGGCCCCTCCAAGGATTGGGAATGCTACTGCGGCAAGTACAAAAAGGTCCGCTACAAGGGCATCATCTGCGAGAAGTGCGGCGTGGAAGTCACGCATTCGCTGGTCCGCCGCGAACGCATGGCCCACATCGACCTCTCGAGCCCGGTCGCGCACATCTGGTTCCTCCGCAGCATCCCCGGCAAGATCGGCCTCGTGCTCGACATGTCGGTCATGAACCTGGAGAAGGTCATCTACTTCGCGAACTTCATCATCACGAAGGTCGACATGGAGGCCAAGCTCCAGACCGTCGAGGCGCTGAAGCAGGAGTACAAGGGCAAGCGGAAGATGCTCGAGAACGAGTCCGAGCGCCAGATGGCGCAGCTCCGCGAGCGCGGCGCTTCCGAGAAGGACCTCAAGAAGGCCCAGGACCTCAACGACCAGAAGATGGCCGGCCTGGAGGAGGACTACACCGACACCATGCGCGAGCTCAAGGATCTCGATCCGATGCGCATCATCTCCGAGCACGTCTATCAGACGTGGTCGCTCAAGTTCGGGCACCTCTTCGAGGCCTCGATCGGCGCCGAGGCGATCTACGAGCTCCTCAAGGCCGTCGACCTCAAGAAGACGATCAAGCGGCTCGAAGACGAGCTCGTCGACGCGTTCGGCGCGAAGAAGGACAAGCTCGTCCGCCGCGTGAAGCTGCTCCGCAGCCTCGACCGCAACAAGATCCGGCCCGAATGGATGGTCATGACCGCCATTCCCATCATCCCGCCTGACCTCCGCCCGATGGTCTCGCTCGACGGCGGCCGCTTCGCGACCTCCGACCTGAACGACCTCTATCGCCGCGTCATCAACCGCAACAACCGCCTCAAGCGCCTCCAGGAGCTCAACGCTCCCGAGGTCATCTCGCGCAACGAGAAGCGCATGCTGCAGGAAGCGGTCGACGCCCTGATCGACAACAGCGCCCGCCAATCCAAGACGGTCATCGCCACCACCGGACGCAAGCGCCAGCTGAAGTCCCTGGCCGACCAGCTCAAGGGCAAGCAGGGACGCTTCCGCCAGAACCTGCTCGGCAAGCGCATCGACTACTCCGGCCGCTCGGTCATCGTCGTCGGCCCGCGCCTCAAGCTCCACCAGTGCGGACTCCCGAAGCGCATGGCGCTCGAGCTCTTCAAGCCGTTCGTCATCGCCCAGCTGATCAAGCAGGAGCTCTGCCACAACATCCGCTCGGCCAACCGCTTCATCGAATCCGGCCGCTCGGAGATCTGGGACATCCTCGAAGACATCACGAGGAAGAGCTTCGTGATGCTCAACCGCGCTCCGACGCTGCACCGCCTTTCGATCCAGGCCTTCCAGCCGACGCTGATCGAAGGCAAGGCCATCCAGCTCCACCCGATGGTCTGCCCGGCCTTCAACGCCGACTTCGACGGCGACCAGATGGCCGTCCACGTCCCGCTGACCGAGGAAGCCAAGCGCGAGGCCGGCGAGCTGATGCTTTCCTCCAAGAACCTGCTCAAGCCGGCCACGGGATCCCCGCCGCCGATGTTGAACAAGGACATCATCTGGGGCATCCATTACCTCTCGCGTTTCACCGACCGCGACAACGGCACCAAGAAGGCCTACGCCGCGCCGAGCGAAGTCCGTTTGGCCTACCAGACCGGCAACATCAAGCTGAACGAGCGCATCCTCTGCCGCGTCGAGAAGGGGGAGAAGCCGGTCGAGACCTCGATGGGCCGCATCCTGCTGAACAACGTCCTGCCCGAAGGCCTGCCGCGCGTCTCCGAGGCGCTCGACACCAAGAAGGCCGCGGACATCGTCCGCCTCTGCATCGAGCTTCACGGCGTCGAACGCGCCGCCGCCCTGCTCGATGACTTCAAGGAACTCGGCTTCCACTACTCGTCGAAGTCCGGATTCTCCTGGGGAATGGACGACCTCCCGACGATCCAAGGCAAGCCTGAACTCCTCGCCGAGGGCGAGAAGCGCGTCGAAGAGATCGAGGAGCAGTACAGCGAAGGCCTCCTCACCCAGCACGAGCGCTACCTCCAGATCGTGAAGGTCTGGACGGAGATCAAGGACCGCATCACCAAGGAAGCCAAGAACCAGCTGCCGAAGGAGGGTTCCGTCGCCTCGATGATCGAATCCGGCGCTCGCGGTTCCTGGTCCCAGCTGACCCAGATGGTCGGCATCAAGGGTCTCGTGGTGAACCCGCGCGGCGACATCATCGAACTGCCGATCAAGAAGGGCTTCAAGGAAGGCTTCGACGTCCTCGAGTTCTTCATCTCGACGCACGGCGCGCGTAAGGGCTTGACCGACACCGCCCTCCGCACCGCCAACGCCGGCTACCTGACGCGCCGTCTCGTCGACGTCGCCCAGGACGTCGTGGTCCGCAGCGAAGACTGCGGCGTCGAGGAAGGCATGCTTATCACCGCCGTCGAATCGAAGGAGATGGGCGAGACGCTCACCGCCCGCACGGTCGGCCGCTGCGTCCTCGAATCCGTGAAGCACCCCGAGACCGGCAAGGTCATCGTGAAGGCCGGCGAGATCGTCACCGAAGCCGACGCCCGCACGCTCGCCAAGCTCGAGATCGAATCGATCATGGTGCGCTCGGTCCTGACCTGCAAGGAGCAGAAGGGCGTCTGCCAGAAGTGCTACGGCTTCGACCTCGGCTACAACAAGCCCGTCCGCATCGGCACCGCCGTCGGCATCATCGCCGCGCAGTCCATCGGCGAACCGGGCACCCAGCTGACCATGCGTACGTTCCACACCGGCGGCGTCGCCGGCTCGGACATCACGCAGGGCCTCCCGCGCGTCGAAGAGCTCTTCGAAGCCCGCCCGCCGAAGCGCAAAGCCTTCGTGGCCGACGTCGCCGGCATCGTGAAGATCGTGGAAGTCGAGCGCCGCGTCATCGAGACCGCCTCGGGCGAGCGCATCGTCGACAGCCTCTCCGGCTCCAAGATCATCCGCATCAGCCACACCGAGGAAGCCGAGACCAAGTTCAAGGCTCCCAAGGGCGACGAGATCGCGGTCAAGGACGGCGAGAAGGTCGCGCAGGGACAGTCCCTCATCAACCGCAAGGACGGCACCAAGGAATGGGCCCCGTACGCCGGCGTCGCCAAGGTCGCCAAGACCGTCGTGACGCTCACGGGCGAAGCCGCCAAGGAGACCGAATACGTCATCCCGCCGGGCTTCACGATCTACGTGAAGGACGGCCAGGAAGTGACCCTCGGCGACCCGCTCACGGAAGGCGACCTGGACCTCCAGGAACTCTACAAGTACAAGGGCCGCGAAGCCGTCCAGACCTACCTGACCCACGAGACGCAGAAGATCTACTCCTCGCAGGGACAGAAGCTCAACGACAAGCACGTCGAGGTGATCATCAAGCAGATGTTCAGCCGCGTGTACGTCAAGGACGCCGGCGACACCGAACTGCTCCCGGGCGAGACGGTGGAACATGCCATCTTCACGGAAGAGAACCGGCGCATGAAGGAACTCAAGAAGACTCCGGCGGAAGCCGATCAGCTCTTCCTGGGCATCACCAAGGTCTCGCTCTCGACGGAGAGCTTCCTCTCGGCCGCCTCCTTCCAGGAGACCGCCAAGGTGCTCATCAACGCCGCCGTCTCCGGCAAGCTCGACAAGCTCGAGGGCCTGAAGGAGAACGTCATCATCGGCCGCCTGATCCCGGCCGGTACCGGCTTCCACAAGGCCGGCGAACCGCTGGTCACGATCGACGAGATCATCTCGCCGGCGCTCCTCGACTGAGGATCGCCCGAGAAGCAAAACGCCCCGTGAGGGGCGTTTTGCGTTGACGAAACGGGCATTTCGGGGTGAGATGCGGGGAGTCCTTTCTAGGAGGCAATCATGCCGAAGAAGCGCTCGCTCCTGAAACCCAGCGGGTACGACGTCGTCATCCGCGTCACGCTCGCGATCAAGAAGATCAACCGCGACATCGGGAAAGCCGGCGTGAAGTCGCGCCAGCGCCTGATCGACGAGAAGGACCGCCTGATGCGCGAGATGTGGAAGGCGTGTCCGCACGAGTCGGTCTGCCACACGGATGCCTTCCGGACGCACCCGAAGATCCCGCCCCGCCCCCTGCGTTTCTGCACCAGCTGCGGATTCGACGAAGCGGGCAGGCCGTTCAAGATCCTCCGGTGCCGCCGAGGCCGCACCCTCGATCGCCGTCCGGATGCGGAGTTCAAGGTCAAGCTCGGCGAGACCTTGCGCCGCACCGGCATCAACATGAAGGGGTCGTCGTGAACGCGAAATCGCCGCAAGGCTTCTACCTCGATCCGGAGACTATCCGCGCGCTTGACGAGCGCGCCAAAGAGGAAGGCGTCTCGAGATCCGAGCTCATCGTCGAGTACATCGCTCGACGCATGGCCAGCGGCCCGCCGCCGCCCGCGCGCGAAACGCCGGGTGCCGCGGGCGTCCTGTCGCAGATATATCTGGATCGCCAGATGTCCCTGAATCTGGCGGACCGCGCCGAGTTCGAGGGAGTGGGCGCCGCCGAGCTGATCGTCCAGTCCTGCCTCGATGGGCTGGCGCTTCCCGCGACCGGCGGCGAAGCCGCTCGGAAGGCCGGAGAACGCCTCGTCGTCTTCTATCGGAGCAGGATCGACGAGTTCCTCTGCCGCGCGCGCGTCGCCAACGAGCGCGCCGTCGAGGA
>Ga0113563_10003162_pt1 | contig 10181 bp, 10 predicted proteins | sample Mud3Dept3metaG_FD_80117 | JGI IMG/M metagenome (GOLD analysis project Ga0113563, IMG submission 80117) | Freshwater wetland microbial communities from Ohio, USA, analyzing the effect of biotic and abiotic controls - Mud 3 Core 4 Depth 3... | ecosystem: Environmental > Aquatic > Freshwater >...
CCAGCTTGCCCGCGGGTGCGGTAATCTGGTCCTTCAATTTGAGGTTCTTTTCTTTCAACGTGTTGCCTCCTTAATCGCCGGCGAATAGTGTTCAATTGCGGGGCTTTATGCCTGCCAATCCTTTGGGCTGCTCAAGGGCGAGCAGCGCCTTTTTTAGGTGAAGACCACTTGAAAAGCCCCCCAATCCGCCATTTGCCGAGACCACCCGGTGACAGGGAATCAAGATGGGGATCGGGTTTTTGCCGCAGGCCTGTCCGACGGCCCGCGGGGCTCGATGCCTGCCGATCGACCGGGCCACTTCAAGGTAGGAACGCGTCTCCCCGAAAGGGATCAGCTCGAGAGCTTTCCAAACTTGGCGTTGGAAGGATGTCCCCACTCGCAGATCCAGGGGGAAAGCGGGAATCGGCTGACGATGCTGAAAATATGCCGTGATTTCCTGTTCAGCCTCGCGCAGCAAGGGTTGCTCCGGGGAAAAGATTGCCGAAGTGGAGAGAAAGTCCTTTTTCAACAGAGCTTTGCAGGTTTCCCGAGAAGGAGGTTCGGAGCCGCAAAAATGGACCAGGCAAAGGCCTTCAGGACTGGCCGCAAGGAGTAGCCATCCCAGCGGTGACGCAAAAGACCGAAAAGCCAGTTCTTGTGCGGGGTGTAGCCTATTCATCCAGAAAATCCGTAATGTAGGGATTGGTTTTCATTTCGCGTTCTATTGTTGTTTCAGTCCCATGTCCTGAATAAACAACTGTTGACGGAGGTAATACAAATAATTTGCTTTTAATACTCTTAATAAGCATCTCATGGTTGCCGCCGGGCAGATCACTCCTTCCGATACTTCCTGAAAAGAGCGCATCACCGGTAAAAACACAACCATTCGCTTCACTGTAAAATGCAAAACTCCCGGGAGCATGTCCCGGAACATGAAGTGCGATCAGATTTGTTGTTCCAAAGCTTATTACCTGGTTATCAGATAGATACCCATCAGGTTCAGGAGGATCCTGCATTGTAAGACCAAAAAGTAGTGCATGTTGTGAAGCGTTCTTCCTGTTTGGTTCTTCCTCTTCGCCTGAAAGAGTCCGGAGATTGTACCTGTCCAGCATAAACCTGTTACCAAAAATATGATCCAGATGGCAATGAGTATTTAGCAACAATACCGGATTGATTTTCTTTTCAGTTAAGAATCTTTCAAACTGGTCAGATTCCTGCTTATCATAACAACCGCAGTCGATAATTGCACAATCGCCCGATTTATCTTCCAGTATATAGGTGTTCACCTCAATCGGATTAAACACCAGTCTGTATGTTTTCATAATAATTTTACTTTCCGTTAGCAGTACCTTTAAGCATAGGTACAAAAACAAAATAACCATGATCTGAATAGTCATAACTATCTTCACCGGTTCGTTCAACAACCTTCATAACCTGTGACCCTGAACTACCTACTGGTACCACAAGCCTGCCTCCGATCTTAAGTTGTTTTAGCAAAGTATCAGGGATCTCAGGTGCAGCTGCAGTGATAATTATACCATCGAATGGTCCATACTGAGGTTTCCCTTCATACCCGTCACCATAGAAGAAATCTATTGAATAGCCCATTGGTGATAAAATAGACTGCGCTTTAAGAAATAATTCTCTGAAACGTTCAATACTATAAACTTTTGCCCCCATCTCGGCAAGTATTGCAGCCTGATATCCTGATCCTGTACCTATTTCAAGTATCTTGTCCCTTTTCTTCACCCTGAGAAGCGATGACTGAACAGCAACAGTGTAAGGTTGTGAGATAGTCTGTCCGGATGTGATAGGAAAAGCTTTATCTGTATAGGCATGAACGAGGAAGGCAGGATCCATGAAAAGATGTCGGGGCACTTTATCGATAGCCCTCAGAACATTTTCATCAGTAATACCTTTCTGCCGGAGTTCAGCTACAAGTTTTTTGCGTTTGCCTTTTGCTTCGAATGAATCTGTCATCTGAAATTCACGGGGGTAAATTAATTTACAAAAATATAAAAATTGTGAGACCACCAGCCAAATAACCAACACTCTGTTTTTTTTGTATTTTTAGACCATGATTTTAGTAAAAGGAACCCTCTACATTATTATAAAAACGGTTATTGATTATGCAGTTAGTATATTCCTTGTGGTACTGTTTATTCCTGTAATCCTGATACTTGCAATAATTATAAGGATTACAGAGAAAGGACCGGCTCTTTATTCCCAGCCACGGATCGGCAGAAATGGAATACACTTCAGACTATACAAGTTCAGATCGATGCACAGTGGCTCTGAGGCAGGTGTACCACTTATCAACGGGAAGAATGATAAAAGAATCACCTCATTTGGAAGGTTTATGAGAAAACACAAACTTGATGAAATCCCGAATTTCATAAATGTTCTCAAGGGAGAGATATCTATTGTTGGGCCAAGACCCGAGCAACAATTTTTTATTGAAAAGATTATCGCTAAACGACCTGAATATAAGCAACTTCAAACCATAAAACCAGGTATTACCTCCTGGGGACAGGTAAAATACGGGTATGCGGAAAATGCAGACCAGATGATTGAACGACTTGAATATGATCTCTATTATCTCAAGAACAGATCGTTATGGTTCGATCTGAAGATTGCTGTATATACAATTGGAATAGCTGTCAAAGGAGAAGGTGTATAGTTATCCGGTAATTTTCATAGTCACTCACAATCTCCCAGCATCTATCTCCATGATTATTAGTTCAATAAGAGCGTCCTCCCCATAAGCATCATATTCTTCCTTAAGGTTGGTACCGAATATTCTGGCAATTCCCTGCCAGAAAGCAGCTGTCAGTTTTCCCCTGTAGTCTTTTATTAATTCATAGGAAGTATTCTGTGTTTCCCTGTCAATCAGTTTAATAAGAAGCCGTCCCTGGGTCATAGTCATCTGTCTCATATCATCTTCATACTCAGCAAACACATTCTTTTCTACCTCTTTCATAAATGCTTTGCGTTTTTTTTCGTCGGGAATTATTTTCATAGCCTCATTAACCTCATCCAGCTTTCTTCTTACCATCAATGCATAGGGATAGACTCTTTTAATATTATAAATAAGTCTTTCGTATTTACGGTATTCGTTTCTTTTTGCAGATCTTGGACGGGCAACAACAGTAACTTCTTTAATTTCAATTTCAGGCATTGTTACACCATCCCGTTTTACATTCTGAATAAGATAAGCTCGTTGGGGAATAGTATCAGTTTTAGGATTGGCTGTATCTTTTTGCCCGGAAATATCAGTTATAAGAAATAAGATTGCTAATATTGAAAATATCAGTTTCACGCAAGATATTTTTTCACAAATGTATCAAAATATGGTATTCAGTGTGGAAGATCTTAATGATCAGACAAAATTCAGGCCAATTTTGGTTGTCCCATATAATGAACTTATAACATTTATATTTAAGTATCTTAAGAATAGCACCAGACTTATGATTTTGTTCTGGTCTGTATGTTTGATTTTCCTTCTTTTTGCTGTTTCAATCAGATTCAATATTTCAGGATACTTTCCGGGCATAAGCATTTTTTATCACTCGTTGCTTGGCTTAATTGTTTTTCCTGTTCTATGTATTCCTGTTCACGAACTTTTACATATTATTCCATATTATTTTTCAGGGGCCAGAAGCATCAGGGTCGGAATGGATCTTAAACAATATCTTTTTTATGTTACAGCACACCGTTATGTTGCATCTCCAGGTCAATTTAAAATTGTGGCATTAGTTCCTTTTATTATAATAAGTGTTGCAACTACACTTATTGTATTCTCTATGCCTGGTCTTTTGAAATGGAGCTTTTCACTTTTTCTTTTTGTACATGGGACAATGTGTGCCGGAGATTTTGCGCTTCTCAATTTTTTTTATCTGAACCGGGACAAAAAGATTTATACCTGGGATGATGCCGATCTTAAAATATCATATTTTTATGAAAGAATAGAATAATGAGGAGGAGAACTGGTGCATAAGAGATGGGGTGAAGAGGTGAGTTAAAAAATATTTTATATAATCTTTTATAATATGAAAAAACTGTTTATCATTTCTTTTTTACTTGTTGCGATTGCATTCACTGGATCTGGGCAGAGGAAAATTGTAAACTTTCCGGATCTGCCAGGATATGTAACCCTTAAGTGTGATTTTCATATGCACACTGTTTTTTCCGATGGCAATGTATGGCCCACAGTAAGAATAGATGAAGCACTGCGCGATGGGCTGGATGCGATTGCCATCACCGATCACCTGGAATACACTCCAAAAAAGGACTTTGTCCCTGTTGATCATAACGCAGCGTGGAAAATAACCGAGGCTTATGCAAGGGAAAGAAACCTTATACTTGTTCATGGCACTGAGATAACAAGAAAAATGCCTCCCGGACATATGAATGCTCTTTTCATAAATGATGCTGCTTTAATTTCAAGAGATTCAGTATGGGATTGTTACGAGGCTGCTATCAAACAGGGAGCATTTCTTCAATGGAATCACCCCGGCTGGAAGTCACAGCAACCTGATGGTATTCCAAGAATGTATGATATTCACCACAGACTTATTAATAACGGCTGGCTCCATGGTATTGAGATTTTCAATGATGAGAGTTACTACCCCCAGGTTTTTACAATTGCCAGGCAAAATAATCTTGCTCTCATTGGAAACAGTGATGTCCATGCTGTAATAAGTGAAGTATATCCTGAAGCAGAAGAAAGCAGGAGACCGATGACTCTTGTCATTGCTAAGGAAAGAACTCACGATTCTCTTAAGGAGGCCATGTTTGCAGGACGGACATTAGTATATTTCAATGATATGCTTGCCGGGAAAGAGGAATTTGCTAAACCATTCTTCTATCAGGCGATAAAAGTTGGCAAACCATTTTATCAGAATGACAAGACAATCTTCTTCGAAGTAACAAATAACTCGGACGTTCCATTCTATCTGATTAATGGAATCCCAAATGCACCGGCTTCAGTTACTCTGGTTGCCAATTCAGTAACAAGAATTGCCATTAGCAAAAAAGTTACTTCCCCGCTCGTTTATGATGTAAAAAATATCCTAACCGGGGAGAATGAGGTACTGACAATTGAACTGAAATACTAGCTTTAAGAGGTTGAAGAGTTGAAGTGTTAGAGAGTTTAAGAAGTTAAATCATTCAACATTTCAACATTTCAACTTTTCAACTTTTCAACTTTCTTTCAGAATTTCTGTTTTGCCAGTTTCAGAATATCATCATCTTTTACCAGGGGCCTTATTCTGAATGAATATTCGTATTTCATATCCAGCAGTCGATACTCAGAATGAATTCTTGCACCCCAGGAGTTATCACCACCTACGCCCATTTGTCCAAGGTCAACATTCAGATTAACCAGGTCGCGGGGCTTTACATCATTGGTGTGGGTATTTGCTGTTTTAGCATCCGGCCTGTACTGTGATAATTTACCAGGTGATTCAAAGTCATCATGGATGTTATTTAAGGCTGCAAAGCATATGACAGGGAATCCGCTAACCATAATACCTGTTCCATCTCCATCAGTCAGGGTAAACCACCGGGTCTCTGTTTTATAACCATTTTCCTGGGGACGTATATATGGTGTATACTGATCAGCAACAGTACTTTCATAAAGTCCGACATCAGCTGAAGTTTTTCTGTCAATATAGTTCTCATGCGGTCCGCGCCCAAGCCATGTAAGATTTAAGAACTCTTCAGGGAGCTGCATCTGCATTCCCATTCTCGGGATCTCTGGTACAGTTGATGATATCTTTGAGAATTGATTTTTTATAACAACATCAGCAGTAGCAAAAATTGTGTAAGTACTTACATATCCGGCAATTTTTTCCCCGTCAGTATCCGGTATATCATAAGTGAAGGTTACAACTACTTTACCCGGTTCATTGCTGCTTATATTAGCCTTTGTAACTTTAGTTCTCTCACCCGCTTTTTTCCATACTCCCAGAAGTTTATCCATGTTGTAGCCATAGTCATTATCGGTTGGAGGTCTCCAGAAATCAGGTTCCGGACCTTTCCTCAATATTTCTTTCCCCTTAAAATTGAACGATTCCATTCTTCCGGTACTCAGGTCAAAAACAATCTTCAGATCCGTACCACTAACCTCAAGCTTCTTCTCTATTGTTTTTGTTTGAAGCATAACCAGTGGATCCAGCTTGAATGTCTCCTGTTTTGTTTCAAGAGGTAACTTGAATTGTGCAGAAGCATATACATGGTCTTCAGGAACATAATTCCACTCATCACTTCTTGAGAATCTAAGGTTCAGGAAATATTCTGCACCTGGTGCCGTAACGATTTTCTCAATGGGGATCATAAAGTTTGCAGATAATTTTGGTTTAAAATCAGGCAACGGGATTTTGCCTGACTGCAGAACATTACCATCTGAAATAACCTCCCAGTCAAAATTAAACTCTGAAAGGTTAGTAAAATCGTACTTATTTGTAATTTTAACAAGACCGTTTTTAAGATCAACCGGTTCAAAACCAACATATTGATAAACACGATTTACTTCATTCAACCCGGGCTTTCCTGTTCTGTCAGGCCATGTGAGTCCGTTACAGCAGAAGTTACCATCGCTTGGAATTCCCAACTCTCCAAAATCGCCACCATACGCCCAGAATTTTTCACCGGTTTCATCTGTTTTAAGCATTCCCTGATCGACCCAATCCCATACAAATGCTCCCTGAAGCTTTGGATATTTTTCAATCACATCCCAATAATCCTGCAGGTTTCCTGTCGAATTACCCATCGCATGGGCATATTCGCACATTATCAGAGGTCTGTCGTTTTTTGGATCCCTGGCATATCCTTCAATTTGTTCTATTAATGCATACATAGGACAAACAATATCAGTATGCCTTTCTGTAGTATTTGTCTCTTTTTCTGCACGTTCATACTGTACCGGGCGGGTCTTATCCCTTTCTTTAATCCACTTATACCCATTAAGCATGTTATGACCGTCACCTGCCTCATTACCCAACGACCAGATAATTACTGAAGGGTGATTCTTGTCACGCTCAACCATTCTTTTCATCCTGTCGAGATGGTTAGCAGCCCATTCAGGTTTATCTGCAAGCGTTACATCTCTATCATATCCCATACCATGCGATTCAATGTTGGCCTCATCCACAAGATAAAGACCATACTTGTCGCACATTTCATACCACAATTCCTGTTGAGGGTAATGTGAAGTCCTCACAGCATTTATATTATTGCTTTTCATCACACGAATATCTTTCAGAATCATAGCTTCATCAATGACATGCCCGTTAACATCATTGTGTTCATGCATATTTGTTCCTTTTAAATAGATGGCAACGCCATTAACCAGGAGCTGTGAATTGACAATCTCAATCTTTCTGAATCCTATCTTTGAACTAATGCTTTCAAGAATATTACCATCCTTATCATTAAGTGTTAATACAAGTGAATACAGTACCGGTTTCTCTGCTGACCATTTTTTTATAGAAGGAATGCTCTGGCTAAATGAGACTGACCCTTTCCCATCGGTGATAGTTACAGGAGCTGAAGAGAAGAATATTTTTTCAGTTCCATCATAAAGAGATGCAAGAATTGAAACATTACTTCCTTCCGGTATTGTGCTCTTTACTGATGCATTTAGCTTCAGAAGCCCGTCATTATAATTGTTTTCAAGATCTCCTACAGCAAAAAAATCATTGATATAGGTTTTTGGCCGGGCATGCAAAAAGACTGCTCTCTGAATACCGCTAAGCCTGAAAAAGTCCTGATCTTCAAGGTAGCTTCCATCGCACCACCTGTAAACTTCTACAGCAACAGAATTACTGCCGGATTTAAGATAACTCGTAATATTAAATTCAGCAGGCACTTTACTATCCTCGCTGTAACCAACAAGCTGTTCATTTACCCATACATAAAATGCAGAACTGACTGCCCCGAAATGGAGGAAAACCTCTTTCTCTTTCCAGTCAGAAGGAATATTAAACGATCTTTTATATGAGCCTACAGGGTTAAAAGAGTGCTCAATGAAAGGCGGATTTTTCTTATACGGATAAGTAATATTAACGTAAATTGGAACATCATAACCCTTCATCTGCCAGTTGGAAGGCACCTCAATTTCTTTCCAGTCGCGGGTATCATAATCATCCTTAAAAAACCAGTATGGCCTCTGATCAGGTGATTTCACCCAATTGAATTTCCATTTTCCGTCGAGAGAAACATAATTCGGAGAATTTGATTTAATAGCCTCAAGAGCGCTTTGTTCGTCAGGGAAACTGATCATTGTTGCGTGGGGGTCTTCTCTATTAATATTAAACATTTCAGGATTTTCCCAGTCACGTGGTTCTTTTTCAGAAAATGCGACACCTTCATATTTGCTGTACTTTTTACAGGCTGAAAATGAAACTGCTATCATAAAGATGTAAAATGATATTCTCCTCATAGCTTTTGAATTAATTACGGATTTAAAGTTAATAAAAAATGGATTAACGCCGGGTCCTTATTATCTCTTCTACCAGAAGAATATCTAATGGAGTATTTATATTAGTAAAGGCACTTATTGTATCTTCAATATTATCAAATTCCAGATATCGAGTATCTGTTTTCCTGAAAAATTCCCTTATTGCATAGTTGGTACCTTCTGACAGATGCTTTTCAAGTTTTGTAAGAATGGAGAGGCTGTAAACAGCGTGTAAAGGTTCAATATTCTGATTTACAGATGGAACGAGTACCTCACATTTATTCTTCTGATAATATTCTGTTTGCTTTATAATTATCTGTTTTTGAAGTAATGGCATATCGCCGCCAACGACAAAAACTGCTTCACCAGATGATGCCATCATCGCTGCATGAATACCACCCAGAGGTCCGGTCATTTTGAACCGGTCACTCACAATCCTGAATTTGTTATATTCACTGAATGCTTCTTGTGTATTTGTGACGATAATAATCTCCGAAAATATCTGACTAAGAATTTCAGTTATTCCTGAAATGATTGTTCTTCCATCAATTAACAGATTAGCTTTTATCTTGCCACCAAAGCGGGAGTTTGCTCCACCTGCCAGAATTACTCCTGAAATATTGTTGAATTTCACTATTTTTTAGTATCTTGATGGTTTGTTCTTGCATTACAAATACACAAATATAAAAATTATATCCGGCCTTATTATCAACTCTTAAACCCATTCAAAATCTGCAAATTATGGATCAGAAAATCACAACAATTTACAATGAGTACAGGCAAGGACAAACTAACCGTCGCGATTTTATCAGAAAACTTGCCATGATTGCCGGCAGCACTACCGCTGCTTTAGCACTGCTACCCGTTCTTGAAGAGAATAGTCTGAAAGCATCAGCTTTAATTCAGGATGATGCCGATCTCATAACTGAGTTTATTACCTACCCTGCAGCCACCGGGGATATGAAAGCATTTCTTGCCAGACCAAAGTCAGGCAGGAAGTTTCCTGCAGTTATTGTGATTCATGAGAACCGAGGATTGGTCCCGCATATACGTGAAGTAGCGAAAAGGATGGCTAAAGAAGGTTTCCTTGCAATAGCACCCGATGCGCTTTCTCCTGTTGGAGGTACTCCTGAAGATATCAGTAACGTAGGTGAATTGTTTAAACAACTCAAACCTGAAGAGATAACCAAAAATTTTGTTGCTGCTGTTAAATACCTTAAAACAAATCCTATGTCAAATGGCAAAGTAGGATGTACCGGTTTTTGCTGGGGAGGCGCCATGACAAACCAGGTTGCTGTAAATGCACCTGATCTGGACGCTGCTGTGCCATATTACGGAAGACAGCCTCTTGCTGAAGATGTTGCTAAAATAAAAGCACCGATAATGGCTCACTACGCAGGTAACGACCAGGGAATCAATGCCGGGATAGCTGCTTTTGAGGAAGCACTGAAAAAGAACAAAAAGGAATACCAGATATTTATGTATGAGGGTGCAAATCACGCCTTTAACAACGATTCAAATCCGGAACGCTATAACGAACAGGCTGCAAAACTAGCCTGGGGCAGGACTGTAGGATTCTTTAAGGAGAAACTGAAATAGGATTTATAAAAAAAATCACACCACCTCCCCCCTTCGGGGTACTCCTCCTCGTCTGAGGAGGAGAGAATTATTGTATTTTGATTATTCTGGGGGTGTTGAAAAAGTAAAATTATAGTTTTATAAATATTTTTACGCTTTGAAG
>Ga0113563_10003164_pt1 | contig 10179 bp, 10 predicted proteins | sample Mud3Dept3metaG_FD_80117 | JGI IMG/M metagenome (GOLD analysis project Ga0113563, IMG submission 80117) | Freshwater wetland microbial communities from Ohio, USA, analyzing the effect of biotic and abiotic controls - Mud 3 Core 4 Depth 3... | ecosystem: Environmental > Aquatic > Freshwater >...
GAAATCAAGTTTCTGATACCCGATGAAAAGACTGCACAAGAGGTTGCAGATGATCTGCGGGATAAAGAGTTTGTGTTGACCGCAATAGAGCGGAAACAGCGAAAGAGAATGCCCTATCCCCCTTTTATTACCAGTACGCTCCAGCAGGAAGCAGCCCGGAAACTGAAGTTCACTGCAAAAAAAACCATGCTGATAGCACAGCATCTCTATGAGGGAATTGAGCTTGGCGAGGAAGGTTCCGTGGGTCTTATCACATACATGAGAACAGATTCCCACAGGGTGGCATCAGAGGCACAGGAATGGGCACGGGCATTCATCGGTTCACAATTTGGAAAAGACTATGTTCCTGAAAAACCGCCTTTCTATAAAAGCAAGGCATCTGCACAGGAGGCGCATGAGGCGATCAGGCCAACGTATTCCGATAAGAAACCGGAGACCATTAAACGGTTTCTCTCAAAAGATCAATATGGCCTGTATACGCTCATATGGAATCGCTTCCTGTCAAGCCAGATGTCGCCGGCGCAGCTTGAACAAACAACATTTATTATCAACAATACCGCTATCCCACTTTTGGGAGAGAGTAACAAGGGGGAATCTGAAGAAGAGAGGACCGGGGGGATTCATGAATCTTCTTCATATGAATTGAGGGCATCCGGAACGGTTGTCCGGTTTGATGGATTCATGGCCCTCTATACGGAAAGCAAGGATGAAGCTGAAGATGAGAACGGCCTGACTCTGCCTGCTTTGCATGAGGGTGAAGTGCTGAAACTTCTCAACCTGTTACCGAAACAGCATTTTACACAACCTCCGCCCCGTTACACAGAGGCAACACTCGTGAAGGCCCTGGAAGAGAAAGGGATTGGGCGGCCGAGCACCTATGCAACGATACTGTCTACAATCCAGGACCGAAAGTATGTGCAGAAGACCGAAGGAAAATTTTCTCCAACGGAACTTGGCATGGTTGTCAATGACTATCTTGTTGAGAGATTTAAAGAGCTGATTGATGTAGGTTTCACTGCAAAAATGGAGGATGAACTCGACCATATTGAGGATGGCAAGATGAAATGGGAAAGGGTTGTAAAGGATTTTTACAAGCCTTTTCATGGGGACCTGACAGAGGCCTTGGAAACTGTTGGCAAAGTTAAGCCAGAGGATATACCGACCGATCTTCTCTGCGAGAAATGCGGACTGCCTATGGTCAAAAGATGGGGAAGACATGGAAGATTCATGGCCTGTACCGGATTCCCGCAGTGTAAGAATACGAAGCCAATCCTTGAGGATGGGCAGGATATCAATCGGCAGACCGGAGAACAGAATTCTCAGCAAACTGACCAGCAGTGTGAAAAGTGCGGATCGCCAATGGTAATGAAATCAGGACGCTATGGGAAATTCCTTGCGTGTTCCCGATATCCTGAATGCAAAAATACAAAACCTCTCTCCACCGGAATCAAATGTCCGAAAGACGGAGGAGAGATTGTGGAGAGGCGTTCAAAGAGAGGAAAGCAATTCTGGAGCTGTTCCAATTATCCTCAGTGCACTTTTGCCTCATGGTACAGACCTGTCTCCGGGAACTGCCCGAAGTGTGATGCTGATTTCCTCTTTGAAAAACGCAACAAGAGTGGAGATGTGATACGCTTCTGCCATAAGAAAGAATGCGGGCACAAGGAAGTGGTAAAACTGCAGGATGAAGAGGATGTCGGTATCGGCGTTAATGCTTCAATATCTTAATAGTGAATTAACAATGATTCAAAAATCTCCCCCTCCCCTCTTTATCAAAGAGGGGGATTATTCCTCCCTTCAACAAAGGGAGGTTAGGAGGCGTATATGATACAGAGGTTACTCAAACTGGTTCTCATCGCAGTACTGATGCATGCTCCGGTCTCAGCCGATGCCGGCGTCCCGCTTGACACGGTCAAAGGGCATGTTGACAAAGTGCTTGATGTATTGCGTGACTCATCCCTCAAGGGCGGATCAAAGGAAAAAATCAAGAAAGATAAAATTCGCACGATCTCGGAGAAGATGTTTGACTTCAACGAGCTTTCGAGAAGGACATTGGGCCTGAACTGGAATAAATTCAAGACTGAACAACAGCAAGAATTCATTGAACTCTACAAATCCATTCTTGAAGGTGCGTATATTGACAAGATCGTATCGTATACGGATGAGAAGATCATTTTTAACGGAGAAAATCCGCTTTCTGAAAAAACAGTAGAAGTTCAGACTACTGTTGTGACAAAGAAGGCTGATATTCCGATTTCTTACCGCATGATCCGGAAAGAGGGTGAATGGAGAGTCTATGATGTTATCATTGAAGGTGTCAGTTTGATCAGTAACTATCGCTCTCAATTTACACAGATCCTTGTGAATAAGTCACCTGAAGGATTGCTTGATACCCTGAGGAAGAAAGCCGGAAAGGCATAAGACATTGTGAAACTGATTTCCTCTTTATTTATGGTACTCATTTTTCTCTTGCTTAGTCCGATGCGGGTATCAGCCGACTCGTCTTTAATCATGTCGGAAATATCGTCAAACAAGCACGAAGAGACGATATCTTCTGGAGTGAATGAGCCCCTGCCTGAGCAGTCCAAAGAACCGGCAGAAGTAACAGATGACGATACGGAAGGTACAGCCGAGGAAGAGGCTCAAGATGAAGGTGAAGAAGAATCTATCCAGATTGCGGATCCCCTGTATCCATGGAACAAAGCAATGTATCATTTTAATGATAAGCTCTACTTCTGGCTTATGAAGCCTTTGGCCCGGGGATATTCTGCTGTTGTTCCAGAGGATATCAGGCTATCGGTCAGCAACTTTTTTAATAACATTACAACCCCCATACGCTTTGTCAGCAATCTCCTCCAGTTCAAAATTAAAGATGCAGGGAATGAGCTTTTCCGTTTCCTTTACAACTCAACAGCAGGTGTAGGCGGTCTTGCAGATGCAGCGAAAATGGATTTCAATATCCGGCAACAGGACGAAGATGTCGGCCAGGCACTTGGCAGTTACGGAATCGGCCATGGTATTTATTTGGTGTGGCCATTCCTCGGGCCCTCCTCCCTGCGTGATACGGTCGGCAAGGCAGGTGACTATTTCTTGACCCCTGTTAATTATATAAATCCGGTAGAAACCGCCGTGGGAATTACGGTTTACGATCAGGTGAACGAGACGTCTTTTCACATTGGAGACTACGAAGACCTCAAGAAATCAGCTATTGACCCTTACATCTCGATCCGCGATGCCTATCTCCAGCACCGGAAAAAGAAGGTTGAAGAATAGAAATGCTTATAATGTCAGAAAATTGACGCGAGTCTCTCTGTCGTTTTGCGCAAACGCAGGGAGAGAATACGGATGAGCCCTTTCAGAATTTTGATCCCTATCTCCGGATAGTCTCTGAGCAGTGCGTCAAATGCTTCATTTGTAAGCTTCAGCATCGAGGTCTCTTCCACAGCTTCATGGGTTGTTGAGCGTTTATGCTCATCGAAGATCGAAAGCTCTCCGACGAGAGCGCCTTTTGTGAGAATGGCAATGATCAATTGATTGCCTTTAAATTCGGTCTGTATCTTGACCTCAATTTTTCCTGAAAGAACAAATCCAATGAACTCAGCCGGATCACCTTCCTTAAAGATTACCGTTTGAGCTGGATACGTGACAGATTCAAAAAAACAGGCGATTTTTTCGAAGTCCTCTTCATTGAGGAAAGAAAAAGGTATCTCTTCGCTGAATTTGCAGAGATTATTGCGTATGGTGTTGTCCGGCATGATGCTCTCTATGGTACGGAAGACGGTGCGATGTCCTCATTCCCATAATAATCCTATTTATCTTCCTTTTTGTCTTCCTTCTTTTCAAAAATGTATTTACTGATTAACTCCTCGATATCGACTGCTGATTCAGTTTCAGTCAGCAGGCCGTTTGGCTGAACATATTCCTCTGCCCCGCCCGGGGAAATGTTAACATACTTATCACCGATTATACCCTGTGTTCTGATGCTCGCGATAGCGTCTTCCTGAATTTTTATGCCGGGATTAATAAGGAGTTCAACAAACGCCTGATAATTGTTGAGGGAAATTTTGGAGACCTTACCGATCGGCACACCCGCAATCTCAACGGTTGACCCTTCTTTGAGTCCCGTAATGTTTGCGAAACGAGCTTTGACCACGTACTGTTCAGAACCAAAGAGATGCACATCCCCCAGTTTGACCGCAAGATACGCCATACATGCAAGGCCAATGATAATGAAGATCCCGACAGCTGTTTCAATACTCAGTCGATTCATTGTTTATCCCTCCACCTGTTCGCTTTCATAGATGAGTCCCATGGTCTTTTCAACGAAATCCCTGATTACCGGATTTTCTGACGTCTGAAAATCTTCCGGTGTCAGACAGTCCTGAATAATACCGTCATGGATCAATGCTACGTAATCGGCAAGTTTGAATATTTTCGGAACATCATGACTGACGATAACAGAAGTATATGCCAACTTGGTTTGTGTCCGATGGAAAACGCGGTATATTTCATTGCTTTTCGCGACGTCCAGCCCAGTTGTTGGTTCATCGAAAAAAACAATTTTCGGATTCAAAACGAGTGCTCGTGCAAGACCGACACGTTTTCTCATCCCCCCGCTGAGCTGGGCGGGATATTTCTCATTGCTGCCCTCGATATCCATCAAGGTCAGTTTTTCATTCACAATTTTTTGTATCTCCTCTTCGGAAGCATTCGTGCGCTCCCGCAACGGCAGGGCAACATTATCAAATACGGTCATGGAGTCAAAAAGGGCAGCGTTTTGAAAAAGGACCCCGAAGTGAGACCGGATATTTTTTAATTCTTTTCTTCCGATTTTATTCATATCTTTTCCAAATACGAGAACCTTTCCGCTGTCTGGTTTCATGAGTCCCAGGATGTGTTTCAGGATCAGGCTCTTGCCTTCGCCACTCTCACCCACGATAACCGTTGTTTTCCTCTCATAGACAGCGAGATTAACCCCTTTCAGGACCTCCTGTCTGCCAAATTTTTTCCGCACATCTATTAACTGTATAAGAGGTTCCATGTTCAAAGGAGTATTGATGTTATAAAATAGTCGAATACAAGGACGGTGACCGACGACATTACGACTGCATTCGTCGTTGCCCTACTGACACCTTCTGCACCGAACCCGCCTTTTCTGTCCAGGTGGACAAAATACCCTTTGGCGGAGCAGATCCAAACAACAAGCAGACCAAAGCAGATGGATTTTATAAAGCCCATGGAGACATCGCTGTATTCCACATTCTTGTACATACTCTGAAAGTAAGCGCCTTCATTGGCCCCAAGGAGAACTACACCTATCAAATAACCGCCGAAAATGCCGACAACGTCAAATAGAGCAGTAAGCAGAGGCATTGAAACAATTGCGGCAATGAACCTTGGTGCCATAATGTAGTTATGCGGGTCTATCGCCATGCATTCAAGTGCGTCAATCTGTTCTGAATTGCGCATGATTCCGATTTCGGCACAGATAGCAGAACCAGCCCGGCCTGTTACCATAAGTGCAGTCAGAACAGGGCCCAGTTCTCTGATGAGACTGAGGGCGACGGCCGATCCCAGGAATCCTTCCGCACCGAATTTGCGCAGCGTATTATAGCCCTGAAGCCCGAGGACCATTCCTGTGAAAACACCGGTAAATAAAATGACGAATATTGACAGGGATCCGATAAGATAAATCTGCCGTGTGACATAAGCAATCTTGTAGTAAGGCGGTTTGACGATATTGATACAAACCAACACAAGAAATATTCCCATTCTCCCGATCTGGTTGATATAGTACAGGGAGAGGTCACCTAATTTTTCCAACAATTTCATCACGATCATAAGGAAAACTTTCTTTACAGCGCCGTTATATAATAACACCAAAAGTGCTATGATATAAGTGCATTTATTGAAAAATGACAGCAAGCACATGAGCATCAATCCCTCTATGAACCTTTCCGTTTTCAGATAAGGAGTTTTATCATGAAGATCCTTTTGGTATATCCGGAATGCCCTGATACATTCTGGAGTTTTACCTATGCCCTCAAGTTCATTTCGAAGAGAGCAGCGAATCCACCTCTGGGGCTTCTGACAGTTGCCGCGATGCTCCCGACCGAATGGGACAAAAGACTTGTGGATATGAATGTCAGGAAATTGAAGGATGGGGACCTCCTCTGGGCAGATTATGTCTTTCTGAGTGCTATGTCGATCCAAAAGGAATCGGTGAAGACGGTAGTGGACAGGTGTAGGGCAATCGGCGTGAAAATCGTGGCAGGTGGCCCGCTCTTTACTCAGTACCGCGAAGAGTTTGACGATGTTGACCATCTGATACTCAATGAAGCAGAGATTACCCTTCCGCTTTTTCTCAAGGATTTGCAGGAGGGACGGTCCTGTCATCTCTATACATCTGAAAACACATGGGCTGATGTGACAACTACCCCTATCCCCTCCTGGGACCTTATAAACTTCAGGCACTATGCTTCCATGAACATCCAGTATTCGAGAGGGTGTCCCTTTGATTGCGAATTCTGCAATATCACTTCACTCTTCGGCCGGTCCCCCAGAACAAAGACGAGCGGGCAGGTGATCGCAGAGCTGGAGAAGCTCTATACCCTCGGCTGGAGAGGCGGGGTATTTTTTGTTGACGACAACTTTATCGGGAACAAGACGAAGCTGAAGGCAGAGATTTTGCCATCGATCATCCGGTGGATGGGAATGAGAAAATATCCCTTTTCCTTCCTGACTGAGGCCTCCATCAATCTTGCTGACGACGAAGACCTCATGAGAATGATGGTTCAGGCTGAATTTGATACGGTCTTTGTCGGCATTGAGTCCCCGAATGAGGAAAGTCTGCAGGAATGCGCGAAGATTCCGAATAAAAACCGTGACCTGATAGCAAGCGTCAGGAAGATACAGAGTTTTGGGATGGAAGTGCAGGCTGGTTTTATCATTGGCTTTGATAAGGATCCCGCATCGATCTTTGAGAAGATGATAGGGTTTATCCAGGAGAGCAGGATTGCGACAGCGATGGTAGGTCTTCTGAATGCGCCGCGCGGGACAAAACTTTACAGGCGGCTGCTCAAGGAGAACAGGCTGGTGAAGTTAGCGACGGGAGACAATACAGACTGTTCCATGAATTTCATTCCGAAGATGAAGTACGAGCGGCTCATCAGCGGTTACAAAAATGTCATCGAGACAATTTATTCTCCAAAACAATATTACGGACGGGTCAAACAATTCCTGAAAGATTACCATCCGACCCAGAGAAAGGTATTTCACGTGAAATGGAGTTACCTGACTGCGGCACTGAAATCCGTGTTTATCCTGGGGATAATCGCGAAGGATCGGTTTTATTACTGGAGGCTATTTTTCTGGTCTCTTTTCAGGCGCCCCAGGCTTTTTCCCCGGGCCATTACGTTTTCGATTTATGGCTTCCATTTCCGGAAGGTATTCGAACAGCACTTCCATATGATTGAGAAAAAAGGGTTACCATAAAAGTACCGTCTGAGGCCCGTACAATTGAGTTTTTGAAGTATCATGATGTAATATTTTAGTAATAACAAGGGGTAACGGGGCGAAAGGTTTAAGGGTTCAAGAGCTTAAAAATTAAAGATTCCCCTCAACCCCTTTGATCCTTGAACCCTATGTATGGTGATGAACGAAAAAATAAAGGAAGAAATTCAGAAAAGAATTAAAGACAACAGGCTCCCCTGCGCTGTCGCGAGAAAAATTGCCGAGAACCTCTCTGTTTCGTATAAGGAAGTCGGCAACGCTGCGAATGAGCTGAAGGTCAAAATTACCGGCTGCGAGCTCGGCTGTTTCTAATGGGGGTACTCTTATTCGAGCTTGCCCTGACATGCTATTTTGCTGCTACGCTCATCAGTTTTACCGAACTGTTCAAAGAGTCGAAAACAACGGCAAAAATAGCTCTTTTATCTGCGATAAGCGGATTCACGATCCACACGATAAATATTCTCTATCGTTATATCACCGCAGGACATATCCCCATAACGAATCCGCATGAAGCAACCTCTTTTTTCGCCTGGTGTGTAGTCTTCATCTATTTCATCCTCCAGTTCAGATATAAAATCAGTCTCCTCTCCTCCTTTGTCATGCCGATTGTGTTTCTTCTCATGCTCTCATCATCCATGCTCTCACGGGAAATAAAACCCTTAACCCCGATGCTCCAGAGTTACTGGCTTGGCATCCATACGGTATTTGCTTTTCTTGGCAATGCTGCCTTTGCCCTTGCCTTTGGGATCGGTTCCATGTATCTTGTCCAGGAACGCTATGTAAAAACGAAGCGGCTTGGCAGCCTTTTCGAACGATTGCCAAGCCTTCAGACTCTCGATGAAATCAACTACAGGCTGATCACCATCGGCTTTCCGCTCCTCACCCTGGCGATCATTACCGGTGCGCTCTGGGCGGAAACTGCATGGGGGAGTTACTGGAACTGGGATCCGCGGGAAACATGGTCCCTGATAACATGGTTCATCTATGCAATTATCCTGCATGCACGGCTTGTTGCCGGATGGAGAGGAAAAAGAGCCGCGTTATTATCCATGATCGGTTTTCTCACAATTATTATCGCCTTCTTCGGGGTTAAATTACTCAAGAAAGGGCTGCACGTTTTTCTATGAAGGTTTTTGTTGTAGGCCTGAATCACAAGATAGCTGATGTTGATGTGAGGGAAAAACTTGCTTTTCAGGGCGATAAACTTGCAGAAGGCCTGATGCGCTTCAGGGAGCTGCCGGGAATACAGGAGGCAATGATCCTCTCCACCTGCAACAGGGTAGAACTGTATGCAAATATTCAGGATACCCAACAGGCGTCGGATTCCGTCATGGCATTCCTCTCAGCATTCCACAACATAAACAGAAGCTCGCTGGACCGTTCACTCTATATCTATGATGATAGCGAAGCTGCAAAACATGTCTTCAGGGTTGCGGCGAGCCTCGACTCGATGGTAATCGGTGAACCCCAGATCCTGGGCCAGTTAAAAGATGCATTCGAACTGGCGCTTTCGAAAAAAACTACCGGTATCCTCCTGAATAAATTGATGAAAAAAGCGATATCGGTTGCGAAGCGGGTGCGAACAGAGACGAAAATAGCTGAAAACGCTGTTTCGATAAGCTTTGCAGCTGTTGAACTGGCAAAAAAAATATTTACCGATCTCTCAAGAAGAGTTTTCATGCTCTTAGGGGCCGGGGAGATGGCCGAACTTGCTGCGAAACACCTTATCGGCAATGGGGTAAGAGAGGTTTTGGTTTCAAACAGGACGTTTGATCGTGCATGCGATTTGGCAAAGGAGTTCAAGGGAAGACCGGTCAAATTCGAGGACTTCATCCTTGAGATGGTACGAACTGATATTATGATCTGCTCAACCGGAGCCCCGCACTATATCCTCACAAAAAATCAGATGCAAAAGGTGATGAAAGAAAGAAAACAGCGTCAGGTCTTTATCATTGACATTTCTGTTCCGAGAAATATCGATCCCGAGATCAATGATCTTGAAAATGTCTATCTGTATAACGTTGATGACCTCCAGGGCGTTGTCAATTCGAATATGTTTGAGAGGCAGAAGGAGGCCGAAAAAGCGGAAAAGATCATTGCTGAAGAACTGGAGACATTTCTCAGGTGGCAGGCATCTCTTGATTCGGTCCCGACCATTATCGCCCTGAGGGAAAAAGCTGAGGAGATCAGGAAAGAAGAGCTTGATAAACTGTTCAGTAAAATTCAGGATATGGGAGAAAAAGAGAAAGAAGCCATTGAATATATGGCCACCGCAATCATGAATAAACTCATTCATCCTCCTACTGCTGCATTGAAGGGGGATACTGAAAACAAGGAAATGCTTGTTGCCGCAATCAGGCGGCTTTACGGTATCAACGGAGAAAAGAGTGAAGAGTAATCGGATTACGATTGGTACCCGTGGCAGCAAACTCGCGCTCTGGCAGGCTGAATATGTGAAGACCCAGCTTCAAAAACTCTATCCCGATCTCACGGTTGAGATCCTCAAGATTAAAATGACCGGAGATAAGATTTTAGACGTTGCCCTGGCACAGGTGGGAGGCAAAGGGCTGTTTGTAAAAGAGATAGATGAGGCTCTCCTGCGGCATGAGGCCGATATCGCTGTCCATAGTATGAAGGATGTCCCGACAGATTTCCCGGATGGTTTGC
>Ga0113563_10003165_pt1 | contig 10178 bp, 8 predicted proteins | sample Mud3Dept3metaG_FD_80117 | JGI IMG/M metagenome (GOLD analysis project Ga0113563, IMG submission 80117) | Freshwater wetland microbial communities from Ohio, USA, analyzing the effect of biotic and abiotic controls - Mud 3 Core 4 Depth 3... | ecosystem: Environmental > Aquatic > Freshwater >...
AATCAGCTGTGTGTATTGGGACCCGAAGTCGAGAACCAGGATTCTATCGTGCCAGAGTTCCATCAGAATTCGTTAGGCGTAAGGGGTGAGGGGTAAGGGGTGTGGATCACGGATCCCGATCAAGATGAAGTGGCTAGTCGCCTAACGTCTCACGCCTGACGCCTTACGGCACCTACTCCCAGTCCATCCGATAATTCGGCGCTTCCTTGGTGATGATCACATCATGCACGTGACTTTCGCGGAGGCCTGCGACCGTCTGCCGAATAAATGTGGCCTTCTGCTGTAAGTCTGAGATCGTCCTGCATCCGCAGTAGCCCATGCCGGACTTGACTCCACCGACCAATTGATAGATGACGGCTGCGAGCTTCCCTTTATAAGGCACGCGCCCTTCGATGCCTTCCGGGACCAGCTTCTGCGCCGGACGCCCGCCTTGCCCGTACCGGTCTCCACCGCCTCGCTCCATTGCGCCGATCGAGCCCATGCCGCGATACACCTTATAGGTTCTGGCTTGGTACAGCTCGGTTTCCCCCGGCGATTCTTCCGTCCCTGCCAAGAGCCCGCCGAGCATCACCGAGGAGGCGCCGGCTGCCAAGGCCTTCGTGATATCGCCGGAATGTTTGATTCCGCCGTCTGCAATGACCGGCACCCCACTGCCTGCCAGGACTTTCGCGCAATCGGCAATCGCCGTCAGCTGCGGCATCCCGGCTCCGGATACAATACGGGTCGTACAAATCGAGCCAGGCCCCACACCCACCTTCACGGCATCGACGCCGGCCCGAAGAAGGTCTTTCGCCGCTTCAGCGGTGGCAATATTCCCGGCGATCACGTCGAGCTCCGGATGACGTTTCTTGATCATCTTGACCGTATCCAGCACGGCTAGCGAATGCCCGTGGGCCGTATCGACCACAATCACATCCACCCCGGCCTTCTTGAGCAACGCCACACGATCTTCTGTATCTGCCCCCACACCGACAGCGGCGCCGACACAGAGTCGGCCATGTCCGTCCTTGCAGGCATTGGGATACATGATGCGTTTTTCAATATCCTTGATGGTAATGAGCCCCATCAGTTCGAAATGCTTATTGACCACGGGAAGCTTCTCGATCCGATGCTCGTGCAGCACTTCGCGGGCCTTTTCCAGGCTCGTCCCCTCGGGCGCCGTGACGAGCTTGTCGCGCTTCATGATCTGCGAGACCTTCAAATCCATCCTGGTTTCGAACCGCAGGTCGCGATTGGTAAGAATGCCGACCAACTTTTTATCTTTCGTGACGGGAATCCCGGAGATCCGGTATTTCGCCATCAACGCATGGGCATCGCGAATCGTTTGATCGGGCGCAATGGTGATCGGGTCGAGAATCATCCCGCTCTCGGATTTTTTGACCCGGTCCACTTCGGTGGATTGACTCTCCGGCGACAAGACCCGGTGGATGATGCCGATGCCTCCTTCGCGGGCAATAGCGATGGCCAAACGAGACTCGGTGACCGTATCCATCGCCGAACTGATGATGGGGATGTTGATTTTGCTGTGGCGAGTCAGCCTTGTGCGCAGATCAGTTTCAGTCGGCAGGATTTGTGACTTGGCCGGAACCAATACCACGTCGTCGTAGGTCAATCCTAATCGCGGTTCTTTATCGAGCATGTCTTTCCTTCACTTCCAGAATGCGGTCGGTCTCGTCTATTTGCTTGCACCAGAATACCGAACAGACCAGATGGACCAGACAGACCACTGAACTGTCTTATGACGTCTTCGATGTGCCTTGCGGTTGCTCGATTTCTGCCACGGTCTCGGCGTCTTCCTGAAGCCGTTCGCTTCCCTCGTCGGCCGGCATGAACTGTTCAACTCTGGTGTTCCCGCTGTCAACGGCAAACACACTGCCTCTAGCATCCACCGCAATGCCATAGGGGAAGTTGAACTGCCCCTTTCCGTTTCCAAACCCACCCCACTGGGTGATGAAATTGCCTTCTTTGTCGAACTTCTCGATGCGGTGGTTGCCTGTATCCGTGACATACACATCGCCTGCCCCATCAACCGCCACACCCCATGGAGACCTCAACTGACCTGCCTCCTGTGCGAGAGCGCTGCTGGCATGGCCCGGTTCGGCACTGCCACCCCACTTGGCCAGCAACTGTGGAAGCACATTGGTGCTGGTGTCGAACTTCTGAATCCGGTGATTCCCCATGTCAACGACATACACAAATCCATCAGTCTGGTCCACAGCCACGCCACGCGGGAAGTAGAACTGGCCATCTCCGCTCCCGAAGCTACCCCAAGACATGATGAACTCCCCGTTCATGTCGAATTTCTGCACGCGGAAGTTCGCACTGTCGACGACATACATATACCCACGCACCCGATCGACCGCGATACCCCAGGGTGAGTTGAACTGTCCTTCGCCGTTCCCGCGCGACCCGAATTTCATGAGATAGCCCCCGAGCTTCCCGTCGAATTTCTGGACGCGGTGGTTGTTCGTGTCGACGACCCAGACGTCGCCTTTGCCGTCGCACGCAATCCCGGTGGGGTTATGGAAATTCGCATTGGCCGAACCGAAATTTCCCCAGAGGATAATAAAGTTTCCCGCATTGTCGAACTTTTGTATCCGGTTGTTGCCGTTATCGACCACGAACAGCGAGCCCTGTTGATCGATGCTCAGCCCGTAGATTGGAGCCATGAACTCTCCGCCATGCAACAACGAGGCTCCCCGGCCCGTGCAGCCCCATTGAGCCACACAGAGATAGCCGGATGTGTTGATCAAAATAGTAGCCGCTGCAGGGGTAGAGACGTTTCCGCCCACATCCTTAAACCACACGTAGATCGACTTCTGCCCGTCTCCAGGGGAGAGAATGAAGGGAACCGTCGCGCCGAATTTGGTAGTTGGCGTGACGTCGACCCATCCCGGTGACCCCGCCACCGGAGTCATGGGGGCCTCGGAAATAAAGTAGGCCCCCACTCCTGTATCGACGTCGTTCGCTGAAATCGTCACGATCACTTCCGGGGTATTTGCCATGAATGCGCCATGGTTGATCACGGCATAGGGGTTCTGGGGCGCCGTAATATCGATGAGTACCGGTGTGGCTGTCACTTCACTCGACAGCCCGCTTTCTGCGCCGGTCTCGAACACCGCGGTCACCGCATAGTAGTAGGGAGTATCGTTCGAGAGACCGGTGTGCACATAGGGATTCGGCGCGCCTTCAATCTTCGTCGCTGACTGGGCTGTGAGATTCGGAACGGTATTGAAATAGACGTTATAGGACTGGGCGCCGGGAACCTCCATCCAACTGAGGAAGGTTTCCGTATCGCCGGCTTTGACCGCCACGCTGCCGGGAGGCGGAGTCTCACTCGGCGCCTGGCTGGCCGCAGTCTCTTCTTTGCCGCGATTGAGCTCTTCATCCGTCGGCACATACTTCAGGATGCGGCTATTGCCGCTGTCGACCACATACACGGCGCCTTCTTTGTCGACCGCAATGCCATAGGGATAATTCAGCTGCCCCTCGGTCTTTCCACGGTTCCCCCAGGAACAGAGGAACGTCCCGTTGCCGTCGAATTTTTGAATGCGATGGTTTCCCGTATCAACGACATAGACGTTGCCGAGCGCATCGCAGGCAAGTCCCCAGGGAGACTTGAATTGGCCGGGACCGGACCCTTCCCGACCCCACTTAGCCAGAAAACTTCCGCGGGCATCGAATTTCTGAATGCGATTATTGCTTTCATCAGCCACGAATATATTGCCGACAAAATCGACCGCTACACCACGGGGAAAGAAGAAGGCGCCATCGAAGCTCCCGTCGCGGCCCCACTTGAGTAACGCTGTTCCATCCGAGGTGAATTTCTGGATACGTGCGTTGCTCGTGTCGGACACATACAGATTACCTTCCGTATCCGTAGCCAGCCCCCAAGGCACATCGAATTTGCCCAGATCAGCCCCGCGCCAGGCAAACCCGAACTTGCCCCAGGCCTGCATCGGGTTACCACTGAGATCGAATTTCTGAATGCGGTTATTACCGCTGTCTGCCACGTACAATACATCTCTCGGTCCGACTGCCAATCCGCGAGGATAGTAGAAGCTGCCTTCCTGTGAAGAGGGGTCTCCGCCCCATCGCGCGAGAAACTTCCCCGACTTGTCGAACTTCTGAATCGAATGGTTATCAGTATCGGCGACGTAAATATTGTTATCCTTGTCAAGCGTGATCCCCGTGGGCGAGTTGAACTCGCCGTCGTCCACACCCCCTCGACCGATGCTCAGAGCCAACAGATAAGGCGAGGGAATCGCCATAACCTCCTGAGACTCGAGACTCTCCCCCTTCTGCGTCACCACAGTGACGACGTAGTGGTAACAGGTCCCGTTGGCCAGATCGTCATGGACGAACGGGCTCTGAGCACCTTCCAGACAGTTGCCTTTTTCTTTGTTCACTCCAATGACGGATTTAAAGTCGTCGTCAGAGGCTATTGGACGTGTGAGCTCGGAGGGCTTGATCATCACGCCCTTGGTCGTTTGGAAGTAGAGGTTGTAATACATGGCTTCCGGAACGGGATCCCAGGTGATGGTGATCCTACCGTTCTCCGATTTCGCGGCCACATGAGCCGGCGGTGGGGGAAGTTCTTCCTCTGCCGCAATTGAATCGCCGGCGCCCCATTCTCCCTGGGTCCCGTCGATGGTGAGATGCAGTCGATCGACTCGAAACATCTCGTCGAACAGCCATGCTTTGATCATATGGTGGTGCCTTGTGTAACTAGACCGGGTGATACGGAAGAACTTCGCCTGTTTCAACAACTTAGATTGGGAAATGGAAGTCTAGCAAAGGGGCTTGAGGGGAGTCAACGGGGCACCTCGCGCTCTTCTTGCTCGCAGAGCCCCCACGATGAAAAGGATGGAAGGGCAGCCTGGCCGTCCTCCTGCTCGCGGAACGCGCACGATAGGAATGTGCTCGTTCGACGCGCGCAGTGGAAGATCAGTCAGGCCCCATCCCCGAGCCGTCCCAGGCGATTTTACGCTATTCTTTGCGCTCCTTGCCTCTCTGAACTACAGTCGTCTCATGCGACTGCAATCTTCGTCATCGACATGCAAGGCAGCGATTACTTGTCCCAAGTGTGGATTTGAACAGGAGGAAGGACCGGAATGCCGACGTTGCGGAATCATCTTCTCTAAGTTCAAACCGCTGGTTCCGGCAGTCGAGGAGCCGACGATCGCCGATACTGAGACCACGCCGCAGCCAGCCCCGTCCGGATCGCTCGCTCAGGTATTCCGCTTGCTTTCCTGGATCTCCCTGCCCCTCACAATCGGAATCTTACTGTTGATCCTTCGCCAGGCACCGCCACTGCCGATCCAAACCGATCCGCAGGCAGCCGATCGCGTCGCAGAAAAAATGGCTCAGCTGCAAACGGCTGTGCAATCGAATCAACCTCATGCCCTTTCGCTCAACGAAGCAGAGTTGAATCAGTGGATGCGCGAGAATCTTGCCATTGCCTCCACCCATCAAGCACAGCAGGCCGATATCCCGGTGCCAGCTGGACACGAGCCGACCGTCCAAGAAGTTCAATCGGCATTGAAAGACGTCCGTATGAACCTCATGGGCAATCAACTTCGGGCCTATGCCCTCTTTGCCCTCTATGGAAAAGAGATTTCACTGCAACTCGAAGGTACGATCACCACCGAAGGGGGCTACATCAGGCTACAACCCACTGCCGGCAAACTCGGCTCATTACCCATTCCCTCCTCGACCCTTGACAGCGTCGTCCACCAATTGTTCGATTCGCCCAACAATCGAGACAAATTCCAGCTTCCGCCTCAGATTGAATCCGTCCGGGTTGAAAACAACAGCCTCGTCATCACCACACGTTAGACATGGGGTTACAGAATCAGCTTGGGGTGACCTCGTAACCTCACATCCTATTCTGGAAACCAACATTTCCATGCTTTCTTCAGGTATCTCTCTTGATCACTTCTTTCACCCCTCAATCCCAGGAGCACAGGAGGAGCCAATGCCTGACTTTGCCCTACTCTGCCTCGTTGGAGGTTGAAGTCGAGGCAAAGCTGATTTGGCTAATCGCGTAAGATCGTTCTCGTCGAGGTGTGAGAGCGAAATGAAGTCAGTGTGAGGCGACTTTTTTTAGGAGTGAAGGGTAGCCTGGTTGATCCTCGATTTCCCCAGAAGGAGTGGGCAGATCGTGCTTCACTGCGCGCATCGAGCGACCACCGTTTTATCGTGGGGGCTCTGCGAGCAAGAAGAACGGTCTGCCTGCTCCTTCGCTTCCTGATCAGGCCTGTTCGACCGGCTCTTGGAGCATGCTCTCGCTGCTCTCGGCATCGAAGGCTAGCTCTATCGTACCGTCTGCCAGATCATTAGACTCTTCCTCGATTGGCAAGAGGGCCTGCTCAGATTCGCCGAGTTCTTTGAATTCACGTAGCGGTGGGAGCTGACTCAAATCCTGTAATCCGAAATGCTCAAGGAAAAACTTCGTGGTTCCGTACATGATCGGCCGACCCGGGACCTCCTTGCGACCGACGATCCGAACCAGTTTCCGTTCAAGCAACGTTCTCAGGACACCGGACGTTTCGACGCCACGAATCTCTTCGATCTCAGACCGCACGAGCGGCTGCTTGTAGGCAATAATGGCGAGGGATTCGAGTGCGGAGCGAGAGAGTTTTTGTGCCACCTTGGCTTTATCCATCCGTTTCAGCCACGGTCCATACTCCTGCTTCGTCACCAGCCGATACCCGCCTGCGATCTGTACAAGCTGAATGCCTCGCCCATCCTGATCTAAATCGTGCGCGAGCATCGTCAGTGTCTGAACCACTTCAGCTTTTGAGATCTTTCCCAAGATAGACGTCAGCCGAGCGACCGGGACCGGTTCGGATGACACGAACAAGACCGCTTCGAGAATGGCCTTGAGTTCCCGCTGGTCGATGGCCTCCGCTTGGCTGTCCACTACCTCGGCACCGGCATCCTTGGACGCATCCTCCAACACCCCGTCACCCTCAACAGCAGACGGTGATCCTACCGAGGTGCTGTCTGTGTCTTGCTCCATAGTTGAGCTCATGCTCCCCTCCATTCAGCATCATCCCATTCTGCCGGGTCCGGTACGAGTGAGAACGCGCGCGACACGAGAATTGGCCCAAAATGTTCTGCCTGGAATACTCGAGCCGTTCGAAGCCTCATCAGTTCCAGCAAGGCCAAGAATGTGACAATGATGACAAGACGATGGCAGGAGCGTTCGAAGAGCTCGACAAAACTGACCGACTCCCGCCCTTCCAACATTTCCAAAATCGCGTTCATCCGCTCCCGAACCGTCAAATTATCCGGCACAATCTCCAGGAGTTGCTTCCCGGGATTGCGATCGAGGATTCCCTGCAGGGCATCCACTAAATCGAACAGACCGACCTCCTCCAGCAGACTCTCATCAGATTCCAATTGGGACGCCTGGCTCGGCTCACGGCTGTAGATCTCACGCCAGAGCCGCTCGTGCTCATCCAACTGACGGGCTGCCTCTTTGAACTTCTTGTATTCAAGCAGTCGCCGCACTAACTCTTCACGTGGATCAGGCCCATCCTCTTCATCGGCAACCGTCTCATCGACTGGCAGCAGCATCTTCGACTTGATTTGCAGCAAGGTGGCCGCCATCACAAGAAACTCTCCCGCAACAGTCAGATTCAGCTCTTCCATCGCTTCAATATAGGTGAGGTATTGCTGCGCGATCAGATGGATGGGAATATCGTAAATATTGATCTCGCTCTTCTTAATGAGATGGAGCAAGAGATCAAGAGGCCCTTCAAAGTTTTCGATGCGAACCTGATAGGGCAGCTCTATTTGTTCCGCAGCGTCTGAGTGGTGATCCACAGATGAGCTTATACCAGACTTGGTAAGGCGGAGCAAGCATGCATCTATTAGTAGTGGTGACCAGGGATTCGCTGCCCTTATCGTGACCTTATCACATAGACAGCTAATAGGGCGATGAAGGCCAGAAGCGTGAAGCCGACCGCGTAGGGGACCATCCGATTTTCGCTCTCTTGCGCCGCCTGTACGGTTGCTGGTTTGGCTGCTCCTGTAAACTGTGGTTTCTGGTTGAAATGGGCTTTCGAAAAGTCGTCCCGTCCCTTGAATGACGCATCAGAAAAATCCGCCGTCGATTGGAATCTGGCCCCGGGAAAGTACGCGTCTCCGTCGAAAAGGGTAAAGGTAAAAAACGCTTCGCGTTCGAAGGTCACCTCGGAGAAATCCGCCCTCCCTTGAAACCGGCTTCCGGAAAACCCGGTTCCCAGGGTGAAATAGCTGTGTGACAGATCGGCATCCTTCTCGAAAGTCACTTCCAAAAATTCCGCCAGCCCGTTGAACCTCGATTGCCGGAAGGTGACCGGCCCTTGAAAGACCGATCGATGAAATCTCGTATGCGGACCGAACATCGTGCCCTCAGCGTACAAGCCGCGCAGAAACCGCCCTTGCACAAAATAGGACTCCCGCAAGAACTGTGCGCCTGACAGAGTCACTGGCTGAAGGAATACAGATCGTGAGAGATCTACCACCTGCTCAAACCTGGTCCCGTTAAACGACACAGGACCCTGTATCACCAGCAACCCTGTTGTTGATCCGTACCTGATCGTTCCTCGTACCACCGAATTGACAATCTTCATGGAGCCGGAAATCAGACGTACCTCGAAACCTTGCAGGTCCTTCGCCCCCTCAAGCTCAGGCGGCAACCTGCCTACAGGCAACGTATCCAAAGATAGATTGCCGCGAATGACGACCCCTGCAAGATCAATCCCCTTCCCTTCTCTGAACGCCTGCAGTACCTGTGTGGCATCCACCGCTCGCGCTTCTCGCTCTTGTTCCGTGCAATCGACGCTCAGATGCCGCACCAACCCCACCCCCGGCCCTGGATCAGATGTCTCCACCTGACAGGTCGATCCGCCGGCGCCGGACGGCAGCCAAAGAATAAGCCCTCCGATCATGATCCATACACAGACTCTCTTCATCATGCAGGCCCTTATACGGAATACCCTGGCCCAACGCAAGGCAAGGACTGCCAATTGACTGTACTACTCAACAGGATTTGCTAATCTTTTCACACGGGTTGTCCAGGCCATCTGGGCTATCTCGTCTGTCTACTCTATCTGGTGCATCTAGTTCGCTCGATACAGACCTCTTCGACCAGACAGACCAAACAGACGAGATAGACCATCCTCCCAGGAGCCCCACGATGCCACGTCACTTTGCCGCAACCTACATATTAATTGCGGCCCTCCTCTGTGGAATTCCAGCCTCGGTTTCAGCGGACAACGTCATCGAACTCCCGGTCCTGGCAGCCATTCGCCAAAACAATCTTGGCGTGTTTGAAATCCTTATGATCTGGTGGGACAAGAAAGCGGAACCGAATCCCGTTCAATTGCAATGGCTCTTCGGCGGTGTACGACTGGGAAATACTCATTTAGGAGCCATGGCCCAAGCCTTTGCCTACGCCGTCGAACGGACCCCCTCAATCCAGCACAGCGGGACCGTATCAGTGCAAGGGGTGGCCTATCAGCCGGCAGGCAGCGACGGGCCAAGCGCCGGCGCAGCCATGGCCGTGGGCTTCATCGCTATGTTCAAAGGAGAGCACCTTCAGCGGGGCATCGCGTTGACCGGAACTTTTGAACCGGGTGGGCACATCGGCCCCGTGGGCGGCATCCCAGATAAGATTCGCGCCGCCGCGCGGGAAGGGTATCGAACCATATTAGTTCCACGCGGACAGATTCACGACCCGCGATGGAACTTGAACGAACTGAGTTTTCAACTCAATGTGACGGTAAAGGAAGTCGACACAATCGATGAGGCGTATATGCTCATGACAGGCCAACGAATCTAGGGCGCGATGCTGAAAAATTGGGCGGAGTAGCTGGGACGATCCCCGTGCTCGCGCAACGCGCGGTCGCAGACTCCCCTCGTTGGACGCGCGCAATTGGGATCATCCCAGCCACCCGCTTTAAGTAAACGTTCGCTGCGGCCTTGCTGATCGGCCATTTTGAGCATCCTGCTAACCCGTGACTCCCTCTATAATTGCGTCATACTCTGATTGCGTCAACCGATGCATGCCCAATCTCAAGCGTCGGGCGAGTTCGGCCTGATCGGCTATTTGGAGCACATTGAGCAACAATGCCTGACTGGCTGCAGACGAGTAGGCTATGCGACGCACCCCCTTGATTCGCACG
>Ga0113563_10003167_pt1 | contig 10177 bp, 12 predicted proteins | sample Mud3Dept3metaG_FD_80117 | JGI IMG/M metagenome (GOLD analysis project Ga0113563, IMG submission 80117) | Freshwater wetland microbial communities from Ohio, USA, analyzing the effect of biotic and abiotic controls - Mud 3 Core 4 Depth 3... | ecosystem: Environmental > Aquatic > Freshwater >...
AGATACAAATTCTGCCTACTATTAAACTAGAACAACTCATAACTAAAAATATTTAATATCTTTATTTACAAGTAAAATCGACAACTCATGAGAAAAACTTTAGAACTAATTATCATTATCACTTTATCTTCTCTTACTGCCTGTGTTGGGACAGAACAAAAAGTGAAAAATCAAATGGCATTCGCAAAAGCTTACGGGTATGTAAAATACTTTCACCCTTCCGATGAAGCTTCAGAAATAGACTGGATTAAATTCTCAGCTTTTGGAACAACTGAAATTGAAAAATGCCGCTCCAACAAACAAGTGGTTACAACTCTTAACAAGCTGTTCTCACCGATCGCCCCTTCTGTCATCTTCTTAATCTCAGATGAAAAACCGGATTATAATATAAAGTCTATTACTCCCGATAATGTCTCAGGTTATGAATTGACATACTGGCAACACCAAGGAGTAAGTACCGGGATGAAAATGAACCAACCTGATGCATATAATAGTGTAAGAATAAACCGAGGTGTTAAACCTGAAGGTGAAAAAATATTCAGCTACCAACCTGAGTTCGGAGAAATAACTACTAATAAAATTGGTGATGGCATTTACTGTCAGATTCCATTAGTTCTTTATTGCAATGATCTATACACTTATCCAATTTCAGATTCTAGCCTTTTAAAGGTATTAAAAACAGAATTAAATAAAATTGAACTCACCACTGAAAATCTATCATCAAGATTGGGTAATGTTATTATTACATACAACGTATTTCAGCATTTCTATCCATACTTCGATGTTATTGACATCAGCTGGGATAATGAGCTTGAAAAAGCTCTTACCAGATGCTACACTGATAATAATTCAAAAGATCATTTACTAACTCTACAGAAATTTACTGCTCCATTAAGAGATGGGCACTGTTACGTTTATAACAGCTCAGTAAAGTTTGCAGCACCTCCAATTGCATGGGAATGGGTTGAAAATAAATTGGTCATTACCAACTTGTATAAAGAAAATCCTGCCATTCAAATTGGGGATGTGGTTACAAGAATAAATGGAATTACTCCGGAAAAACATTTCCAGGAAGCTTATTCCCTAATATCAGCTGGAACAAAAAGTTCATTAGACTACAGAGCCCACAGAGTCAGTCTGGCCGGTGAAAAGGATTCGAAGTTGACAGTTACTATAAAAGACAAAGACATTGACTTAGTAAGAGATAATGTAAATTATGCAATTTCAAAAGAAAAGCCACAGTATAAACTGATTGAAGAAGGTATCTGGTACTTAAACATCGACAAAATTGAAATGGACACCATCAACAAGCTTTTACATTCTCTTGAGAAATGTAAAGCTATAATTTGTGACGCAAGAGGATATGTTAAAAATAATCACGAATTCATAAATCATCTTATGAAATCTGATGATACTACCAGTTCATGGATGCAAGTACCACAAATTATATATCCCGACCAGAAAAATATAACAGGTTACGCTAAATTCAACTGGATGTCTGGAATGAAAGTAAAGAAACCTTACTTGGGGAATAAAAAAGTAATCTACATCATTGATGGAACTGCGATAAGTTACGCTGAAAGTTGTATGGGATATATTGAAGGATATAAATTAGCAACAATTATTGGTCAACCTACAGCAGGTACCAATGGAAATGTAAATCCATTCGATTTAGCTGGAGGCTTCACTATTCCCTGGACCGGAATGAAGGTCCTTAAACACAATGGTTCACAACATCATGGGATCGGCATACTACCGGATATTTATGTATCAAAGACAATTCAGGGCATTAAGGAAAGCCGTGATGAATTCCTGGAAAAAGCTATAGAAATTGCAAAACAATAGCAACTTTTTGATAACCATAGCGATCAATAATAAGAGGTTTCATAGCTCCAAAATGACTTAAAACCAGCTTTTATTAACAAGGTAATAGGTGATAGATTTGGACTAATAAAATACTACGTTGTCATGGTTTTTGCTCCCGATAGCTATCGGGAGCCATCTTGACAATTTTATCATGACGCTACAACTTGGTGCCATCTATCGGGATCTTTCCATCGTGATAATTTTATAGTAACACAAAAATCTTGCTCATTTATCGGGACTTTGCAACAACCAAACAGAATCCTGTTTGGAACAATTTTTGCTGTTAACATAATAACAAGAGATAATAAGTAAAAACATGATTACCAGGCAGATTATAAAATTAATTTTTACTCTTTCAATACTTTCTTTTATAGTTAGTTGCGAACAGAATAAAGATATTAGGATAGACTCCGAATATATTGGACGTATTGTTGGATTTGATCTTAATTGTTCCACATGCATTTTAGAATTCCCTGATGACAATTCTCAAATTAAAAAAGAAATCGGTGAGAGTCCAAACAATTTTTACCAGACAATTAATTTGAGTAAAGGAGAATATGAAATAGGCCAAAAGGTTAGAGTTAAGTTTAGAAAGCCAGAAATAAATGAATTAACTGCTTGCATTGCATTATATCCTTCATATAGTTATAAAAACATTTTCATTACTGAATTTGAAGATTTTAGCAATCTGAATTTTAATGATACGATTGAATTATCTTACAGAGAATGTGTATACGATCCAGAAGATCATTTTTACATCTGTCTTGACTCAGTTCTAAATGATTCCAGATGTCCGACAGGTGCTATGTGTATTTGGGAAGGTAATGCAGAGGTAAGATTTAGATTTGAGAAACTTAATGAAAACCCTATTTTCTTTAACTTAAATACCCATTTGAGTTATACAAAAGATACTATCATTGACAATTATAAAATTTCTCTTATTGGACTGGATCCATATCCCGCTATTGGAGTTAGATATTCCCAAATGTTTTATAAAGCTCAGCTAATTGTAAAAAAGATTTAGCTTTTACTTACCGTGACAAATTTTTCACGTAAGACAGTTTTAATCCCGTCCTAAACATAACCTCCGAGCCGTTAGCCTTAATTAAAAATTCATTTTCAACACAATACCATGTTCTAAACTAAACACCATTATAATTGTTCATTATAAAACGAACTTGTATGAAAAAAGTAGCTTTTATATTTCCACTTTTATTACCAATTTTACTAATGGCTCAATCAAATAATGTTACGAAGGATCTCCTTCAATCTTTTGCTGATGCATTCAATGCTCATGATGTTGTAGCGATAATGTCTCATATGACATCTGATTGTGTGTTTGAGGCTTCGGCCGGACCAGATTATGATGGAGAAAAATTTTCAGGTCAGGAAGAAGTTAAAAAGGCTTTTGAAGATGTATTTGCATTATTCCCTGATGCTCATTGGAGTAATCCCCAACACTTTATTTCTGGAAATCGAGGTTTTTCAGAGTGGACTTTCACTGGGACCAAACGAGATGGCACAAAAGTTGAAGTTACTGGATGCGACTTATTTACTTTTAAGAATGGCAAAATTGCAGTTAAGAATTCTTATAGAAAGAATCGTCTGCCAACAAAATAAGTTAAAATTAATAACTAAGGCTAACAAGGCAAGATATCATTCTACAACCGGGATTCAAGTCCCTTCCCTCCCACCCGATTATCAAGTTAGAATCTTGTGTATTACAGAGGTTCTTACTTTTTATATTCCAATATATCTCCTGGCTGACATTCTAAAGCCTTGCAAATTGCCTCCAATGTTAAGAAGCGAATTGCTTTTGCCTTTCCGTTTTTCAACACGGAAATGTTGGACATAGTGATGCCGACTTTCTCGGTGAGCTCGGTGACGCTCATCTTCCGCTTCGCCAACATGACGTCGATGTTAATAATAATTGCCATACTGTTAAATGGTTAAGTCGTTCTCAGATTTGATATCTACCGCATTCTGCAAAGTCTTTTCAAACACCGCCGCTGCAGTGGCGGTTACGGCAGAGACAAAAATCATAAGAAGACCCATCATTACACCACCTGCAATATCATCCTTGCCACGCATAGCTATAAAGAAGTAGGCTTCTGCTCCCACAATAAATGCGATAAGGGTCATTGCGCAGTATTTTACAGTTCGTAACGCCTTCACTGATCGTTGTGAAAATAGATCATTTCGTCCTATGTATCCCAATAGCTTGAATGCTTGATAGAGCGCTACGAAAAAGGCAATGGATGCTGTATACACGTACGCCAAGAAGGGATCTTTGAAGTAAATTTCAAAGAACGTGGCATGCGCATTCCTACCCTCAATATGGGATTCCCAAAGCATAAGTGCAATTGCTCCGATGCCTATGAGCACAATGACTACCTGAAGAAATATTGTTGAGCTTTTTTTCATTTGAATTGATTTTAATGTTTGCTAATAATTTTAGTTAAACGATTTTACAAATATAATATATAATTATTGATATACAACTAATATAGCATGTTATACAATATATATATAATGAAATACAGGATATGTTCTCTAATCAAAACTTTCAGTACAGTTAATATTTCTGCTGCCGTGACAAGGTCAATGGGGTTGATGGCCGATGCGCTTTTGCCATGGTTTTTGCTCCCGATAGCTATCTGGGTTTGCACAAACTCATACCATTCCTGACACTGACAGCAACTAAATCTACCACCAGACAGTTAGAGGCCACTGTATGACAGGCTCTGTTCCAACAACATTTTCCCTGATATTTTTACCCTTCCCAAAAAAATATTTGAAAAAATATTTGCGCAATCAAATAGTTGCACTTATATTTGCAACCATATAATTGCATAATCAGAATATCATGGAAACAAGACGAGATGCATTTCAGGCAATAGCTGACCCAACGCGAAGGGCAATCTTGTTATTGATTGCTGCACAGTCAATGACGCCGAATACAATTGCAGAAGAATTTCACACCAGCAGACAAGCGGTTTCAAAGCATATTCAAATTCTTACAGAATGTGAATTGGTTAAGCAAGAAAAAAAAGGAAGAGAAATTTATTATCACATTAATGGAAATAAGATAAATGAGATAGATAAATGGGTTGAGCAATTCAAAAAGATTTTGGAAACTCAGTTCGCTCAACTCGACAAAGTATTATTAACACTAAAAAAACAGAAAAATGAAAAATAATTTGCAATTTGATTTTACCGTTACCAAAGCGACAAAAACGGTAATCATTACACGAGAATTTGATGCTGAACTTTCGTTGGTCTGGGATGCTTTTACCAAACAAGAAATTCTTGACCAGTGGACGGCACCTGCACCGTGGGTGTCGAAAACTAAATATATGAATTTTATAGTTGGTGGAAAAAGATTTTATGCCATGGTAAGCCCGGAGGGGCAAGAGCGTTGGTTAATTCAAGAATTTACTTCCATTAGTCCAAAAACCAATTTCAAAATGTTGAATGCATTTGCAGACAAAGATGAAAACGCTGAATTACCAGGATCTGAATGGGATTATAATTTCAGCGAACAAAATGGTATTACAAAAGTAAGTATTACTATTTTTAATGAATCTTTTGATCGTATGGAGCAGTTACTTGAAGGCTTCCAACAAGGATTTACAATGACATTGAATATCCTGGAAAATTTATTGGCAATTTTATCGAAACGACAATAAAACGAATAATACAATCACATTGAAAAAAGATAAAGTGAGATTTGGAAAGGCAAAGTAAGCAACCTATAATCTTATTTTTTATATGAACATAAAAGGACAAATCAAAGAGTATATTACTAGTCAACCTGAACCAAAACGCAGCGGCAAATGGCCCAAATGCAAACTTTAACTATAAGCAAATTCTAAAAACAAGTTACCGGTCATTTTTGTACCTGGGAGCCAACTTTTTTGAGTATAAATTGTTTACTGTTAAATAAATAATTAACATAATCCAAATGGCAAAGATTAAACCATCCAACGTCGACGAGTATATCGATGCAGCACCGTCTATAGCTCAGGAGAAGTTACGCGAAATTCGCTCTATTTTAAGGAAAGTTGCTCCCAATGCCACCGAGATGCTCAAATGGGGGAATCCTGTTTTTATTGACAAAAGAATTCTCTTTTCCTATTCAGCATTTAAGAAGCATATAAATTTTATGCCTACTGGTCCAACTATTAAACCTTTCGAGAAAGAATTATCTGAGTTTAATACAGGTAAAGACACTATTCAACTTCCTTACGATAGACCTCTTCCAACCACGCTGATTCAAAGAATTGCTGAATATAGAATTAAAGACGTAAGAGAGAATGATGCAAAATGGATGTATTAATATATAACACGGACTTCCAGAGGGCTGGCTTTCTATCAGTCATTTTTTTCAGAGTCTTCTTGAAAGGTTTATTGTTACGTGACAACCTCTCGCCATATTTCGGGATGTAGCTTTGATCAAACTTGATTCGCGACACTCTGCAAAAAATCCTAACCTTAAATTTCGACGTATACTACTATTAGTTGTTTAAAACAACAATAAATAGCGTATTTACAACTATTAGTATCTGTATTTTATTGATTCTGGAAATGTATCCGAATATCTTTGCTGTGTCGAAAATATAAAATAAAAAGGAAGAACCTATGTTAACTACTATTATTATTGGCAAGAAAATTGCCAAAGCACGAAAGAAAATAAATATTTCTCAGGCCCAGCTTGCCCAACGTCTGTTCATCAGTTCACAGGCAGTCGGAAAGTGGGAACGTGGAGAATCAATGCCTGACATCATTACTTTTAACCGTCTTGCAGAAATTCTGGGTGTTGATCTTAACTATTTTTCAGAAGGCAGAGAACCTGTGACCAATGAAATGGAATCCGCTGAGTATTTGGACAGAAAGTTGGATGACCAGCTCTCTCGTTCGCATGAGCAGGAAGTGTTTACAAACTTTAGTGGAAGCAACTTGTCAGCGAGTGATTTCGCAGGTGTTATTGCGCATAAAGGAAAATTTGAAGGGAGTGCGTTGAGCCGCTCCGACTTTTCAGGTGCAGACTTGACCGGCTGTTCGTATAAGGGCAGCGACGTGCGCGGCTCCAATTTTGCGGGTGCGGACTTGACCGGTAGCTCGTTTAAAGCCAGCGATGTACGCGAAGCCAATTTTGATGGCGCAAATCTGACTGACTGCAAGTTTTACGCTCTTAATCTGGCAGATGCGAGCTTCAACAAAACCATTCTTGTAAGCACCGAATTCAGCACTGTGGGATTAGCCGGAGCCAAATTCATCGATGTAAAGCTGACCGACGTAAAGCTAATTGTGAGCGACCTGAGAAAAACGTTCTTTGAAAGATGTATCTTCAACGGAGTAGATTTCAATCATTCCGACCTGAGGGGTTTGTGCCTGGACGGACAGACCTTTATCGGAGTCAAGTTTGACGGTACTGCACTGAACGAAGTTACTTTTAAGAAGGCTACACTCAAAAATGTGTCTTTCCGTTCGCCGTATGCCCTCACTAATAAATATTACCGTGCCCTCAAAACCATCTGCTTTGACGGAGCCGAGATGGATAAGTTGACATATGCTGTGCTCAGAGGACTGGGGGAAGTCGATTTGTCAAAGGTTACAGTTATTTAAATTTTAGGAGAAATGAATATGCAAAACAAAGCAATTCAGGTGAAAGGGCTTAAAATGTCCTTCAAGCAGCTTGATGTTCTGAAAGGGGTGGATTTCGAGGTGGAACAAGGCAGTATTTTCGTTCTGCTTGGTTCTAACGGTGCAGGCAAGACAACGATTGTCAAGATACTCGCTACTCTGCTGAAACCAGACAGTGGAAACGTTACTGTGAACGGATTTGACGTTGCATCAAACCCCGGTAATGTGCGGCAGTCGATTAGTCTGACCGGGCAATTTGCTGCCGTGGACGATATATTGACCGGACGGGAAAACCTGATAATGATCACCAGGCTGCGGCACCTAAAAAATCCCGGACAATTGGTGGACGATATGCTGAAACGTTTCGGCCTGACCGACGCTGCTGACCGAAGGGCATCTACCTATTCGGGAGGTATGCGCCGCAGGCTTGACATCTCCATGAGTCTCCTGGGAAAACCGCAGCTCATTTTCCTAGACGAGCCCACCTCCGGGCTTGACCCTGAGGGGCGTATCGAAGTTTGGCAGATTGTAAAGGAGCTTACAAAAGGTGGCACAACGGTGTTCCTGACCACACAATATCTGGACGAAGCTGAACAACTTGCCGATCGAGTTGCCATTCTGCATGAGGGCAGGATTATTGCCAATGGCACACTCGAGGAACTTAAAAGGTTATTACCTACCGCAAAAGTGGAATATATTGAAAAACAACCGACATTGGAGGAGATATTTCTTGCAATCATCGGGAAAAAAAATGGAGGAAAAGTAAATGGAAACGATTGAAAACTATTTTTTCACAGATTTGGGTGTTATGGTTGGACGTTCCATGCGTCATATTTTTCGCAGTATGGACACCATAATCACTGTTACTATCACACCCATTATGATGATGATGCTATTCGTATATGTGTTTGGTGGTGCCATCCAAACCGGTACTGTTAATTATGTAAATTATCTGCTACCTGGTATACTGTTGATAGCAATTGCAAGTGGTATATCCTATACGGCATACCGCCTGTTTATTGATATGCAACGAGGCATAGTAGAGCGGTTTCACTCCATGCCCATTGCGCGTTCTACAGTGCTGTGGGGCCACGTGCTCACCTCGCTGGTATCAAATGCTATTTCATTGATTGTAATCATTCTTGTAGCGTTGGTTATGGGTTTTCGCTCGTCGGCGGGTTTATTGTCATGGCTTTCTGTTGCTGGTATACTAGCACTCTTCACACTTGCGTTGACCTGGATTGCAGTGATTGCCGGACTGTCCGCCAAATCGGTGGACGGTGTAGGCGCCTTTTCCTATCCATTGATCTTCCTGCCATTTATCAGCTCGGCGTTTGTGCCTACCGGGTCCATGCGACCGGTCGTTCGCGCCTTTGCCGAAAATCAACCTGTGACCTCGATAGTAGAGACCATCCGTGCACTTCTTTCAAATCAGCCGGTTGGAAATGAAATATGGGTTGCTCTTGCCTGGTGCGTCGGGATTATGCTCGTAGCTTATATCTTTGCTATGCGGGCGTATAAAAAGCAATTTCAACATGGAAAGTCTAATTGAAAGGTTATATTACTAGGTATTTCTCAGTTAGCATAAGAAGGACAATAAAAATGAAAACAAATAAAATTAAGGGCAATTCGATGCCGTTTACCTATGATATGAATTCCCAGCGGTTCTTTCATGGAACAAAGGCCAATCTGAAGCAGGGAGATCTGATCGAACCTGGCTTCAATTCAAACTATGGTAAAAGGAAGAAAGCATCCTATGTCTATCTGACTGCTACCCTGGATGCTGCTGTTTGGGGAGCCGAACTTTCATTGGGCGAAGGGTCCGGCAGAATTTATCTAGTAGAACCGACTGGCCCGATTGAAGATGACCCCAATCTGACTGACAAGAAGTATCCCGGTAATCCTACAAAGTCATACCGTTCCAGGAATCCGCTCCGGGTATCTGGAGAGGTCACGGATTGGCAGGGACACTCCCCAGACCAGCTCAAGTCTATGAAGGAGCACCTTGAGCAACTTAAGCAACTTGGTATTGAGGCAATCGAGGATTGAAAAACTCATTTCACTCTCACAGGTTTGCTGAAGAGCTATTTATGGTTCTTTCTGGCTCAATGACTTTAAGAACCCTAGTTGGACTTGAAATAATTACAAGTGGAGACCTTGTATTTCTTGAAATGGGCGAAACAGGTGCACATTAGTTTTTTAATCATACTTCAGAACCAGCCACATATCTTGATATAAGATCTTACATCGGATTTGATTTATGTGAGTACCCTGATTCAGAAAAAATTCTGCAAAGACAAATCCTGTCCATCTACCTGGATTTAGGTATTTTCTGTCTGACAGTTAAGCAATATTTATACACTGCCTGACAAATACATAACCGTGACAATTCATATATTGACAATTTTGTATCTTTAAATCATATTGACTTATATGAATATTTTATCCAGTCTAATGTTTCTACCAGCAATATCTATATCATGAAAACAATTCATCTTATTTTAAATAGTCTGGCTGTTTCGCTTTTCTTTTTTCTGTCATTATTTATTAGTGAAGGTCGCACTAATTATTGGCTGAGTTCATATGCACTAAGTTTACAAAGGCATGTCCGATTTTATGCAATGGGGCTATTAATTATGTGCCTATTTGCATACCATGCTGAAGC
>Ga0113563_10003168_pt1 | contig 10176 bp, 8 predicted proteins | sample Mud3Dept3metaG_FD_80117 | JGI IMG/M metagenome (GOLD analysis project Ga0113563, IMG submission 80117) | Freshwater wetland microbial communities from Ohio, USA, analyzing the effect of biotic and abiotic controls - Mud 3 Core 4 Depth 3... | ecosystem: Environmental > Aquatic > Freshwater >...
ATTGTGTGTCAAGGGGATTTTAGCAGGATTAGTAACCATTCAGTGACGGGTGATTAACCCATCCAAGGGAAAAGTTCGACTTATAGAGCGCCGCATAAATAATGCAACAGTCAAGGTAAAAAAGGGGGAAGCATAGACTGCTCGATGCATCCGCGTAAGAGTGACTGAGAGGCAGCCAAGCGGCAGATTTCATCGGCCAAGACATCCATGAGTTCGACTTGAGTATCCGGACGGCCATTGGCCAAGCGGTTCTTAAGATGATTCCATACGCCTTCATCTGGGTTCAATTCTGGGGCATACGGCGGAAAGGGCACCAAATGCAAACGGGACGTACGGGTAAGAAGCTCCTGTACAGGATCGCCCCGATGAATCTTGCCATTATCCAGCAGGACCATCAGATGGCCTCGTACTTGTCGCAAGAGCTGGCGGAGGAACGCCGCCACTTCTTCTCCCTGGATATTGTCCTCATAAAGTAGGCAGTACAGTGTACAATGGAAGCGTTTGGGACTGACGGCAATCCCCGAGATAGCCGAGATCCGGTCATGACAATATCGATGAAGCACGATAGGTGTTTGTCCCACAGGACCCCAGGTCTTATGGACCGAAGGGATCAAGAGGAAGCCCGATTCATCGATAAAGACGAGATGGGCTGCCAGCCTTGCGGCGTTTTTTTTACCTGGGGCCAGACCGATCGTTTCCATTTTTCGACGGCCGCGTCATCGCGCTCCACGGCCCGACGTTCTGGTTTCTGGTGGCTCCAACCGATCTGGTGGAGGAGTTTGCCCACGTGATTACGGTGATATCTCACTCCCAATCGACGTTCGATCAGATCGGCAATTCGCTGAGTGGTCCACAACTCGGTTCGGTATCCATGGGCCATCGCCCCTTGGGTCAGGAGACGAACAAGCTGCCTTCTCTGTTTCAAAGTCAGTCGGGGGGGCCTTCCTGGCGCTGGCTTGGCTTTCAGGGCCTCTTGTCCACCGGATTGGAAGGCATTGCGCCACCTCATAACGCTACTCGCATGGCAACCTACGCGTCGCGCAATCTCCTGAAGCGACAGCTTCAGCTTCAGGAACGCAATCACACTGCGTCTACGCTCTTCCAACAATCTTGGAGATCCTTTCGGTCGCATCGAGACACCCCCATCCAGGATGTCTCTATTATATTGCATTATTTATGCGGAGGTCAATAAGAAACACGAATCGCCCTTAATAGCACCAAGGACCTATATCCTCAAAGGTGTCCGAGTACCTTTATCTCCATTGCTCTTCCTGTCAAGTAATTTCTGAATCAAATGAACAACCCCCTTTTCCACCAAGCCCGAGTTCCTGCACCTTTATGGCCGTGGGAATCCCTTTGCTACTCCAGCCTCTTTGTGCATAATAGATGGAAATGGCTTTGGCAAAACGCTCTTTAGAAACTTTCTCCCCTCCTTTGCCTCCATCTGCCATGTCTTCCTCAAAGAATCGCTGCGGAAGCATATCATCTTCGACCCCCTCCCGCAGATTATAAATCCTCTCCAGATTCCAGATCCTTTCTCCCGCTTTTTTTAAGTCCCCATCCGTATAGGAAAAGCCCGTCACTGATGAAAGAAGTTCCGCAAGCACCGGCCAGGAAAAGTCTCCATTTCGCTGGCCAAATTTGCACATTGCCAGAGAGTCCACAACAGTCATTAAATGCTCCTTCTCCAGCAGAAGATCCATATGGGCTTCAAAACCGTCTTTGTCCAGCTCCCCTTTAAATATTTCATTCACGTAGAAAGTGGCCCGAAGATGATCTCCCCCGCGATTGCTGGTGATCAAAGAAAGCCCGGTTCCAAAAGCCCGGCGAGGTTCATACCCGGAAAAATCCTGGCCTTTTGAATGGATCACCCGGGAAAGAGCCGTCTCCCCAATCCTTTTGGCAACTCCGCATGGTCCTTCTGCCAGCCAATTTCCAATTCCCTGACGAAAGGCGATCTTCGGGACCAAAGAAACCATCGTGGCATGATCTCCCCAGGAAATCGAAGTTCCTTCAAATTGTTCCGGCTTGGCAATTCCTAAGTCGAACAAATCCATCAAAAGGGCAAAAAGGTTTCCACAGGTGATCGTGTCCAAGCCCAAATCGTTGCAAAGGTAGTTGCACATCAGGATGGACTCAATATTCCCATTGCCGCAATTGGAGCCGAAGGCCATTAGCGTTTCATATTCCGGCCCTTCCACTTCATTCAACTTATAGGGGCCATCGGGGACATGATGAAGATTGGCGCACCGCAGGGGGCAGTTGAAACATCCTTGGTCTTTGATGAAATATTTTGACTTCAGGGCTTCCGCATTGATCCTGGAGGCTTCGGAAAAGCGTCCCTCCCGAAAGTTTCGAGTTGGCAGAACCCCCCTTTCGTTAAAAAAAGAAAAGGCCATCGAGGTTCCATATTTCGCAAATTGTTTGCCGGTTTCCAACGCCAACTGAGTCCCACGTTTGGATAATTCCAGTACTTTTTCAGGCTTGGCCAGATCGATAGGCAATCTTCCTTTGACCACGATCGCTTTCACCTTTTTGCTCCCCATGACGGCACCAACCCCACCCCTGGCGGCAGCTCGAGGTCCATTCATGATTCCTGCAAATTTAACCTGATTCTCACCGGCAGGGCCGATAGAAACAATTTCCACTTCCCCGTGTTTTTCGCGAAGAATTTTTTCGGTTTCCAGGGTCCCCTTTCCCCATAGATCTCGGGCTTCAATTATAGAAGGCCGGCCTTCCTCTATGAAAAGATAACAGGGGTGAGGCGCGGCCCCCCTGCATAGAATTCCGTCAAACCCCGCCCTCTTTAGTCGGGGACCCCATTTTCCTCCGCAGTGACTACTAGCGGAGATTCCAGTTAATGGTGCCTTTGTGGTCACATTGAAAAAAGCCGAGAAAATACCCGTCCCGTTATATGGACCCGTCATGAAAATCAAGGGATTTGCTGGAGATAAGGGATCTATTCCTTGATACGTCGTATCAATCAATAATTTGATCCCCAATCCTCTTGCCCCGATATAGTTAAAAAGGGATTCTTGATCTACTTCTTTGTTTCCCCATTTCCCCTCCGATAGGTCAACCTCCAATATCTTTTCCATATATCCTTTTGCTTTCAATCGATCACCCCCAAATTTCCTGGCCCGGTCTGATCCCAAGCTTTTCCGGGCGGCTTCCAATAAAAATCCCCCAAATCATCCCTTGACCTCGCCGCGTTGAATCTGCCAGATCCCTCTCTGCCCTCTTTTCAAGAGCGATAGTGGGGGGGATTTACCACACCGCCTCTCTTGCAGCAGGACTAAGCAGAATAAGCATTCATTTATCATAGAGTGAAAAATGTTCCCCAAGACCTTCTCCCCTTAATAGGCATTCCGATAAACCCCGATTAGTTCCTCCAGCGTTACACTGCGGGGATTCCAGGGCATGGACTGTAACATGGGCATGGATATGCGGGCCATCTCCGGAATATTGCTTTCGTTCACTCCGATCTCCCGCATTTTGGATGGAAGCTGGATATCCTCGATCAGGTTTTTGATCGCCTCAATGCCTTTTTGAGCGGCTCCCTCTAACGATAGAGAATGAACCTCCTCCCCCATCAGAGTCGCCACGGCGGACAAACGTTCCATCCGCGCTGGCAGATTAAACTCGAGAACAGCTGGCAGCAAGGTGCTGAGAAGAACTCCATGAGAGGCATGGGTTTTCGCTCCGACGGGATAGGAAATATTATGGGTCATCGTCACCCCGGAATTGGAGAAGGCGATTCCCGCCAACAAGCTGGCGAGCATCATTTTCTCCCGCGCTTCCTTATTCTGGCCCTGATGAACCGCTAGACGTAAATATTTGGCCACCAGGGGAATCGCAGCGGTCGCAAGAGGTTCGGTGAGCGGATTTGTGCCGTAAAAGATCACCGTTCCTTTTGGCATGCAGGTATATTCATTCATCGTATAGGACTCCACCGCATGGGCCAATACATCAAATCCGGCGGCAGCGGTTACGGATTTGGGACAGGAAAGAGTCAATAGGGGGTCAAGAAGGGCCACCTTGGGACGCAGGTGGTTCGAACGGACCCCGACTTTCGTATTCGCTTTCGAATCGGTTAGGATGGCGCCGGCGGAAACCTCCGACCCGGTTCCGGCGGTCGTAGGCACGGCGACAATCGGCAAGGTCTCTCCCGGCACCTTTTCTTGGCCGTAATAATCTTTGATATCCCCCCGATATTTTAAAAGGGCAGAAGTGACTTTTGCCAGATCTATGACGCTCCCGCCGCCGATCGCCACAATGGAATCACACTCCTTGGAACTCGCGTGTTCTACGCAAACAAGAACATTTTCAATCGGAGGTTCGGGCTCCACTTTATCGAAAAGTTCCAACGGGATTTTGGCGTTCTGTAAATCTCTAACGACTTTTTCTACGTGCCCGCCTTGGACGACCCCGGGGTCGGTAATGATAAAAGGCTTTTTGACTTTGATCTTTTTGGTTAGAATTTCCGGGATGTATCGAATCGCCCCATTTCCAAATATGATTTCCCCTCCCCCCAAAGCAAATCCAAAATAATCCTGATACTCCATCGATATACCCCCTTTATACAAATTTAAATTCCCTTAATTCAGCAAACGCCGTAGCGCCAAAATCGCTCTATTCTTTCCCGATTTCTTTCGGCGAACTTTGCATTCATTCAGAAATTTAAAGCATTGTGTTTAGGATGATGGGACCCTGTCTATTCCTAACCCCAACAGCGGTTCTCAATCGCGCGATTTTGAGAGAAGCCAGCGATTCCTGATGGTGCCCACAATACCTTTGGGGAGAAAAATAACCGCGATGATAAAAATCAATCCGATGACCACAAGATGGTTTTTCATCCAGGTGGATAAAAGATCGCCGAGAAGGATCACAAAGGCAGTGCCGATGACGGGACCGACAAGCGTCCCCATGCCCCCGATTAAGGTCCAGATGACGGCTTCTCCGGAGATAATGAAATGAAGAAAATCCGGATTCGCATACCGTTGCAGAATGACGTAAAGAATACCGCTCAATCCCGAAAAAAAACCGGAGATGACAAAAGCCACGATTTTATATCTGCGAACGTCATACCCGATCGCTTTCGCCCGTTCTTCATTGTCTTTAAGCGCCTGAAAGACCTTTCCCATGGGGGATTGGGTGATGCGACGGCAGATAAAGTAGGACAATAGGAAAAAGAAAACCACGAAATAATAATAGTGGACGGGCTCGGCCAGGGAAATGCGGAAGAATCCCAGATTTAACATCGGAACATCGAAATTCAGGCCGTTTTCGCCGCCGAAAATCGGAAACGATAAAAAAATGGTATGGACAATCTCGGCGGCAACCAAGGTAATAATGGTAAAATACGCCCCTTTGATGTACAAGGAAAGACCCCCGACCCCGATGGCAAACACAACGGGAACGAGCAATCCAACAGCCAGCGCCAGCCATAAGCCTGAGCCGAATTTAACAAAAGAGATGGCGGCGCCATAAGCGCCCAATCCGAAGAGCGCGGCATGGCCGAAGCTAATAATCCCGATATATCCGAGAATCAGATCAAGCGCCATGGCCAAAATCCCCCAGATGAGGATTTCCGTAAGCAATTGGCCGTAATATTTCGGCAAAACCAATGGAGCGGCGAGAAGAAGAACAAGGATGATGATAAGTCGAAGGAAAAATCTCTTATGATTCATCCCGCTCACCTTTTACTAATGGTAAAAAGACCCTGGGGGCGAATCAAGAGAACCCCGATCAGAGCGAGAAAAGAAAATATCTTGGCATAGGTCGGGCTGACCAACACCGAACTTACCGTTTGCAGTTCGCCGATCATAATGGCCGCCAGGATCGATCCGAGCAAGCTCCCCATTCCTCCAATGACGACAACGATAAAAGTGGTGACGATTACGGTCAAACCCATTGACTGATACACGCTGAAAATCGGGGCGACAAGCACACCGCTCGCCGCCGCCAGCGCGCAGCCCAACGCAAAGGTCAATGTATAGACCAACCTTACGGGAATACCGAGGGCTGAGGCCATGACATTGTCCTGCATGGTGGCCCGAATCCACGTGCCATATTTCGTTTTCTGAAGAAAAAACCAGAAGCTGATAAAAATGACCACGGCAATCGCCACAATCAGCAATCGGTAGAGCGGATATTCAAGGGCAAATAAAGGGATTTTCGTAATCAGCGGCTCCTTGACTTCTTTCGCGATGGGGCCAAAGATCATCAGGATCGTCTGTTGCGCAAAAACACTCAAACCAAACATCGCCATTAGCGTATACAGCGGGTCACGACCGCGGATCGGTCGAAGGGTGGAAACTTCCACGACCGCCCCGAAAAGCCCTACGAAGAAAAAGGCGATGATGAGGGCCAACCAGAAATTTTGGGTATAGCCGATTACAAACCATCCCATATAGGCGCCCACCATATAGAATTCTCCGTGGGCAAAATTCACCACATCCATGATTCCGAAAATGAGGGTCAACCCGGACGCAACCAGCGCAATGATCATTCCAAAAACCAAACCATTCAGAATTTGCATGAGAATTTCTTGCATCAACTGTTCTTGCACGGAATTCTCTCCCTCAAAAGAAAAGGCGTTAGACGCCCAGCAATTCTTTCATCAATTTGGAATCTTCCCGAAAGGCCTTCGGGGTTCCCTGAAAAAGGATGGAGCCCTTTTCCATCACATAAACGAGATCGCTCACATCCAAGGCCATTGCTGCGCTTTGCTCCACCAGCAATACCGTAATCCGGCTGGTTTTCAGCGCCAAGATGATTTTCTTGATTTCCTGGACCAGAAGCGGCATCAGGCCTTCCGTCGGTTCATCCATCAGGATCAGCCGGGGCTTCATGACCATCGCCCGGGCAATGGCCAACATCTGCTGTTCCCCTCCGCTGAGTCCTTCTCCAAGCTGATTCAATCGCTCATGAATTCTCGGAAAAGATTCATAGATCTTTTCCAGGGCATTCATTTTCTCATCCCTTGTCGCCCCTGCGATGTCCAGACCGAGAGTAAGGTTCTCGCGGACCGTCAGGAGCGGAAAGATTCGCCTTTCTTCCGGCACATAACTGATTCCAAGACGAGACACCTTGTTCGATGGCCACCGAGTAATTTCGCGCTCCTCGAAGATAATTTGACCGGATCTGATTTGCGGAGGGGTGATCCCCATAATGGATTTAACCGTTGTCGATTTGCCCATGCCGTTTTTACCGAGGAGACAGGCAACCTGTCCCTGATCCACTTTCAAGGAAACTCCTTGGAGGATATGTGCCTTGTCGTAATAGGAATGGAGGTCTTTGACGGTTAGCATGGTCAATTATGCCCCAAATAGACTTCGAGGACCCTCTCGTTATTCCGGATCTCTTCGGGGGTTCCTTCTGCCAGAATCTCTCCATAGTAAAGGACGGATATTTTCTGGGCTAATTGCATAACCACTTTCATGTCATGTTCCACAATGACAATGGTAAGCCCCCCAGAGATTTTATTCACCAAGGCGATGATTTCATCCGTTTCCGTGGGGCTCATGCCTGCGGTGGGCTCATCCAAAAGCAAGAGGGAAGGTTGGGTGGCTAAACCGATGGCGATTTCCAGCCGGCGTTGTTCTCCATGCGAAAGTGCGGAGGCGGGCTTTCCCTTATCGGGATTGATTTGAAGAATTTCCAGGATAGCTCTCGCCTGCCGATCCGTTTCCTTCAGCGTCGAATAATGCCGGAGCGGATCAAACGAACGCTGCTTGGATTGGGCGGCAATCCGGACATTTTCATAGGCGCTTAAATTCAGGAAGATATTGGTTATTTGATAGGACCGGGCAATGCCTTTTTGAGAAACTTGTTCCGGCCTTAATCCGGTGATGTTCTCGTTCTGAAAGAAGATCTCTCCTTCGCTAGGAGAAATGGTTCCTGTCAGCAGATTGAAAAAGGTGGATTTCCCCGCACCGTTGGGGCCTATGATGGCGCGCACTTCGCCCTTTTCCAACTTGAAGTCGATCCCGTTGATCGCCTGGAGGGCCCCGAAGTGCTTTCGTAACCCTCTTGTCTCCAGAATGAAAGACATAGCGGCAAAATGCCTCCCCTGGGGATAGGGGGTCTCCCCAGGGCAATATTCCAAAACCTATTGAGGGTTAAAAGGGCTGCTTGCGGACATCGATGACCGGAGGATAAATCACCTTTTCCATGGGGACGACTTCAAGGATCCGCCGAACTTTTTTCTGTACTTGGCCGATGATCATTCGGCAGAAGACCTGGTGATCTTCGGCGCGCATGAACTTCGTTCCCTGCGGGAAATCATCGCTTTCTGTGACCTGCATCCCCTCCAACGCCTCGATCAGTTTCGGTGTGTCCTTTTTCTTGTCCTGGTAATTCGCCTTCTTCATGGCCAGCTTCAAGAAATTAATGCCTTCGAAATCGCAAAGGCTGTAACGGTTCGCCGGCTCGCCTTTGGAAACTTTCAGGAAGTCCTCTTGAAATTTCTTGTTGAACGGCGTATTAAAGTCTTTTTCTAATTCGCCGACGTAACGATCGGCAAAATAGAAATCGTTCGCCGCTTCGCCTTGCGCGCTCAATTCGCTCTCTGACACCGTCGCCCCGGGGCAAGCCATTTTGAATTTCTTCGGTAAACCCAATTCGTAGGCCTGCTTCACCGAGAGGATCGCCTCGTTCCCGGCGAAAGTCATATAGACGCCTTCAGCTTTCGGATCGACTTTGCTGAGGTAAGGGAGCATGTCTACAGTCCCACTCGGCACGCCGAGAGACCCGACGATCTCCCCGCCGGCCTTCTCCAGGTATTTCTTGAATTCCTTGTTGTGGCTTTGGCCCCAGGCATAATCGATGTACACGCTGAACCACCTCTTGGCCACGTTCTTCACCAGGAAAGGGGATATGGAGATGTCTTTCAAAATGGCATTATCGTAGGGCCGAAATGTATAGCGGTCGGTTTTTTCATTCGTCACTTCCGCCGCCATACAGGTGCCCACTAACAACAGCGTCTTCAGTTCGCGGGCTGTCGGCATTGTGCCCAAGCAAACCGCGCTGCTCGTCAGGCCCTGGAGACAATCGACTTCGTCCTGCAAAACCAGCTTGCGCACTTTCCTGATGGCCGTGGGGACCTTGGCTTCATTATCCTCAACGATCAGCTCGATCGGACGTCCGTTGTGACCTCCCGACTGATTCCAGCGGTTCACCGCCAGCGTGCTCCCCCACACACCCCATGTCCCCAAGGTCGTGAGGGAACCCGAAAGGGCATTGCAAACACCGATCTTGATCGGCTTCTCTTTTCCGAATCCCATGTTTTTGAAGGGACCGAAAAGCTCTATCGAGGATACGGTGCCAGTCAAGGCTAAAATTTTCAAGAATCTTCTTCGCGAGAATTCCCACCGCTCCACATCCTCAAAATCCCAATTTGCCATGCCCTTCCTCCTTTTTCTTTTTTATGGTGCAACAATGGGTTTAATCCCCGCCGGAAAAGCGGCTGCCTTTATTTACATTATAAAATTTGGGGTGTCAATATATTTTTGGCATTTTTGGCATTTTTTTCGCTTTTATTTTACTTTTAAACTGAATCGTTTGAACGATAAAAATTGTATCCGGAGCGGAGCGAAGCGGAATTCCGGATACAATCTGTTGAACTAAGCCGCTTCCTGGCAACTATGGGGATTCAATCGAGCAGCCTAGGTCTATCGATTGCCTTCCTTTTGCTGACATGATGGCTCTTTGACAAATGAATAGGATTTTGGCAGCGATCAGGGGTAATTTGGGGGATAAGGCCCTTGAATCTTGCAAGACCTGTAGAAAGATTGACCTCTTTTCGGCGGCAAAAAGACATCCCTTCCCCTTCGAGGCCCCAATTGATTGAGTCGAGTAGACCGGTTTCTCCAGACACCACAGGTTGAGGTTTGTTTTCTTGTTGGCCGCCTGGTTTCCCGGCGGTGCCAAACTCCCATATATCCGTTTGCCCAGGCCTCTAACAGGGTCTCACGGTCGGCTAACTTTGTCAGGCTCCCTTCTCAACCCACTGGGTCTCTTAAGCTTTGCCTAGCGCGCTTTGAACTTGCTTTGGGACGGGGTGAATATACAAAAAAGAGAATTTAGAGTCAAGGAGATTTTGCAAACAATATCTGGGGTTGGAGTAGAGGGTCTTTTCAGCGCGGGGTGGGGAATTGGGGATCGAGGTGGGGA
>Ga0113563_10003171_pt1 | contig 10173 bp, 10 predicted proteins | sample Mud3Dept3metaG_FD_80117 | JGI IMG/M metagenome (GOLD analysis project Ga0113563, IMG submission 80117) | Freshwater wetland microbial communities from Ohio, USA, analyzing the effect of biotic and abiotic controls - Mud 3 Core 4 Depth 3... | ecosystem: Environmental > Aquatic > Freshwater >...
TATGTTCATAAGATAATAGATTCATTTATGAAAGTAGGCAAAAGAAAGAACAGGCGAAGCGAGGGGGTGACAGGCTTATAACCAATCATCATGGACCAGAGATTCGATTTTTTTGAACTCCGGATCACCGGTAAGAACGATAGCTTCATAGCGCTGGGCGGTTGCAGTGGCAAAGCAGTCGGCATAAGAAATGGAATACTCGGCTTTGATCTCTGCAGCCTTCCAGATGAGATTGCTGTCGGGCAAGATCAAGGAAATGGGAAGCCGCAAAAAATTCTCCAGGAATTTTTTCGCCTCCTGCAGGCCCACCGCACGGATCGTTTTATAGTACACCTCACCTACATTTACCTGATTCATATAGCCGATAGCCGATTGATTCCGGCACTCTATTAAAAGCGCTTTTACCTTTTGATATCCCTTTTCTTTTTGCGTCCACTTAAGAATGGCGTGAGAATCAAAGAGAATTCGTTTCATCAATTCGGTTATCCTTTTTTCTTTCGTCCAGGAGTTCCTGGGCTAGAGAACTTGGATGATCTTTAAAAAATCCTGTTAGGAATTCAATGGGATCATCAGGAAGGGGTCTTATTTCAACATGATCATCAACCAGGTCTATTGATATATTTGTTCCAGGTTTTATTCCCAGTTTGTCCCGGATGTCCTTCGGCATAATAATCTGACCTTTTCCGTGAGTTTTAACAATTGCCATTTCGATAATCCCTTTTAAGGTAAGTTTAACTTTTTAGACTCAGTATAACCTAAATGGAGAGAGTGTCAAGCTTGATGACCTCGTAAGTGGAATTCCAAAGAATCTGTCATCCTTCTGTGAACCCCCCCGGGGAATGAGGAAAATCGGATCAGCATCTGAATGGTCCCCGCGAAACATCCCATAAACCTTTGAAGAAACGCGGAGTATCCTTCTGAAATCTGTCAGGGATAAAATCTCCAATCCTGATTTTATTGACCGAAGACTTCTACAATCAAAGAAGCTAGATTTGCAGACAGGGAGGAAAAACTCTGGAAATCGATGACATGCCCAGCCCTTATTCCTATTACAGCCGGTGGGTGATCGACAGCTAGGTACAAAGGGTTGAAGGAATTCGGATCAAAGGAATGATAAGGAAGGTATGAATCGGATGAAAATACTTGCCACAGGCGGCGCTGGGTACATCGGCAGCCACACTTGCCTGGAACTGCTTCAAGCCGGGCATGAAGTGGTGGTTGTTGACAACCTCTGCAACAGCAAGATGGAATCGCTGAAGCGGGTGCAGCGGATCGCCGGGCGTTCCCTGAGCTTCCACCGAGTCGACCTGCTGGATAAGGCGGCGCTTGCTTCGGTATTCCGGAGCCATGCGATCGATGCGGTAATTCATTTCGCAGGATTGAAAGCCGTGGGCGAATCCGTGCGAATTCCCTTGCGTTATTACCACAACAACATCACCGGCACCTTGATTCTTTGCGAAGTCATGCAAGAATCCGGTGTAAAAACGATCGTTTTCAGCTCTTCGGCCACGGTTTATGGGCATCCCACCCAAGTTCCCATTACCGAAGATTTTCCGACCTCCCCCACAAATCCATATGGTCGGACGAAACTCATGATCGAGGGGATTCTACGCGATGTACATGCTGCCGATTCCGGCTGGCAGGTCTCCCTCCTCCGTTACTTCAACCCCGTGGGAGCCCATGAAAGCGGGCAGATCGGCGAAGACCCCAACGGCATTCCGAACAATCTTTTTCCTTTCATTACCCAAGTAGCAGTAGGAAAATTGAAAGAACTGGAGGTGTTCGGTAATGATTATCCGACTCCGGACGGAACCGGGGTGCGCGATTATATCCATGTGACAGATTTGGCCCGGGGCCACCTGCGGGCGCTGGAGAAATTGAAGGCCAGCCCCGGGATCGTAACCTATAACCTGGGGACAGGGCGCGGCTATAGCGTGCTGGACGTGGTTGGGGCGTTTAGCAAGGCCTGCGGGAAGGCGATTCCGTATAAAATGAGTGGCCGTCGTCCAGGTGATGTGGCTGTTTGTTACGCCGATCCTTCTTTGGCGCAACGCGAACTTGGATGGCGGGCGGAAAGGGACTTGGCGGCGATGTGTCTGGACGCCTGGAGATGGCAATCCGGCAACCCGATGGGGTATCCGGATGGCGAAGGATGAAAGGTGAGGGGACGGAGATTTCAGGATGCCTCGGATTGCAGGAAAAAAGCAGCTCGAAGTTGGTTGCAGCTTAGGAATTATTGCTTGTCTCTGGTTCCTGGTTTAATGGGATTAGATTCCTGCGATTGAAACCTGAAGCACCGATACCTAAAACTGTTTATTCGGCGTTTTTGCTTTCAGCGATAGGTCGATAATAGATTCGAAGGGAAGAATCTTCATCCATGGATAAAAGGTTTTTGCTATTCATCGTCTTTACGCTCTTTGCCCTGGGATTGGTTTTTGAACCGCTGCGCGATCTCATGGATTCGGCTAAGAGGAGCGATTATTATTCCCATATTATCCTGATTCCATGCGTCACTGGATATCTCATTTATTTAAAGAGAAAAGAAATCCTGGGAATCCCTTCGCCTTCCTATGTTCCAGGGGGGATTCTGGTGACGGGCGGAGTGGCCCTCTATCTAGTTGGCATAAGCCAAGGGGTCAACCTCAGCGAAAACGATCTGGTAGCCTTGTGGGTCTTCTCCGCAGTTGTGTTTTGGACCGGTGGATTCATCCTGCTTTACGGATGGGGGGCTTTTCGAAAGGCCCCCTTTCCCTTTCTATTCCTGGTCTTCATGATTCCCATCCCCGGGGCGATCCTGCAGAGGGTCATTTATGCACTCCAGGTGGCTTCGACCGAGGTGTCTCACCTGCTTTTTGCTCTGAGTGGAGTTCCTTATGTGCGGGAAGGCTTTTTGTTTCATCTCCCGGGGATCAGCATAGAGGTCGCTGAAGTTTGCAGTGGAATCCGGTCCAGTTTGGCCCTTTTCATCACCAGTATTCTGGCCGGTCATTTCTTTCTGGACCGATTTTGGAAGAAGGCTGTCCTGGCGGCTGTGGTGTTTCCCGTCACCGTATTCAAGAACGGAATTCGGATCATCACTCTTTCGCTCTTAGGCGCTTATGTGGACCCGAGATTCTTAACCGGGGGGTTTTTACATCAATCCGGCGGATTCCTCTTTTTTATCCCGGCGCTGGGGATCCTCGGATTAGCCCTTTGGTTGCTTAAGAGAAAGGGCGCGAATGGTGCTTAGGGGTCGGCAATCATTACCGCATGACGATTTGTGACTCCTTTTCTCATACGATGATCTGAGGATTGACTAAAAAGAAAAAAATCGGAAAGTTATCAATGTTCGGCCGCTTCATTTTGATCCTCCTGGCGGCGGGGGCGGCCTGCTTCTTTTTCTTTTATCCGGCCATCCTCTCGACCGCCGGGAGATATCTGGCCCCGGAAGGCACGGGTGGAGCAGAGGTTGTAATTCTGGAAGGGACCGAGGTCGTAAAAGAGTCAGCCGTCCGAATCGGGTTGAATTTCATTTCCACAGGAAGGGCCGAGCGCCTGGTGATCGTTTATCAAAACGCCGACAATGATGGAATCTTCGGTCTGTCCCCCGGTTATGATCTTTTTTTGGCTCAAAAGTTGGGTGACCGGGGGCTAAAAGAGGATCAAATCCAAATATTACGCGTTCAACAAGTGCACCCCATTACTCTGACCGAGGCCCAATACGTCCTTTCCGATCTGTCCCGGAAAAAGGTCCAGAGGGCCATCTTGGTGGCAGAGGATTTCCATACGCGGAGGAGTTACTGGACCTATAAAGGAATCGGAGCCCCACTCGGAATCGATATCATTCCATACCCGAACTTTCCCATGTTCAAGAGTGATAACTGGTGGCAGGAAGGGATGGGGGTCCGCAGTTTTTTGGGGGAATCCGTTAAATTTTTCTATTATTGGTGCCGCGGGTACATTCCTTTTAAGAGCCTGGCTGTGAATTAATGGATATCTACTCTTTCCTTTCTTATCTGGCCGCTCTTTCATCAATCGGGATGGCGTTTCTCGTGCTTTACCGAGACTCCCGTTCTTTTGTGCACCGGACCTTCGCCGGAGGCATGACGCTCCTGGCGGTGCAGGCAGGGTTGACCGGGTTAGGTTTCCAGGAAATATCCTACGTCGAGGTGATTCCCTGGCAACATTATCAATTGATTCCTTGCGCTCTAGCCCTGGGAGTCTGGCTGGTCTTCAGCCTGAGCTTTGGCCGGGCCAATTACCTGGAGTTCCTGGCCCGATGGAAATGGGTGATCCTGGCTTTCTTGGTCCTTCCCTTGATTCCGGTGACTCTCTTCTGGGAGGAAGTCTATGCGGGGCCTCCTATTTTCGGCGAGACCTCCATGCTGCTATTCTTTCGCGTGGGGTGGGCGGGGTACGCCTTTAGGCTCTTCTACCTGATCGGTGCGGTCCTGATCCTGATGAACCTGGAGCGAACGCTCCGGTATTCCATCGGCCATTCCCGCTGGCAGGTTAAGTTCATGATCCTGGGGGTCGGCAGCATCTTTGGCGCCCGTATCTACACCGACAGCCAGGTGATTCTGTTCTCCATGCAGGAAGTAAGCATGGAGAGTATCAACATGGGGGCCCTGCTGATCGGCAACATTCTGATCGCCTATTCCCTTAGGAGAACCAAGCTCCTCAAGTTCGATTTCTACCTCTCCCATAGCATTCTCTACAACTCGGTTACTCTCCTTCTGGTGGGGGTCTATTTCATCGCCGTGGGGGTGGTGGCCAGAGTCGTCTTCTACCTCCGGGGACCCCATGACCCTGCCCTGACCAGTCTTTTCGTTTTTTTAGCCATTCTCGGGCTGGCTTTATTCCTCCTTTCCGACCGCCTGCGCCTGCAGAGAAAACGTTTCATCAGCCGGCATTTTCAGAAGCCCCGGTACGATTACCTGAGCGTATGGGCCCAATTCACTAAGCGAACCGCTTCCCTCACCGACATTAAGAGCCTCTGTACCAATATCGTGCGGATGGTATCGGAAACCCTGGAAGCTCTGGATGTCAGCATCTGGCTGGTGGACGAACAGGAAGAGACCCTATACCTGGGTGGATCGACCGCCCTTCCGGCCAACAAAGAGGGGAGCCTGAAGATTTCGGGGAAAGAAGCCAAGGCCCTGGTCGAGGCAATGGAACTTCAGGCCCTGCCTGTGGATATCCGGAAATCGTCCGAGGGCTGGGCAGAAGGTTTAGGGACAATTCTGGCCGGGCCCCTGAAAGAAGCCCAGATTGATCTATTGATTCCCCTGAGCGCCGCCGGGCAGCTGGTTGGAATCTTGACGGTGGGCGACAAAGTCTCCCACGAGCCCTATCCTTTCGAAGACCTCGAACTCTTAAAAACGGTAGCTGACCAGGCAGCCGCAAACCTCCTAACCATCAGGCTTGGGGAACGCTTACAGCACGCCAAGGAGATGGAGGCCTATCAGATCATGTCCGCCTTTTTCATGCACGACCTGAAAAACCTGGCTTCCCGGATTTCCCTGGTGACGCAGAACCTTCCCGTCCACTTCAGCAACCCCGAATTCCGGAGCGATGCGCTGAAGACCATCTCCCAGAGCCTGGATAAGATCAACGGCATGTGCAGCCGCCTCTCTTTGCTCAGCCAGAAGCTGGAACTCCATCCCCAGGAAGTGGATTTGAACGAGCTGTTGAAAACCACTCTAAAAGGCCTGGACGGGCTCCTGAAAGCAAAACCGGTTCTCGATCTTCAAATCCTCCCGAAGGCGCTTCTAGACCCGGAACAGATCCAGAAAGTACTGACGAACCTCATTTTAAATGCCAATGAGGCTATCCGGAATGGGGGCGGCATTAGAATTGCATCTGAATTAAAAGGAAATTTATTATTCCTCTCCATTTCAGACGATGGATGCGGAATGGCCAGGGAATTCATCGAACGCCATCTTTTTAGGCCCTTTCAAACGACGAAGAAGCAGGGAATGGGCATCGGCCTTTTCCACAGCAAAAAGATCATCGAAGCCCACCAGGGAAGGATCGAAGTGGAGAGCGAAGAAGGAAGGGGAAGTATCTTCAGGCTGTTTTTGCCAATAAAGCTTAAAGGGGTAGCGGGCTAGGAATCTTCAGATGGCTATTTTTATCCGGCCCGGATACTGACTCGTGCAATTATGGCTGGATGGCTTTGCAGCCCATAACCGCTATACCCAGATAGTGCTGATCGATTCAAATTTTACATTAAGCCCTTGATTCTGAAAAACCATTTTGAGGTGGCCTTCATGTTTCCAGAATCCCAATCAGGCAGCCCGGAACCGAATTCCTACCCGCAGCAACCCAAGCTGCTGATCGTGGACGACGAGGATGACATCCGTACCCAGATGAAGTGGGCTCTGGCCCAGGATTACACCGTGGTCCTGGCCGAAGACCGGCGAAGTGCCATGGAAGTCGTGGAAAGGGAAAAACCCGCCGTGGTGACGCTGGATCTGGGTCTTCCCCCCCGGCCGGCGGACGTGGAAGAGGGGTTTGCCACTTTATCCGAGATGCTTTCCTTCGATCCCTTCATCAAAGTCATCATCATCACCGGCCGGGGAGAGAAAGAGCACGCGCTGAAGGCGGTGGGGGAGGGGGCCTATGATTTCATGTATAAACCCGTGCAGATCGACGAGCTCAAAGTCGTTCTGAAACGGTCTTTCTACGTTTCTTCCCTCGAGCGGGAACACCATCTTCTGCAGAAGCAAGTGGGGGTGGAAACCTTTCACGGAATGCTGGGGACGAGCCCCCCAATGCAGGAGATCTTCTCTACCGTCCACAAAGTGGCCACGACGGATGCTCCGGTCCTGATCGTCGGGGAGAGCGGCACCGGGAAAGAACTCGTCTCCCAGGCCATTCATCGACTCAGTTCCAGAAAAGATGACCCGTTCGTGGTCATCAACTGCGGGGCCATCCCGGAAACGCTGCTGGAAAGCGAGTTGTTCGGCCATGAAAAAGGGGCCTTTACCGGGGCCCATGTTCAGCGGAAAGGGCGAATCGAGGCGGCCAAAGGGGGGACCCTGTTTCTGGATGAGATCGGGGAACTCTCCCTGGCCCTGCAGGTCAAATTGCTCCGGTATCTGCAGGAGCAGGTGATCGAGAGGATCGGGGGGAGGGAACAGATCCGTGTGGATGCCCGGGTCATCACCGCCACAAATCGGGATTTGAAACAGGCGATGAAGTCCGGCGGGTTCCGGGAAGACCTTTATTTCCGCCTGGCCGTGGTCACCATTCACATGCCCCCGCTGCGGGACAGAGAGGGAGACCTCCTCCTCTTGGCCAAGGCTTTTTTGACCCGCTACAGCGAAGACAGTCGGAGAAAGATCATCGGGCTTACCCCGCAAGCCGTTCGCGCTATCCAGAACTACTCCTGGCCGGGGAACGTGCGGGAGCTGGAAAATCGGATTAAACGAGCGGTGATCATGGCTGAAGGGAATAAGATCACTCCTGCCGACCTGGAGCTGGGAAGCCAAACGATGCGGGATGAATACCTGAATCTCAAAGGGGCGCGGGAGGCTCTGGAAAAGGAGATGATCCTCAAAGCCCTGTCCAAGAATAAGGACAACGTAACCCGCGCCGCTGAAGCCCTGGGTATCAGCCGCCCGACTCTATATGAGCTGATGGAGAAGTTGGAGATTGAAAGAAAATAGGGATGAAGAAGGGATGAGGGGAAAATCTGGGGGTGTGTGCTTATACCAGCAGAATGAATTGGTATAGGTGAGAAGAGAGAGATAACGCAGCACGGCTCAAGAAGAGACTTTAAAGCCCGCTGGTCCGGCGGATCAGCGGGCTTTTTTCGTTGCACGTGCACATCATCTCTGATTCCTTGCCTGACTCGGAGATAAGAAAAGCACCCCTTCGGGTTTCAGCTCTCCTTTTGCAGCCGTTCATGAAGAGAAATCAAAGGAATCATTTCGCGAGGCCGGTCACCTCATTTGAAAAATCGCTCTCGTTTCGATAGCGGTCATAAGCCGTAACTGCGATGTAATAGGTTTGTCCTTTGGACAAACCCCTGAGGGGGTAGTTTATCGTGTTACCTGAACCCGGCGTGGCCCCCGCATCGGCGGAGTGTTCATACGTTTTTGACCGGGTTCCATAATAGACCAGGTGTCCAACCACGGCGGAATCCGAACTGGCTTCCCAGGCGAGATTGAGGGCCCCTGAGGTGTCACCGCCTCCCCCACTCCCTGTGGTTCCACCACCTCCTCCACTCTCTGTGGTTCCACCGCCCCCCCCGCTACAATGGCAGATGAGGAGTGTGGATAAGGAAAAAATTAAAAGAATGAGAAATTTAAATTTGTCCATCCTTCTCCCCGCGGCAAAGAAAGATTCGAGCATATGTTCACCTCCAAATGCGGCACCTGCCTTCCTTCCCCCCAAAAACCCTCGAGGATGATGTCAATGAATGGACCTGGCAAGCAGGAAAGGAAAGACGAGGCCTACAGGACAATAATAGCAATCCTCATGCCGCGCTAAAAACCTTTATAGGGATTAATTGAAATTATACCAAAAAAAGCGGGGAAAAGGAAAAAATTCACCAGGCGTTACAATTCCAGCCCGGGGTCGTTTAAAGCACGAAGTGGAAAGGATGGGCAGAGGAAAAGAATGTTTTTCCCGGGGCCAATCCATGTTCATGAGAAAGAGGAGTAGGGGTAGAGTTTGGGGACTATGAGAACCTGGGCTACAGCCGATTCTTCAGTTCTTCACCGGAGCAGCCGATTATAAATAAGAATTGGGGTTTCTTTGGAAACGGCGGGGTTAAGAATCCATTGCGGAATCAAATTAGTCCCGGGAATCATAATGGCAGAATTCATTACGATTTGAGGCAAGTTTGCACTGGAGGGATCTCCAATAAAAAGGGAAGGACAGGCAAGCTTCTAAGAATTTCTTCGCAGCCTCTGGGTAAAAAGAGTGAATCCAGAATTCATGAAGGATGAATGTGTTTTTGACGGGAAGGCCGTTGAAGAAAAAGCCGGGGAACAATTTTTTTCAGAAATTCCCAATGACCCTCCCGAAACCGTTAGCGAAGAGAAATGGGAAAATATCTATGAAAAGCTCATGGGGCTGAACACCCAGCAGAAGATTCGCTTGGCCCATGTGGCCAACCTGCCCATAAGAATGCTGCTGATTCAAAGCCCCATCAAAGTGATCTCCCTGGCGGTACTGAAGAATCCCAAACTGACGGAAAGTGAGGTTTTCAGGTATTCCCAGCAAAAAAATCTGGTCGAGGATATCCTCCTGGGGATAGCCAGGGACCCCAAGTGGATCAAGAACTACCCCATCAAGCTGGCCATTGTTTCCAACCCCAAGACTCCGCTTTCCGTCTCCGTGAGTTTCTTATCCCACCTCCATGATAATGATCTGAAAACCTTATCGCGGGATAAAAACGTTTCCACCGTTTTGAGCCGGGCCGCTCATCAAATGTTAATCAAAAGAAAAAGATGAGGTGCTGTTTTTTCTGAATCCTTTTGAGGTCGAATCGGAAATCATCCAAGCCAGAGCCATTTTGGTCTCCCCAGAGTGAAAGCAGACTCCTAAGGGCCTGAAGATTTTCCCTCCACCTTGACAATCCTGGCATCCTTTTCGCTCATGACGACCTTCCCGTTCAGTTCTCCCCCCTCGGATACCGAAATTTTGTTGGTGAAAACATCTCCGATTACCTTTCCTTTCGGCATGATTTCAATGCCCTCTTCCGCCTTCAGGCTTCCTTCCACCCTTCCGCTCACGATGATCTTATGGGCGGTAATATCCCCTTTGATCCTTGAACTTTCGGTTAAGACCACGCAATCCGCCTGAATAAGTCCCTTGACCAATCCATCCACCTGCAAGGTCCCTTTCACCTTGAGGTCTCCGGTGACTTCGGATTGTCCTCCGATGACGGACTCAACCTTATCAATTTTTTGTGATGTTTTGGAAAACATATCGGCCTCCCTTCCAGAAGTATTTGGATATTATGAGTTCCTATCGTCATGTTATCAATTTTCCAAATTTTATACTGAAGGCTTGACCAATGGTTTCATAAAACCTTTTTAGAGTCAATCCATTTTTGGAGGATACCCCAAGCTGACGGACCCCCTCCTTCTTCCCTTCTCCTTTTCCTCTGCGAATACTTGGTGTTAAAAAGAAAAGGGAGGACTCCTGTTGATGGAAAATTGCATCGACTCCATTGGA
>Ga0113563_10003172_pt1 | contig 10172 bp, 8 predicted proteins | sample Mud3Dept3metaG_FD_80117 | JGI IMG/M metagenome (GOLD analysis project Ga0113563, IMG submission 80117) | Freshwater wetland microbial communities from Ohio, USA, analyzing the effect of biotic and abiotic controls - Mud 3 Core 4 Depth 3... | ecosystem: Environmental > Aquatic > Freshwater >...
CCGGATTCAGGAACTTCTAAAGGCATCATAAATTTTTGCTGAAGGAATGAGTCGGAAAAAAGTCAATCGATCAGATCCAGATAGCTCTGAAGTATTTCTTTCCCCTGGATGGTGTTCATCGAGAGCCATATCAGTTTTTTCTGGTGGGTGAAAACAAAGTGGGTCTGTCCCATTCCGAAACAACGGTAAATTTTAGTGCCAGCCAGCTCGATAAGGCTTCCTCTGGTAAAAATGGAATTTTGCGGAGAGATTTTTTCAATCATCCGCAGGAATTCTTTTCCGGCCAGCTCGACAGTCTGATAACCTGATACATAAAGGATTATCGGCCCTTTCTCTCCCTGATAAAAACCAATTTCACTTTCTGGTGGTGTCACTTCCTTTCCATGGATTTTATCTACCCACTCTCTGGCCTCATTTCCGGTAAGTTTCTTTTCCAGATGACAGGACATCAATTGGGAAGGGAAATAGATCACCTCCCGGGAGCAACGAAAGTGCAGCAATGTCGCCAGGAGAATAAAAATGATTGAAGAGCAGAATATTTTTTTATTCTTCATCAACATTTCAGAAAAAAAGCAGGGGATCCCGGTATGCCCGGCGATCCCCCGGGATTAGATTCAGATGGTTTCAGGCAGGGTATATTTCCGACCCTTGTTGGCTTTTTTCAGATAATCCAGCAGCGGCTGGAAATAATTTAACATGGCCCGGGCACTCATATCTTCACCGATCGTTCCCTGCAGCAACTTTCGCCAGTCCTGAGTTTTACCAGGGGCCATAACTTTCTTCAGAAATTCACCCACCGCTTTGCTGTCGTAATAGTTCGTTGAATGCGGGTCCTGCTGCAGAATGTTTTTCGCTATATATTCGTGGAACTGAAAAAGCAGTACATATGATAATCCGTAATCATAATACTGGGCTGCATCATCGTTGATGTGCGTTTTAGTGCAGGGATCACAATACTCTTCGCTTCTGAAAGAAGGAGGGACTATACCCTGATATTTTTGCACCAGCTCCCACCATTTCTCATTGTATTGATCAGCCGGCAATCGATGGGTGTATAACTCGTATTCAAACTCGGTCATTACCCCGCAGGACCAGGGCATGAAGACAATGTAATTCAGGGATTCTTTCAGCAGGGCTTTCATCTCATCGGTCTTACTGTCAGCCGGGAGCAAATTTTTCTGGGCCAGGAAAGGTTTTTGCATGGCAGCCAGACCCATCAATGATCCGATAGCCTCATGAAATGCCCGGTTGGCTCCTCCCCTCAACAACAATGGGATATCCTGCCTGGTATATGAAACATAATAATAAATATGCCCGAGTTCATGATGAACCGTCTCATACCATTCGGCATTGGGGATCACGCTCATCAGACTGCGGATGTCTTGATTTAAATCCAGGTGCCAGGCTGAGGCGTGGTTGTTCTTTTTATATCCGGCATCCTGCGGAAGGGGATAGAGGCTGGATTTTTCCCAGAAGCTCCGGGACAGGGCAGGGAATCCCAGGCTGATGTAAAATTGCTCTCCCTGCTGCATGATCCATTCACTGGTCTTCGTCCGCAAGATAGCATCCAGATCCATTCCCTTGACGGTCATTAGAGCAGTCCAATCCTGTCCCCAGCGATTGGGCAGCCAGTGAGCCGGCAGATAATCCGGTACTTTTTTCTCACCATATTTCTTAGCTAACTCGTAACGGGCATAGGTATGAAGTTCGCGGTAAAGAGGCCAGATCTCGGAAACCAGTTGACGGTTCAGCTTCATCATCTCCTCGGTGCCGATAGCAAAATCGGAAACCTGGTAGCTGAAATAATCGGGGTAACCCAGAGCTTCCACTGTCCGGTTCCTGAGATCCTGCAGTTTGATCAGCCCAGACTTCAGCTCTTTTCCCACTTCCTTACTGGCCTCCCAGGCCTGCAGTCTTTTTTTGAGATTGGTCTCTTCATTGAGTATGGCATCTATATCGTTGGTATTTAATGACTTCCCATTGAGCTTAAAATCGAATCCATATAATTTCTCCACTTGCTCAGTTTCAGCCTTAATCCGTTCCTTCACCAATTCACTTACAGTTTGTGGATTATTGGCGGCAAGATATAACATCACTTCCAATTGTTTGACCTGTAAGGGGAGGAGTTTTTCTCTTTTCGTTAAAAAAGTCCGGATGGTCTCAATATTTTTAACACTTCCGGTAAAATTTGCCAAGTCTTCATTGGCCTGGCGGGTAGCTATCGCATTGCTGGAATCATTTTCGACGATACGGGTGTTGCTTAACCATTCTGCCTGAGAAGACACATAATACAGCTGTTGATATTCAAGACTATAGTCATCAACAAATTTTTGGACTTCCTGCTGCAGCTTGGCCGGGGTTTCACATCCTGCTAAAAGCAGTATGGCAATGAATAGAAAAATTCTTCTCATAAAATCTTGATCTCCTCTAAGCTAAGTACATGTATTATCAGCGGTTATTTTAACGGGATCCTTACCGCCAAACAATTGAATTTAACCTTAAAAAAGTCGTGATAGACTGAAACCGGCATAAAATTCGGATTTGTCCAAACGCCGGGTGAAATCGATCCGGAAAAAATTCAATAATCCGTTCACTGAAAGACCGATTTCATTATGAAAACGGTCCTGGTAAACCGGTTGATAGCTCAGGTTTTCCTGATGTTTTTCTTCAATCCAGGTTCTTCCGGAAGCTCCGTGCAAGATAATCCCGATATTTTTCTGGGCGAGTTGGCGCCATCCGATAATCTCAAAAGGCAGAGTCCTGAAATTATACTCCCAAAAGACTCCAAAATATTTTTCTCCTTCATAAGCTTTTCCAATCAGGGACTTGAATGAAGGAAAGGGTGCAAAGATCTGCAGTGCTCCATCCAGCGTTCCAAAACGCTGTGGGGGAAGGCTGCCGCTGGAAGTTCCAGCTGCCAGCCGGATATCAAAGACATTGGGCATTAACCGGCGTCTGAAGAAAGTAGGAATTCTTAAATCCAAGGCGGCCTGATAAAGCTGATAATTGAAATCACTTTCAAGGATTTCTGACGGGCAGAACTCGGCCCGAAGTGTCAAGTGATTTTGGCCAATGATTCCGAAAGGAATGAATTCTTCTCCGGCGGTTAGCTGAATGTCCAGGGAGCGCAGATTACCCACAGGTAAAATCGGATTCTCCCGCTGAATGACATCCCGCCCCAGAAGATTAAAATCGCTGCTTTTTGATAAATTATCATGTTTTTCAAAATTATATCCCAGGGTAATCCGGGATTGTAAAAACGGAAGGGCATAAGATAGATCCAAATTAAACTTCCGATTCCGATAAAAATCATAGTAATCACGGTAGCCGAGCAGGGTATGCACACTGCTGAACAGCTGGGGATAGAGACTGGTGGAATAGCGGGTGTCGGTATTGTCATAATATCCTATCCGGCTTTGCCAGCGGGATTTTTTCCCGGGTTTAAGAGTAACCTGTCCCCCATAAAACCATTCATCGTGGCCGGTTTTATATCCGCCGAACAGATCAAGCTTAAATTGGGACCTGGAATATGATTTTTTCAGTCCCAGTGTGAATTCATCTACCCGGTCAAAATGCGCGACCGGGCTTATATCTTTCAAGAGCTCTGTTTTCTTTTTCTGATCTTTATCTGCCTCATCCTCATCTTCCATTTCCACTTTGACAAAACGGGCCAGCGGTCCGGTGGGACGGTAGGCCTTTTCCATGGTCATGGAGCTATCCAGGTTGGCATAAGCGTCCTTTTCCAGTTCTGAGAATGGTACTACTTCTGGATTGCTGGTAAAGATACTATCCGGATCCTGGGTAATAGTGGTCGAGTCAACTGTGAATTCTTCCTTTTTTCTGAAAAGTGAATCGGGAAGCACTGGATTGATCTGATAATCACTTAAGCGGGAGATCCAGCGGATAATGATGGAGGGAAAATGCAGGCCGGTGAAGCCCACTTTAATGCTCCCATTGACTCTAAGGTCGATTGGGATCCAGTATTCAGTCCCAAAATTATTGAATTGCTGCTGGTAACCCAGATCAAAATTTTCAATTGGCGGGGGGAATAGCACGGCCTCGTTGGGCTTCAGATCGACTTCCAGCAGGGCAAAAGCCTGATCCAACACCGCAATTTTTCCGACAAACATTGGTTGTAATTTGCTTCGTGGTTCAACCAATATATCATAAACCACCCGCTCGTCACGCTGACGCTGCCCTTCCAGATGAAACTGATAGTGATCCAGGGCGTCCGGGTGGGTAATCCCCATCAGCTTGAATCCGGCAATTTCAATATTGTCATCATACAGGTTGGTAATCACACCCACGCTGGCAAAATTCTCGTCTGCGCTGAGATTGGAGGTCTGTCTCCTGGATTTAATAATTTCCCGGGTACCTTTATCCCGACTCCAATAGCTGATGGAAATACTTTCCATGATTGAGGTGATGCTGGTGTCATTTTCCAGAACCACCCTGGTATAAGCATTAGCCTGGTAGGTATTGAGAGTGGCCCGCCACTCCTTTTTCCGCCGGATCACCTCCTGCATGATGCGGACGGCTGGATCTTCGTCTGTTACCACGATGGGTTCCAGTTCATAACTGACCGGGGTGAGCAGGATATCCTGTCGACCAGCTGAATAAGTTTCGATCCTGACTTTTTCGCTGGCATATCCGATATAACTCACGATGATCGTGGCAGGTAAATCATCTATTCTCAGGATATAAAATCCCTGGTCATTGCTGATAGTGCCCTTCAGTGTTCCCTGGATCTGAATATTGGCTGCCGGCAGCGGCTCACTGCTTTCACGATCTCTAATACTGCCTTCAATCACTTTCTGGGCGGCAGCAGGACGAAGGAAAAAAAAGGTGAACAGACCAAAATACAGCCAAAATTTTCTTATCATACCAACCGTTGGCAGATCCGTTTTATTCTGAGTAATATTTGATCACCTGTACGATAGCATTTTCGCAGACTTTGCAGAATGGTTTGTTCCCCTTGGTGAACATCATACAGTCCAGCATGGGCCGGTAAAGACCTTTGGAGGTGTAACCGGCACCTTCGAATACTCCTACTTTTCCGAAATATTTGCTCTTCTGCAAAAAGGCATCCACTTTCAGGGCATGACTGCGGGAAAGATTCTCGGATTCTTCCTCAACCTGCTGGATCAGACTTTGCGAAGCTTTTTCCCTTTTCAATCTGGCGATTTTTTCGGTTAATTCCTCGCGGACTTTCTGATATTCCAGATCCATCTCATCATAGGCTTCTTTTTCCCACAGGGTCGGGATCGTGATCTTGGGAGAGAACAAATTTTTCCACTTGACATTGGTCGGATCAAGCAAAGCAGTAATGTTTGGTTCGATTGGTTCGATCCCGGTGGGATAGAATTCATTATAGGCGGTGGAGGAAGTGTAATACTCGTCAGCCAGGCCGGCAAAGGAATGACCAAATTCATGGATAAAAATATATTCATGCCACTGGTTGTCGGTGGTAAAAGTGAGGTAAAAATTGTAGATTCCACCGCCACCATATTTTTTATGATTGATCATGATGAGCAAAGCATCGTAGGGTACATGGGCCGCTATATCCCGCAGGCTTTTATTGTCCTCAGTCAATAAATAACGATCCGAACCGAGAGAGTTAAAGGTAGTATTAAGTGCTGTGCATTGATAGATCTGGGCGCGGGGATCATCGGTTCCGCTTTCATCTGAAAATTTCAACACTCCGTAGATATTAAAACTCGACTGGTAAATTTTGTACGGTTCATGGGCAAAAAATAGCGATGAGAATTTATTCAGATCCTCAATGAATTTAGCTTCATCAATCACTGTATACCCTTCGCCAACTATTGCCAGGTCTACTTTGGTACTGGGATCTCCGCTCTTAAGAGCCTCATAGACCTTCACATCTCGGATCCAGGCCTCGGTATTTATATCCAGACTTTTTGGGTCTATCTCCTGAGAGAATAACAGGTGCAGTTGATTCTGACGGTCGCGGCTTTCCAGGGTAAAGATGATCTTATTGCGGGGATAGGGGATGATGGCCGATTCGTGATAGCTGCGCTTGAATCCGGCCAGCGCGGCAGCGGAGGTTCGGTATTCCCCGCAATAGCTGTCGAATCCTTTGGAAAAGATCAATTGGGCCGAAGCCTGATCGTAAATCTTAATGTAATAACGTCCCTGATTGAATTGGTCAATCAGATTCCGCTTGCTGCCGGCCCATATGCCCTGCCGATAGATTTTATCGACGGTTATTATTTCAGATTGGGCATCGGCAATGTGGTAATAATCGATCCGCATGGTGGCATTTTCGTAGAATCGTTCAAAAGAAACCGAGGTTTGAGCAGCGGCCAGCGCGGTTAAAAATAGCAGAATTGGAAGCATCTTTAGCAGGTAATTCATGACTTCTCCTTGTAAGCTAATTTTAGCAATTAATTATTCGATTAATTAACACCGAAAGTTCGGTCAAAAATAATATTATGAAAATTTACAGGTAGAAAAAAGCAAAAAACTTTTCCCGCTGAGACGCGGAGCACGGCGAGAAATACAAAATTATTAAAGTTTTCTTCTCTGCACCTCTGCGTCTCAGCGCGAGGATATGAACAAGCATTAATCCTAAATGGAACCTTTTCAGTGACACAGGGTAGAAATCCAAAAAAGTAAGTTAGAACATTAAATGTCTATACATATATTGTGGCATGAAAATCGAAGACGAAATTAAACAGTCCCGTTTCAAGAATGATTTCCACCGGTTGTCGGTGAACCTGATGTATACCCACAGCTGGCTGCATTTAAAAAACCAGGCTCATTTGAAACCTTTTGGAATCACCATCCAGCAGTATAATATCCTGCGGATCCTCCGGGGACAATATCCCGGAACGGCTACGGTTAATCTTCTCATCGAACGCATGTTGGATAAAATGTCCAACGCCTCCCGGCTGGTGGAAAAACTCCGGAAAAAGGGTCTGGTGCAACGAAATACCTGTGAGAACGACCGCCGGGCAGTGGATGTGATCATTACCACCCAAGGATTGGAACTGCTCGATGAAATTGAAAAATGCGATAAAAAATGGGAAAAACAATTTCATGTGTTATCCGCCCAGGAAGTGCGGACCTTAAATAATCTATTAGACAAATTGCGGGGATAATTCTACCAGGGTGGGATAAATTCTCACCCTGATATACTATATAAGGAGCAAATGATGAAGATCAGCATCTTAGGTACCGGGAATATCGGAGGTGGATTAGGAAAAAAATGGGCCGATAAGGGCCACCAGATCATTTATGGAGTGCGGGATCCCAGAAATACTAAATACCATTCATTAGCAGATAAAAATGTCCGGGTTACAACCATGGCGGAGGCGATCAGTTCTTCGGAAATAGTTATTATAGCCATCCCTTTCCCGGCAGTTAAGGAGGTTCTGGCAAAGGCTGGAAATCTGGAGAATAAACTGATCATTGATACCACCAATGCTATCGCCGGTGTTCCGGCTGGATTTCAATCTGCTGCTGAAGCGATTCAAAAGTGGTCCGGATCATCCAGGGTGGTCAAGGCATTTAATACCACCGGGGTGGACAATTTACGCAATCCGGTCTATCAAGGAATGCGGATTGAGACCCTGATCTGCGGAGATGATCCTGATGCCAAAAAACTGGTTTGGAAACTGGCTGAAGAAATCGGTTTTGAGGTGATTGATGCCGGTGGCTTGAATAAGGCCAATCTGCTGGAATATTTTGCCAGGTTGTGGATCCATCTGGCCTACCAGCAGGGTATGGGTACTGGCTTTGCTTTTAAATTGTTAAAAAGATAATTTCTAAGGTGAAAATATGTTTAAAGATATAACTGATGCTGAGCGGCCTCTGATCAAGAGTGATGGCCACATTAAAGATACCAGCTGGTCGGATGAACATCTTCTGGATGCCTATTCCCGGGCGGTGGTGGAAGCTGCAGAACGGGTAAGTCCGGCGGTTGTTCATATCCGGATAGAGAAAAATCGTTCCTCCCGTAATCAATCGCCAGCAGACCAACCTGCTGCCGGTTCCGGATTTATTATTTCTCCGGAAGGATTTGTTGTTACCAACAGCCATGTAGTAAGCGGTGCCGGCCGGATTGAAGTGAGTCTGCAGGATGGCCGGATTTTTGCCGGAAAGGTGGCAGGTAACGATCCGGCCACCGATCTGGCCGTTATCCGGATCTATGCTGATCATTTGAACCATGTGAAAATGGGAAACTCAGATCAATTACGGGTGGGACAGTTGGCAATCGCGATCGGTAATCCTTATGGTTTTGAATATTCAGTCACTGCTGGCGTGGTAAGTGCCCTGGGGAGAACCCTGCGTTCCAACAGCGGTCGCCTGATTGATGACGTGATCCAGACCGACGCTGCTCTGAATCCCGGTAATTCAGGTGGCCCACTGGTCAATTCCCGGGGAGAGGTGGTGGGGATTAATACTGCCATCATTCTGCCGGCACAGGGCATCTGTTTTGCAGTGGCATCCAATACCGTAAATTATATCGTCAGTAAATTGATCATTGAAGGCCGGGTACGACGGGGATATCTGGGGATTGGCGGTCAGGTCTTTAAACTTCCACTCCGGCTGACCAATTACCACCGTTTGAACACCAGCTCCGGTATTCTGGTTCAACAAATAGAAGTCGACAGTCCGGCCCACCGGTCAGATCTTCAAACCGGTGATATCATTATCGCCCTGGGAGATAGAAAGATCTCGAGTATTAATGATCTTCACCGTTTGCTGGAAGAAAAAAACATAAACCAGGAAGTAGTTCTGGAAGTAATTCGTCGCGGGAAACGGCGGGCCATAAGGATAGTACCCGCTGAGTTGAAATAACAAATTTGATCTGATTAAATCACAATTCAACCAAAACATCTATTATAAATATGAGGAGTAGTATCATGTATGTCATCTCTGGTGCGACTGGGAATACCGGTAAACCAATCAGTCTGGCCCTGCTCCAGGCCGGGAAAAGGGTTCGGGTAATCGGTCGAAATAAAGATAAATTGAATGAATTAGCAGTTCAAGGTGCCGAAGTGGTGGTGGGCGATCTGGCTGACCGGGAGCTCATGAAAAAAACCTTTACCGGAGCGACTGCAGTCTATGCCATGATCCCGCCCAATTTCATGGCGGCTGATTTCCGTGCATTTCAGAATAGTATTGCTGAATCATTCGCTCTGGCTATTGAAGCAGCCGGAATAAAATTTGCCGTTACTTTGAGCAGTGTGGGTGCTCACCTCTCCCAGAAAGCTGGAGTAGTGCAGGGATTATACGATATGGAACAACGATTCAACAAAATCAAAGGTTTAAATGTCCTGCATCTCCGGCCTACCTATTTTATGGAGAATCTGTTCGGCCAGATTGGCACTATTAAACAGATGGGCGTCATGGGTTCACCAATCAAATCCGATCTGTCTTTTCCGCTGGTTGCCACCCGTGATATTGCGGAAGTGGCCGCCCGGCACTTAATAGCGCTCGATTTTAAAGGTCCCGGGAATATACAGTATATTCTGGGTCCCCGAAACCTGAGCTATGCTGAAATTGCCGAAATTCTTGGAAATGCTATTGGTAAATCGGATTTAAAATATATGGAATTCCCGTTTACTGAAGCCAAAAGAGCCATGATTTCCGGCTGGGGCCTCAGTGAAAGTTCGGCCGATGCCATGAACGAGTTCATGGACAGTATAAACCAGGGATTGGTTTTTTCGGACTCCAGGCGTTCGGCCCAGAATACCACTTCCACCTCTCTGGAAGCCTTCAGTAAAATATTCGCCGGTGTATATAAGAACAGTCAGGAATAAAAAAAGGAAAAGTCATATGGTCATTCAGGCACATGCGGCTTTTGCGGCCAGAGAAAAACTGAAACCTTATTCTTTCGAGACTAAAGCTTTGCAACCGTTTGAGGTGGATATCAAGATCACTCATTGCGGGATCTGCCATAGCGATATTCATCTGATCGATGATGACTGGAAGATCAGTCGTTACCCGTTGGTTCCCGGCCATGAAGTAGTGGGGACCGTGGTCAGCCTGGGCCCTGCGGCAGAGCATCTGAAAATAGGACAAAGGGTTGGAGTGGGCTGGCAGTCTGGCAGCTGCATGAGCTGTGAATGGTGTGTGCGGGGAGAGGAAAATCTGTGTGTCCACGATCAAGCTACCTGTGTCGGCCGTCCGGGAGGATTTGC
>Ga0113563_10003173_pt1 | contig 10170 bp, 13 predicted proteins | sample Mud3Dept3metaG_FD_80117 | JGI IMG/M metagenome (GOLD analysis project Ga0113563, IMG submission 80117) | Freshwater wetland microbial communities from Ohio, USA, analyzing the effect of biotic and abiotic controls - Mud 3 Core 4 Depth 3... | ecosystem: Environmental > Aquatic > Freshwater >...
AGCGCTCGGTGAGCTCGCGCCGCAGCTTGGTGTTCTCGTCGAGGAGGCGCCTCCTCTCCGCCTCCACCAGGTGGTGGACGCGCACCGCCTGGCCGACCATCGAGCCCACGACGCCGAGGAGCTTGGCCTCCTGGTCGTAGTTGCGGTCCTTCTGGAAGGGGAGTGCCACCCCGAGGGCCCCGACCGTGCGATGCTCGGCCCGGATGGGCACGCAGACGTAGGACATCTCCGCGCGGCCCGAGCGGCGGAAGACCCCCGAGCGGTCCAGGAAGAGGGGCTCGCGGCTGACCTGGGGCACCACCACCGTCCGGCCGCTCTGCGCCACCCGCCCCACGATCCCCTCGCCCAGGCGGTAGCGGGCGTGGCGCACCGACGCGCCCCCTCCGCTCGCCGCCTCGACCGCGAGGTCGCCCGCCTCGTCGTCCTTGAGCACGATGGTGGTCGAGAGCGTCCCGCGGCTCTCCTCCAGGATCGCGACGACCCGCTGGAGCGCGGCCCGCAGGTTGAGCGTCCCCCCGAGGGTCTGGCTGACCTCCAGGAGGTCGGAAAGCTGGCGCGGGTCCGCGGCGCGGGGGGGCACGGGCCGATTATGACAGAGATGTCGGGCCCTACGACTCGGCCGACAAACTTGTCGGCTGGACGCCCACGGGGGGCGCTGCCCGGGAGGCCGCCCTCGAGGGGCGACGACCGTCGCGTCAGGCGCTTGTCGGGGAAGCGAGCGCCTCGGCCTCGGACGGTTCGAGGAAGCGCACGCCGACGTCGAAGGCCGGCTCGGCCTCTCCCGGCACGCGCTCGACGCGCACCACTTCGCCGCGGAGGCCCACCGGGGTCTCGTCCGTGCGCTCGATGGTGAGGCTCACCGCGCTGCCCACCGCCACCGTCTCCCGCAGGCTCACGAGGAGGCCGCCCTCGGACACGTTCTTGACCCGGGTGGCGGCGCGGCTGGTCGCGGTCGCCAGGGTGACGCGCTGCGGCGCCGGCAGGCGGCGGAACCGGCGCCGCTCGCCCTGGGGGAGCAGGATGCGGTTCTTGCCCGCCGCCTTCGCGCCGTACAACCCCGCGTCCGCCTGCACGATGAGGTCGGCCGGCGCGCCCGCGTCGTCGGGGAAGACCGCAATGCCGCCCGACACCGTGACCGGCGTCCGCGCGCGGGCGAACCGCTCCTCGATCCTCCGCCTGATCCGCTCGGCCACCACGAACGCTCCCAGCCGCGAGGTGTCGGGCAGCAGCACCGCGAACTCCTCGCCGCCGTAGCGCGCGGCCACGTCGATCTCGCGCACGCTGTCGCGCACGATCGCCGCCGCTCTCATGAGCACGCGGTCGCCCTCGACGTGCCCGCGCTCGTCGTTCACCCGCTTGAAGTCGTCGAGGTCGAGGAGCATCAGCGCCGCCTTCAGCCCGTGCCGCTTCGAGCGGAGCACCTCCTGGCGCAGCGCCTGCAGGAAGTAGGCGTGGTTGTAGAGGCCGGTGAGCCCGTCGCTCACCGCGGAGCGCTCGGTCCTCTCGTACATCGCGATCTCGATCATCTTCGGATTGCGGAGATCGCGGCTCACGTTCACGAAGTAGTCGAGAATCGCCACCCGGAGGCCCGGGTCGCGTCCCAGGGCGCGGGTCATCTCTCCCTGGTGCGCGACCACGCGCTTCCAGTGCCCGGACGCCTGCCGCTCGGTGAAGTTGAGGTGGGTGAGCAGGTAGAGCAGCGAGGAGTAGAGCGGGTCGCCCTTGCCCTTCCGGCGCTCGAACTCCTCGAGCAGGGCTTCCTCGCGGCCGGGGCCGGCCTCCAGGAACTCGAGCAGCGACTGTCGGAAGTTGAGGGACTCGGCGGGGCTCTTCACTGTGGAGAGATCATCAACTCGCGAATTGCGCGAGACTGTATGATAGTCGCCCGCGCTTGTCCAGGATTCTCTATCGGAGACGCGATGTGATCCACGCGGCGCTTCTCGCTCTCGTGCTATCCGCGGCCGAGCCCGCCGGGCTCTACTTCGAGCAGACGACGGTGGTGCGTCCGAAAGGCGCGGCCGCGGCCTCGACTCCGGAAGCCGGCCGGCCATCCGGTGGCCCCGGCGTGCGCTCGCGGGTGTGGCACGCGGGGCGTCGCCTGCGCCTCGAGGCGGGCGACGTCGCGGGCGGCCCCGCCCTCGTCCTCCGCCTCGACGATGGGCGAGCCCTCCGCCTCGATCCCGAGGCGAAGGTCGCGGTGGAGCTCGACGCGGCGCGGCTCCGGGCGCGCTCGCACGAGGACGCCTCGGTGGCGGCCTCGTTGATGGGCGGCGAGGAGACGCTGCGCCCCACGCCGCTCCAGGGGGTCCGGACGATTGCCGGCCACCGCTGCCGCGGCTTCCGCCTGCGCGGCCGGCAGACGACCCTCGACGTCTGGGTCGCGGAGGACATCCCGGCGGGGCCCGGCGTCTTCGCCGACTTCCTCGAATGGTCGGGCGCCGCGCAGGCCCTCGGCGGGCTGGTGGCCGCGATCCGCGATCTGCCCGGGTTTCCGCTCGAGACCCGCACCCGCGTGAGCATCGTCGGCGAGACGCAGGAGACGATCGCGACCGTCACCGCCATCCGCGTCGGCCCGCAGCCGGCGGAGCTGTTCGAGGTCCCGGCGGGCTGGCGCGTCGAGACCGAGTAAACCCCTGAAGGACGGAGGCCTCCTCGATGAAGATCCTGCTCTCGATCGTCGCCAACGCCGTGGCGCTCTTCGCCACGGCCCACGTCGTGCCCGGCATCACCTTCGGCGGGAGCTGGGTCCAGCTCCTGGTGGCGGGCGCCATCTTCGGCCTGCTCAACCTGATCGTGCGGCCGATCGCGTTCTTCCTGGCCCTGCCCGCGCTGGTGCTGACCCTCGGGCTCTTCTACTTCGTGCTGAACGGTCTGCTCCTCTGGGGATTCTCCCAGTTCATGCCCGGCTACCGCGTGGACGGGCTCTGGGCGGGGATTCTCGGCAGCCTCGTCATCATGGTCGTGAACTGGGTGGTCTCGGCCCTCTTCGGGGGAAAGAAGTAGCGCCCTTCTCAGGCGCCGGGGCCGCGGGCCACGAGCGCGAGGACCTCGTCCGTCGTCCGCGCGCGCTGGAGGATCGAGAGATCCTCCGGCCCGATCTTGCCGCGGCGCAGGAGCGAAGAGCTCAACCAGCCCAGGAGGCCGTCCCAGAAGCCGTCGTCGCCGGCGAGGATGATCGGGAAGGGTGGCACCTTGCGCGTCTGCACGAGCGTGAGTGCTTCGAACAGCTCGTCGAGGGTGCCGAAGCCGCCGGGCAGGATCACGAACGCCTTCGTGTACTTCACGAACATGACCTTGCGCACGAAGAAGTAGCGGAAGCTCACGACGCGCGTGAGGTAGGGGTTGGGCTTCTCCTCGTGCGGCAGCTCGATGCAGGCCCCGATCGTCTGGCCGCCCGCCTCGAAGGCGCCCTTGCTGACCGCCTCCATGTCGCCGGGGCCGCCGCCGGTGATGACGGCGTGGCCGGCCTTCGCGAGGGCGCGGCCGAGCGCCTCGGCGTAGCGGTAGTCGGGGTCGCCCGGGCGGGTGCGGGCCGAGCCGAACACGGTCACCGCCTTCGGGACCCTTGACAGCTCCTCGAAGCCTTCCACGAACTCGGCCATGATCCGGAAGATCCGCCAGGTGTCTCCCGTGGTGAAGTCGGACGACAGGGCCTGATCCTGCAAGCGGCTCTCCTTCAATGGTTTCGGGATTATGGGCGGGCCCCGGCCCGAAGGCAACGGCCCCTCGAGGGAACCCCCGCCCCGGCTCGGGCGTTATGCAGCCGGAGGACCAAACGATGCGACGCGCCTCTCTGGCCGGGATCCTCGCCGCGGCCGTGCTCGCGACGGGGTGCTTCGTGGAGATCGACGAGGTGGCCGACCCGCAGCCGGCCTTCGCCCGCGCCCGGGCGGACGCCGCGCGCGTGCAGGGCCGGCCGGGGCGGCCGGGGCACCTCGAGGTGCTCGTCTACGACCGGGCCGAGCGAGAGCTCGTGCGGGCGAGCCTCCCGATGTGGCTGGTGCGCAAGATCGACGACGGCGACGAGACCCTTCTCGACTTCGGCGACGAGGGGGGCGAGGCAGCCGAGCGGGTCCGGAGCCGACTCCGGCTGAAGGACATCGAGCAGGCCGGCCGCGGCATCCTCCTCGAGGTGGAGGAGGAGGGCGGCGACCAGGTGCTCGTCTGGCTACGGTAGCGATAAGCGCGGTGGCCGGGCGGGCGGGACCGTGGTCCAATGAACTCTCTCACATGGAGCCGTCGCAGGGCGGAGCGGGCGACCGGGAGCTCATGGCACGGCTCGCGGCCGGGGACCGCGAGGCCCTGGCCCCGCTCATGGAGAAGCACTACCGACGGCTCTACCGCATCGCCCTCGCCTATCTCCGGCAACCGGACGACGCCCTCGACGTGGTGCAGGAGGCCTTCGTGAAAGCCTTCCAGTCCGCGCCGAAGTGGGACGGCTCCGCCGAGGCCGGTCCCTGGCTCGCCCGGATCACGGTGAACCTGTCGATCGACCGCTGGCGCCGCAACCGCCGCCGGGCACAGACCTTCACCCCCCTCGCGGAGAGCGATCACGCCGCCTCCCTCGCGGACGCCGGGCCGTCGCCGGACCGCCGCGTGCAGGGGCGCGAGGCCGGCGAGCGCCTGGCCGTCGCGCTGCGGGGGCTGCCCGAGCGCCAGCGCGCGGTGGTCGTGCTGCGGCACTACCAGGACATGAGCCTCGAGGAGATCGCCCAGGCCCTCGGGATGAGCCTCGGCACCGTCAAGAGCAGCCTGCACCGCGCGCTCGCAAGGATGCGCGTGGGGCTCGCGGGAGCGCGGCCGTGACGCTCGCCAGCCTGCTCGCCGGGGCGAAGCACCTCCGCCGGCGCCGCCGCGTGGGCTGGCTCGCCGCCGGCGTCCTCGAGGGGCGCGAGCGGGAAGAGGCCCTCGCCCACCTCGAGGCGTGCGGGCGTTGCCGCGCCGAGCACGACGCGCTGCGGGCGGTGGTGGCCGCGATGGAAGCGGACCCCGTGCGCGAGGCCGAGCCCGGAGTGCCGCTCGCGTTCCTCGTGGCGCGAGTCGAGCGCGAGGTCGAGCGCTCGCTCGCCCCGGCGGGACGGCCCCGGTGGTGGCTCGTGGCCCTGCCGGCGGCGGCCGCGATCCTCGCCGCGGTCGCGCTCGCGCCCCGCCTCGTCGGGCCCCTGCGCCGGGCCCCGGAGGCGGCGCGTGCGGAGATCCCCCCGGCCGAGGCGAGCCCGCTCGTCACGGAGGACGCCCTCGCCCGCATCGAGAGGAACCTCGCCCGCGAGCACGCCGTGCGCTACCTGAGCGAGGCGGGCGAGGTGCTGGTCACGGTGGCCGCCACCGGCGCCGACTGCGACCGCGCCGAAGAGCGCCTCGACGTCGGCCGCGCCCCCGAGCGCAGCCGCGAGCTGCTCGAGCGCCGTGCCCTCGCGGTGGGCGCCGGGGCCGGCGACGAGGCGGTGGCGAGCGCGCGGGGCGTCCTCGACGACGTCGAGCTGGCGCTGCGGGAGGTGGCGGACCTGCCCTCCTGCGTGAAGCGTGCCGACGTGGAGAGGGTCCGCCGCGAGGTGGACGAGAGGCAGCTGCTCATGCGGATCCGGCTGATGACGAGGGAGCTCGAGGGATGAAGGAACGACTGGCCGCGCTGGCGCTGGCGGCGCTCCTCCTGCCCGCCGGGGCGCTGGCCCAGGCGGACGCGGAGAAGCTGCGCTCGGCCAAGGCGCTCTTCTTCGACCGGCAGTACGCGCAGGCGCGGGAGGCGTGGCAGGCGGTGCGCGCCTCGGGCCGCGGCGCCGAGGCGCAGGCGGCGCTCTACTGGGTCGCGCGCTGCAGCGAGAGCCTCGGCGAGAGCGAGCGCGCGCTCGGCGAGTACGCCCGGTACCTCGCCGAGCGGCCCGCCGACCGCGCGCTCGTCGAGGAGGCGAAGACGAGCCGGGTCGCCCTCGCGGTCAAGCTGGCGAAGACGGGAAAGACCCGGCACGTCGAGGTGGCGCGCGACGCCCTGGCCGACCCGAGCCGCACCGTGCGCTACTTCGCCGCCCTGCAGCTGGCCTCGCTCGGGACCGAGGCGGGCAAGGACGCGGTGCCCGTCCTGCGCGAGATCCTGGCGGAGGAGAAGGACGAGGACCTCGTGGAGCGGGCGAAGCTCGCCCTCCTGCGCCTGGACCGCAAGGCGCTCTCCGGGTCCGCCTCGCCCGCCCCGAGGCCGGGTGCGCGCGAGGCGGCCTGGGTCCGGGTGCGCATCTACGAGAAGGGCGCGTCGAAGCCGGGGGTCTCGATCAACCTCCCGGTGGCTCTGGCGGACCTCGTGTTCAAGAGCCTGCCGGACGACGCGGTCGCGGACCTGCGCAAGGAGGGCTACGACGCGCGCACGTTCTGGGAGCGGCTCAAGAAGACGGGGCCGGCGGAGATCCTCACGATCGAGGGGGACGACGGCGAGCGCATCCAGGTCTGGATCGAGTAGGAGGAGCCATGAGGACGAGCCTGTTCGCGGGAATCCTGCTTGCACCGCTTGCGGTGGTCGCGGCGCTCGCGGCGCCCGCTGCCGCCGACCGTGCCGAGGACGACCTCCAGCTGGTGAAGAAGGCCGTGGCCTCCTCCCAGGTCGCCCACGCGCGCCCACCCGCCGAAGAGCCGCCGCCGCGGGCGGAGGCGACTCCGCCGGCGCGCAAGGGCGCGCCCATGTGGTTCCGGGTGCGGATCGTCGAGAAGGGAAACAAGCGCGCGAAGGTCTCCGTGAACCTGCCCCTCGGCATCGTCCGCTCGCTCGGCGACGAGTGGCCGATCGCCGAGCACGGGCGCTGCCGACAGGACGGACGCTGTCCCACCCTCGGCGAGGTCCTGCGCGCGCTCGACTCCGGGCAGAGCCTGGTCGAGATCGAGGACGACGAGGCGACCGTCCGCGTCTGGGTAGAGTGAGGGCCGGGCCGTTCGCGGGCGTGCCCGCGTCCTCCGGCGACGACACCGGCTGTTCACGCAAGGCGACGCCCGCCCGCCCTTCGTCCCCGCAAGTGACTGACGCGAGGAGGGCGTGGCGACTGGAACGGCGCTTGCTTCAGGAGCCGGTGGACGCTTCGGAGGACTCGCGATGAAGACCCAGGCCCTCGTTCCCGCGCTCGCGCTCGCCGCCGCGCTTCTCGCGGCGCCGCTCGCCGAGGCCGACAGCCGGCACCGATCGGATCGCGGCCGCAGGCCACCGGCTCACGGCTATTACGGCCACCGGCCGAGCCACGGCTCCTACGGCCACGGCTACCGCCCGGGACCCGGCTACTACGGCTACAGCAACCGCCCGTACTATCGCAGCCCCCGCTACTACGCGCCGCCGGCGTACTACGGCTACGGCGGCTATGGCTACGGCTACGGCTACGGCTACGGGTACTACCCGCCGCCCCCGCCGCGCTACTGCCCTCCGCGCCCGCGTGTCGGGTTCTGGTTCGGTTTCTGAGGTGTCACAGGGTGACGTCTCGCGCCACCGAGCGGAGGCGAGACGTCACCCCCGGGGCGCGTAGTAGCCGAGCTTGTGGCGGACGGTGATGCCCTCGCGGTCGGGCACGCGCACCACGATCCGCCGCCACTTGCCGTCGCGCCGGGCGTTCGACGACACGTAGCCGACGCTGTAGAGCGTGCGCAGCTCCTCCGCGATCCGGTCGTACACGGAGTCGAGCTCGCCGATCGATGACGGGAAGAAGGCCCGCCCGCCGGTCTCCCGGGTGAGCGCGTTCACGAGGTACTCGGCCTGGCTGAAGGCCTGTCGCTGCCGGTCGCTCGCGCGGCTGGGCCGCAGGCTGATCGCGTAGATGTTGATCTCGCTCTTCTTCGCGAGCTCCAGGACCTGCTCGTCGCTCACGAGCGAGGCCGTGTCCTCGCCATCCGAGAGCAGCACGATCGCCCGCCGCCGCAGCTCCGCCGCCTTCTTGTCCTTCATCAGGTCCTTGAGGGCGATGTAGAGGGCGTTGTGGAGCGCGGTCGGGCCCGAGGACTCCGTCTTCCGGACCGCCGCCTCGAGAGCGGCGAGGTCGTTCGTGAAGGGCTGCAGGGTCGTCGCCCGGTCGTTGAACTGCACGACCTGGGCGAGGTCCTGATCGCGCAGCGTCTTCGTGAACCGGATCGCGGCCGCCTGCGCCGTGGCGAGCTTCTCCTCCATGGAGGCCGAGGTGTCGATCATCAGCACCAGGGAGATGGGCAGGTTCTCGTGGGTGAAGAGGCTCAGCTCCTGCCGGATCCCGTCCTCGAACACCGCGAAGTCGCCCTGGCCGAGGCTGGTCACGAAGTTGTTCTGCGGGTCGGTGACCGACAGGCTCAGGTTGATGATCTCGATGCCGGTGCCGAAGATCGGCGCCTGCGGCCGGGCCTGGGCGCCGAGCGGCGTCGGCGCGGCCGTGGCGGCGGCCAGGGCGGCGGCGGCGAGGAGCGGTGCCTTCTTCGTGTTCATCGGCCGCGCCTTGCGGGTGATCAGGGCTCGCCGGAGGAGGCCTCCCGCGCCGAGGCGCTGGGGAGGAAGACCTCGGTTCCCGGGCGGGCGACGCTCAGGTCGAGCTTGCGCTTCTTGAGGTCGGGCACGGTGGCGTAAGCGAGGCGATAGCCGGAGCGCAGGTGCGCCGAGAGCTTCCGCAGCGCGGAGTCCGCGCCCATGGCCGAGAGGACCACCTCGTGGCGCCCCCCGGTCGCCCGGGCCAGCCGGTCCATCACGTAGCTCAGGTTCGAGCGCATGTCGAAGTCGGCACCACCCGAGTCCACCTGGGCGGACAGGAACAGCTCGGCGTTCTTCTCCGCCTCCTCGGCCGCGCGGTACTTGTCGCGGTAGCTCAGCTCGGGCCCGGTGCCGGTCACCGCCACCACCACGGTGCGGTCGCCCTCGCGGGAGAGCTTCTTGAGGTCGGCCGAGGCCTCGCCGAAGGCGTCGAGCAGGTAGTTGCCGCCCTGGGGGGCGACGAGGCGGAGCGCCCGGCCCGCCTCCTCCCGCTCCACCGTGTGGTCCACGATCTTCGTCGGGCGGTCCCCCGTCGTCCAGAGGGCGAAGCGCGCGCCGTCCGGCAGGCGCGTCACCAGGCCCAGGACCGCGTCCACGATGTTCAAGCGGTAAGACGCCCCCATCGCCGCACTCGTGTCCACGATGACCGCGACCGACAGCGGCCGTCGGTCGGGCTTGAAGGACGTGACGTCGCGCGAGACGCCGTTCTCGGCGAGCGCGATGTCCGCGGCCGAGATGTCCGTCACCTCCCGGTCCTTCTCGTCCAGGAGGGTCACGGTGAGGGCTCGGACCTCCGTGCCGGGCGCGGTGGCCGGGGCCGCCTGCCCGAGCAGGAACACCACCAGCATCAAGGCTGACATCTATGCTCTCCGTTCACCATGGGTTGCGGGGCCCCCGCGAGACTGCCTATGCTCCACTATAGGTGTCGCCGTCCGGCACCGTCAAACCCACTGCCTTGTCATTCCGAGGAGCTCGGTCTCGCCGGGCGACGAGGCATCCGCAGCCCCGCGAGGAGCCATCGATGCCGAGAGCGACGGTCATCACGGTCAGCGACTCCTGCGCTCGAGCGGAGCGCGAGGACATTTCCGGCCCCGAGGCCTGCCGGCGGCTCCGGGAGGCCGGGTTCGACGTCGAGGGGCCCCGCGTGGTGCCCGACGACCGCCAGACGATCGCCTCGGCCCTGCGCGAGGCCGCGGCGTCTTCGACCCTCGTCGTGACCACCGGGGGCACCGGCCTCGCCACCCGCGACGTGACCCCCGAGGCCACCCTCGACGTGGTGGAGCGCGAGGCCCCCGGCATCGCGGAGCACCTGCGCGTCCTCGGCCTCGCCGACACTCCGCTCGCCCCGCTCTCGCGCGGCCGCGCCGGCCTCCTCGGCGCCTGCCTGATCGTCAACCTCCCCGGCAGCCCCAAGGGCGTGCGCAGTGGCCTCGCCGCCCTCGTCCCCCTGCTGCCGCACGTCGTCGACCTGCTGGCGGGGCGGACCGGGCACTAAGGGGCAATCGAGGACGGAGCCCCGAGCAAGCTCGACAGGTCATTCGGCGCATGGTCGAACGGACCGGGCGCGGGCGGCGGTCCGGAGGCTGGCGCGATACACTTCGTCCGATGAGTGCCGAGGGCCTGCCGGACTGGGAGCGACTCCTGGCCGCCGAGCGCCACCTGCAGGCTCTCGTGCCGGGGGCGGTGCTCGTCGGCGGCACGGCCGCGGCCTTGCA
>Ga0113563_10003174_pt1 | contig 10170 bp, 7 predicted proteins | sample Mud3Dept3metaG_FD_80117 | JGI IMG/M metagenome (GOLD analysis project Ga0113563, IMG submission 80117) | Freshwater wetland microbial communities from Ohio, USA, analyzing the effect of biotic and abiotic controls - Mud 3 Core 4 Depth 3... | ecosystem: Environmental > Aquatic > Freshwater >...
TCTTGCGGGAAAGCTGGACACCTTGCATCAAGCATTTTCCGGCAAGCTTGTCCAATGTGTTGTGGCGACCAATATCTTCGGCGACCACCCAGACATCCCTTCCGTCGGTAATCGCTGAAGTATGCACGCCGCCTGATGTGCGATAGAGATCCTGGGATTCGAACAACTGGTTGATCAGCTTACCGACACTTTCTGCGGACAAGACCCCCCCGTTGGTGATCGGCTTTTCTATTTCGTCCTTTTCAACCGATGTCACGCCGCCGGTGCAACCCGAAGTGCGGCGCCAAAAAGAAGGTTTTTCAACAGAATAATGTAGCCAAACATCGACGTTGTCGCCAGTCTCACATAGCCGGACATCAGCAACTTCTTCCATGGTTTGAATCACGCCTTCGTTATACAGAAAGCCAATCGCCATCGCTTCCAGATCGACCGGGGTACACATAAACGTGAGCCACACCTCGCCGTTCACGGTTAAAGAGACGGGGCTCTCAACGATCACCTCAGCATCAACGGTCTCCCAGTCTCCAGGAGATACCTGCTGAAATTTTATTGGTTGATTTGCTGCTTTCATGCTATACCTTGCCAGTACATACCGATAATCAAAGGGTAACTCAATCGACAGAGTGCAGGAGTTTTCCCTGTCAGGATAAAGTTACAGGGAAGTTTTCTGGGGCAATCGCAAAATTTGATTTTGATGGATCAAAATCAATTTCTTCGATAAACGCCAGAAACTGATAACTTATTATACTAGAGGTTCAGATTGCTTTTTTGATTGGGGTCGAATGACTTCAAAAGAAGTGACTTTGTACTCATGCTATCCAGGGGTTTTGAGACATAGTAGCCCTGACCATATTCGCATCCCACTTCCTGCAATTGCTTGAGCTGGTTCTCGGTCTCAACTCCCTCGGCAATCACACCTACCCCAAGCCGCCTGGACAACGACACGATGGCGTGGACGATGTTGGTCTCGTTGCTGTTCTCAGTCATCTTGCGAATAAAGCTCTGGTCGATCTTGAGAGCGCTGATGGGAAATTGAGAGAGGTAGCTGAGGGATGAATAGCCAGTCCCAAAATCATCGATCTGGATTTTTACTCCCAGGTCCCTCAAGTGGTTGCATATCTCAACGGTAGCTTCTTTATTATCAACGATAACGCTTTCTGTGATCTCCAGAGTGAGATGCTCCGGTTTCAAACCGGTTTCTTCGAGCGTGTTTTTGACATAGCTGATGAAATCAGGCTGGTTGATATGCTTTCCTGAGATGTTGACGCTGACCGACAGGTCAGAGAAGGCGCTGAATTCTTTTTGCCATGCGAAAAGCTGCCGGCAAGCCTCTCGCATCATCCAGCGATCAATGGCAATGATCCAGCCGGTGTCTTCTGCAAGCGAGATAAAAGCTCCCGGTGGCAGCAAGCCGCGTTGAGGATGCTGCCAGCGCACCAATGCTTCGACGCCGATGATTTGACCGGTTACCAATGAAATAATGACCTGGTAATGAGCGCAAAGCTCTTGATTTTCTATTGCCCTTCGAAGATCGCTTGCCAGCTCTAGGCGATCAATGAGACGCGTGCGCATGGAGGGGTCAAAGACCTGATAGCGGGCTTTGCCTTGCGATTTCGCATTATACATGGCGATGTCAGCGTCACGCAGCACATCCTCGGGGCGTTGATACCCGGTCTCGCTCAGGACGATCCCAATGCTGGCTGTAATATACACTTCGTGCTGGTTCAAGTAGAACGGCATGGACAGAGCAGTATGGATCCATTCAGCGATCTGAATCGCGTTTTGTGTGTGACGGATATCGTCGAGCAAGATGACGAATTCATCCCCGCCGAAACGGGCCACGGTATCGGTTGATCTCATACGATTTTGGATGAGACGCCCGACGGCGATAATCAACTCGTCGCCGACCATGTGCCCCAGGCTATCGTTCACATCTTTGAACCGGTCGAGATCCAGGAACAAAACCGCATACTGGTAATCCGGTTTGCGCTTGACCCGTTCGATTGCTAACCCGAGGTGGTCGATAAATAAAGCCCGGTTTGGCAGGTTGGTTAATTTGTCGTAGAAGGCGTAATGAAGTAGTTTTTGCTCAGCAAATTTACGCTCGGTAATATCTGTAATCGATCCGGCTATCCGGCTGGCCCGCTGGTTATCATCCCAAACAGCCAACCCACGGCTGAGAAACCAGCGGTAATCGCCGTCTTTATGAAGGATGCGATGCTCGTTCTCGAGATGTGTGGTGTTGCCATCCAGGTGTGATTGCAGGTCGATCTGTAACTTTTCTACATCATCGGGATGCACACGGGAGAACCATGCTTGCGGGCTGTGACCAAATTCATCCTCACCGAAGCCAATCATCGATTTCCAGCGCGGCGAATAATACACATGATTGGTACGCAGATCCCAATCCCACAACCCGTCATTCGATCCACGCATCGCCAGTGCATAGCGCTCTTCGCTCTCCCGCAGGGCATCCTCAACGCGTCTGCGAACGAGGATTTCCTGCTGCGCCTGTTCGTAAAGGCTGGCATTATCTAAAGCGATGGACGCGTATCCCGCCAGTGCAAACAGCAGGGACTCGTCATTTTCCTTGAAAGATTTCTGGCTGAAGTGGTTCACCATCGACAGCACCCCCAGGGATTTCCCCCGGGAGATGATCGGCACGTGAAGCAGGCTGCGGACCAGGAATCCCGTGCTTAATTTGATGGGTTGATCTTGAGAGGATTGGCTGGTTGTCCGCACGGGCTTCTGCGTGCGCAATACCTCGCCGATCAAGGCATCGGTAACCGGCAACCGCATTGTCTTACTTCTGGCTTCGTCGATATTCTTGGCTGCCCTCAGGAACAATTTATCGGTGCTGTCATCCAACAAAGCCAGGAAACCTTCTTCTGCCCCGGTGAGTTGTACACCTGCTTCGACAATCCTTCTCAAGACCTCATCGAGATCGAGGGATGAAGTGACCGATTGCCCAATTTTCGAGAGGACTGCCTGCAAGGCCAGCTGTTCGCGCAATTGGACCGTCAGGGTTGATTTTTCACGCTCAAGGCGGGATTCGGCAAGGGCTCGGGTGATAGCTTCGTTGAGGCCGTTTGCGTCCAGCGGCTTGACGAGATAGTCTTGCACCCCCAGGCGCAATGAATCGATGGCTATTTGCTCAGCCCCATCCTCGGTTGCCAGGATGGTTGGAATGTTAAAACCCTCGCTGGCAAGCTGTTGTAAGACATCCGTACCGGACATATCCGGTAGCTGCTGGTCTAGGAGGATGAGTGAAACTGGTTGTTTTCGTAACAGCTCTACGGCCGACTGTCCATCGTGGGCGACCAGGACATCATAGCCAAGCGTGGGTAGGACTTCGTGCTCCAATAATCGAGCAATTTGGCGATTGTCATCAACAACCAGGATCGTCTCTTTTTCCATAGTTTAATAGCCCTTTCGTAGAATACCTGCTAAATGGAAGGGTGTCAATAAATATGAGCTAAATTATCAGTTCTCTAACAACATTGATAGGGCAGGTGTGCCTACCCTGGTTGTCCCTGCTAACCCGCCTGCAAATTACCGATCGCTGCCACAAGTATTTCGTATGGTTTGACTTGAATCTGGTGTTGAACTGGTTCGGTTACCCGATTTGCCTGGTTTGAAAAAATCGGTTGGATGGGTTGGTGTGTGAAATCCAGCAGGATGTCTTGGGGAGCCGCCGAGTAGTTGAGAATTACCAGGCACTTTTGTGAATCTGCTTCTCGTATGAATGCCAGATATTCCTTTGCCCCCTCATGAATAGGTGCATAGCTTCCGCGGATCAGGGCTGAAGTGTTTTTCCGAAACCGAAGCATGCCGCGATAGAAGTTCAGGAGTGAACCGGACTGGTTAAGCTGGTCCCGGACGTTCACCCCGCTCGCAAAATTCGGATTGACCGGCAGCCACGGCTGGATGCCAGCTGGAGAGAATCCCGCATTGGCAGTGTTTTGCCACTGCATCGGTGTGCGACATTTATCTCGCGTATAGCCTGCGGCAATGCGCAGCGCCTGATCTGCTGGTGTTCCAAATTCCTGGATTTCATTGTGGTACTGCCATATACCCGTTATGTCGCGAAATTGGTCAATGTCTTCCAGGTAAAGATCGGTCATGCCGATTTCTTCGCCGTAGTATAAAACCGGCGTCCCCCGCAGGGTTAGCATCAAAGCCAGTGACAATTGGGCAAGCTGGAAGTCGTGGACGCCATCCCCAAATTGATTAAAGATACGCGGGCTATCGTGGTTTCCAAGGGTATTGCAAGGCCAGGTGTGCGGAGAGATGGCAGCCAACCCTGCCAGTCGCTCTTGTTGGTTGTAGCGTATCCAGGCGGGGGTTAGTTGCTCGTTGCGCATGAGCGGAAAATTAAATACCAGGTGCAACTCATTATCCCCATCACCGTAATAATCCAGCGTGTCTTCCTCGCCGATCAGGACGGAGTCCCCATATTCATTCACAACCGTGCGCAACTCTTGCATCAACTCATGCATTCCCGGTTGGCGAAGCTGCAGGCTGTGCCGAAATTCGATTAAGGAGTGAATCTGTTTTCTTTCGTCTTGCGTGCTGGCATTCCGGAATTGGTGGCGCAGTTGTGCCACAGTCAGATCGAGCTGGTAGTCGATCAGGCTTGGGTGTTCGAATATGGTCGCGATGGCATCCAATCGGTAGCCATCCACTCCAAGATCCAGCCAGAAGCGTACGGCATCCCACATCGCCTGCCTGACAGCCGGATTGCGCCAGTTTAAATCGGGTTGTTGCTTCAGGAAAAAATGATAGTAATACTGGCGTGTCAGTTCATCATATTCCCAGGCGGTTCCATCAAATGTGGAATCCCAATTGTTCGGTGGGATCTGATTTCCAGCCGCATCCCGCCTGCCATCGTTCCAAACGTACCAATCGCGCTGGGGATTATTCCGGCTGGAACGCGATTCGACGAACCAGGGATGTTGGTGAGATGTATGGTTTAGAACCAGATCCAGGACGACCCGAATGCCTCGCCTGTGAGCTTCGGAGAGGAAGTGCGTAAAATCCGTCATCGTCCCGTATTCGGGTGCTACCGCTTTGTAATCCGAAATATCATAACCACAATCGTATTGGGGGGAGGGGAAATGCGGAGAAAGCCAGATAGCGTCTATGCCCAGGTCTTGCAAGTAGTCCAATTTTTGGATGATCCCCGGGAAGTCACCAATCCCATCTCCGTCACCATCAGCGAAGCTGCGAGGGTAAATCTGATAAAATACTGCGCTTTGCCACCATTTAAGGTGATGGTTTGGGATCTCAGACCCGAAAATCATTGATCCACCCGACATTGGCCGTGACATTTTTCATTGTGATGGCCAAGAAGGAACATGAGATAACGCATTGAGCGCAACTGGTGCAGCGTGAGTATTCGATATATGGAATCTCACCTGGATCGATTTGAACGATCGCCCGTGTGCGGCATGCAGGTCTGGCCGCGCAAGGTGAACAACTTTGACAGACATCCCAATCCAATACAGGTCGTAACATAGCGTCTCTATTCCAGGTTATAAGTATAGATTCTGTGTAACTTGTAAAAATCGATCCCGAGATCGCGCAGTTCGCGCATCATCTTGTCATTCTTTACACCGATTTGGACTACATCAGCGTAAGCATACTGACTGTTCTCAATGCTTTTGCACATTTCGCTAAATAGGAGGGCGGTTCCGCCCACGCCTCGATGCCCGGCAACCATCCCTGCGCCGTTGATATTGATCCATTTTGTGCGCTTCCGTTCCAACAACAAGTGAAGCCAGCCAAAGGGAAAGACCCGCCCATGGGTGCGTTGGATCGCCGCTGAGATATCCGGATAAGCCAGCAGGAAGCCGATTGGCTGCTCGTCTTTATAGATCACCTTGATTAATTTGGGGTCGGCGAACCATATCATCTGATTTCCGAGATTCCTGGCTTCCTCCTCCGTGATCGGCGAGTTTCCACTGGTTTCGACCAGCGCCCCGTTATATAAATCAGCCAATTTGTGAACAAGCAAACGCAGATCTTTGCGGGATGCAAAAGGCGCCACCCGATAGCCGCGCCTGGTTTTTAGGAGGTCCGCCATCAGGTGGATCTTCTCGGGAAATTGGGTGTTCCGGTCGATGTATCCCGATGCAAGCTCACTAGAAGGGGTGAACCCCACGGCTTCAATCAGCCTGGCATAATACGGCAGGTGGTAGGGCAAACCAAAAGCAGGGCGATGTTCAAAGCCGCGTACCAATAAGCCCTGCCCGTCAAAAACCGTGAAACCCTTCGGGCCGATAATCGAGGTCAATCCGCGTGCCCGCGCCCAATTGAAAGCGGCCTCGAAAAGAAGGGATGCTGACTTTAGGTCGTCTTCACATTCGAAGAGATAAAAGAAGGCGGTCTTTTCCTGGTTGTATTGGTTGTATTTTTGGTTGTCCAGGACCGCCAGGCGTCCGGTGGGCTCACCCTGGTGGTTCAATAACAAATAAAATGCCGCCTCCCCGTGCTGGAAATAGGGATTGCGTTTTCGATTCAATACCTGGCGGGCGTCTTGTTCGAGTGGGGGTACCCATTGGGGGACGTTTGAGTAGAGCCGGAAAGGTAGCTTGAGGAAGAGAGATACCTGCTGTCGATCTTCGGTGTTGATCTCGATAAGCTTCATGGAGGCGTTGATGATATTTTACCCCTCTTGTGCTGCTTTTAAAACTATGGCATTTTACACCTTTATTCAATGTCCCGACGATTGCTTTAATTCGTCCCAAAAGCTGAGCTGGTGCACGGATGCCTGTAATCCACCTGCTCCTACCCCAATCAACCGGACCGCTTTGCCAGTCTTCCATACTTTATAAAATAACTTTAAAGCGAGAAATTCAATCTCGGAATCTTTGTCGGTAGGATGCTCCAGGGTAATCTGGCGTGATAACGTAGAAAAATCAGGCCAGCGAATTTTTAATTTTATGGTGGAAGATACCAGGCTTGAATCTCTTAACTGACGTCCAACATTATCGGAAAGCTGGATGATGGTGCTCTGGAGCACTTTTTCATCACGAACGTCTCTGGCGAAGGTTGTTTCCTGGCTGATCGATTTGACCTGGTGTTCTGTGATAATTGGGCGGTCATCAATACCCTGGGCGCGTTGCACAAGGTCATGCCCATTCTTGCCGAACATGACAACTAATTCCGCTTCGGGGATGTGCAATAGATTCCCAATGGTAAGAACACCGATCGATTTCAGACGTTCGGCGGACTTAGGTCCCACACCCCACAACGCCTGTACCGGTAATGGCTGGAGGAATGCCGCCTCCTCTCCAGCGGGTACGACTGTGATTGCGTTGGGTGGACCACCTCCTTCTGCGTGTGCCTTTCCAAAATCAGTGGCAGTCTTGGCTACCAGTTTGTTGGTCGCTACACCAATAGAGCATGGAAGCCCTAGCTCGTCCCGGATGGTAGCTTGTAGTTGCCTGGCGATCTCCTCACCCGGTTCGGAAAGCTCGCTGATGTCGAGAAATGCTTCGTCAATGGAGATTTGCTCAACCAGTGAGGTGAGCCGGCGCAAGCGCTGCATCACCTGCTCTGAAATCTCGCTATAAAGCCGATGGCGAGGGGGAACAATGATCAAACCGGGGCAGAGTCGAAGGGCACGCACCATTGGCATGGCTGAATGGATGCCAAGCGCTCTGGCAGCATAGGAACAAGAAGAGACAACCCCGCGAGATTCAGGGCGACCGCCGACAGCGAAGGGCTTGCCTCGCAGGGAGGCATTTTCCAGCTCCTCAACTGCGCAGAAAAATGCGTCCAGGTCGAGATGGAGAATCTTGCGGTTCACGGGACTATTCGGGCTATGTGACGATGCGAGCCCACCCGGCAATTTGGCTCGGACTTCGCATAGCCAAGAAGTTTATCGTTCTGAGCTGTTCTCGGTGAACTGGTACGGCAGTCTGCCGCTCAACCAAACCACCATTAATGAGACATCGTTCTCCGGCACCATCAAGTCCGGATGAGCGGACGGGTAGGCTTCATGGATGCGCTCAAAAGTTTCATCTTTTGGCCAGAAGGTAAGAAAGCCGGGTAATTTTTTACGATCAGCATCGATGGGGAGTAATTCCCAGCCGCGAGCTGCCAGTAGATTGAAGACAGTTTGGCGCAGCTCTGGTTGATGGTCAGCCCACGCACTGAGAATCGCAGCAACCACGTCCGGATGCTTTTCAAATGCCTCAATCGTGATTCTTGCTCTGATCGCCAGAGGGGCTTTCAAGCTGTTTCGAAAGCCTGGTATCTTCACGTGTCGGCTGGTGACTTTATTGATCGCCTGACGGTGCTCGTCGGGTAGGTCTGGCAAGGCCTCCAGGACAGTTCTAATGACTTGCTGGCGGTATTCGTCGGTCATGAATTCATTAATCGCATGAAAGGGAAAAAAGCTTACCTTCTTGTCTGATCCTGGATCTGGCATACGATTCTCCTGTCTCATGCCTGAATTTTATTGACTTGTGCTTTCTCTTCCACAAATATCGCACCTGTCAGGATTGCATCGGTCAGGTCAGAATTTTCGAGGTTCACCCCGGCCAGGTTGGCATTTGCCAGGTTAGCTCCCGTGAAGTCGACTCGCTCCAGATTGGCGCCTCGCAGATCTACACCGCTTAAGTTGGCTTCAAAAAAATTCGCAAAGCTCAGGTTGGCTCCGTTTAAGTTCGAGCCGACAAGATCCGATTTACTGCAGTCCGCTCTGGAGAGGATGGCACCGGTTAGATTGGCATGGTCAAGATTTGCACGGCTGAGATTGGCGCGGCTTAGATTCGTTTCTACCATGATCGCATGGTAGAGATTGGCTTTATCCAGATTGGCGCGTGTGAAATTGGCGCGAGTCAGGTTGGCCTCGATTAGATTGGCCAGCGTTAGGTGGGCCTCGTAGAAATTTGCCATGCTTAAATTAGATCGTGATAGATTGGTCTTGATTAAATTAGCCCAACTTAAATCCGATCTGGATAGATCTGCCCAGCTCAGGTTGCATTCGCTAAGATCAGCCATCCACAGGCTGGTCTCACTCAGATTAATTTTTACCAGCCAGAGCGGTCGGGGTCTGTTTAACAAATCATAGATCTGGTAGACAGTCAGATTGGTCATAGCTTTTTCCATCCTTCTAAACGATATCGAGGAGGTCTGGACATCTTGTCGGGTTTGTCGCAGGATTCAAATATCTCCGTATCGGAGATGTCGATCCTGATTCGGACTGAATAGCGGGTGCCATCTATGTTCGAAAGGAAATGAATTTCCTGGATCTCGTCGGAGATTAATAGAATGTCTTCTAGTAGAAAGGTATCAATGCCGGTGGTGGATGTTTCGCACAGGAGGAAATATTCTGCCGCCTGAGCTTCAGGCGGGTAGCAGGCTCGACCCCGAAAATGTTCGACATCGATGAGATGTTCCTTGTACCGGTCGATTATCTGATTGGCGTTTTCCGGCCTGACTCTGCCGTAATAAAGCCCGTGCGGGAGACAGATCAAGTTTGCGGCAAACCGGTGACCACCCACGTGGGACGATTGCCAGACTGCTTCGCCTGCATACTGCGAAGCAACCTTGAACACAGCTCCACCCCAAAGACCGCAACAGCGGTCGCGCATTGCATTTGTGCACACCAGGTACAGCTTATCCTGAAAATGTTCAAAGTGATCATTCGGTGAGCCAGAGACCAACCCCAGGATATCCTTGCTTAATAACTCCTCATAATTTACGAAATTCGTTTGATACAGCGCTGGCGTTTTCTTGGACGCGATGCACACAAAGGCGGTCATAGTGCCTTCCGAGCTGCGGTTAGATTTCTTTATGAGGAGTAACCGGCTGTGGAGGATGTCTTTTGGCAATTGTTCCAGATAGGCGATCACCGGCTTGGGTATAGAGCTGTCTTTCAATGCCTTTGTACCCATGACATCAGGGTATTCTACGAGGATCCAAACATCGGTCTTCGATGCGGTTGCGTAAAGAGGTTCGCCAACAGCCAAGGAGTTTGCGGAGCAGCGCAGGTTTGTCGCCGGTGCAGCATCCATATCTCTATTGTACACTGGGATTTCTATTATGGATGTCGGCTAACCAGACTAAGGAAACTGTAAGGAAGTGTATACAGAATATCTGAATTTACTATATAATGAGAACTGCGGGAACCTTAACCAATACTGCATCGTCTGTTAA
>Ga0113563_10003175_pt1 | contig 10169 bp, 9 predicted proteins | sample Mud3Dept3metaG_FD_80117 | JGI IMG/M metagenome (GOLD analysis project Ga0113563, IMG submission 80117) | Freshwater wetland microbial communities from Ohio, USA, analyzing the effect of biotic and abiotic controls - Mud 3 Core 4 Depth 3... | ecosystem: Environmental > Aquatic > Freshwater >...
CACGCCAGCACGGCGGCGACGATTGCCGGGTGCGCTGTCAGGGCGAGCCTCATGCCGCCTCTGGGCCCCGGTCGCGGCTGTCCCCTCACGGACACGGTTCCGGCGTGAAGTCTCAGAGTCGCCTCGACTTCGGGCTCAATGCGAAGTTCCGCAACAGTTGAATTCCAGCCTGGTGGCTCTTCTCCGGGTGAAACTGCACGCCGAAGATGTTTCCCTTGCTCACGGCGCTGGCAAACGGCGCGCCGTAGTCAGTCACCGCGAGCACGTCGGCCTGGCTGTGACATGAGAAGAAGTACGAATGCAGGAAGTAGTACCCGGCGCTCAGATCCACCTCGTCGAAGAGCGGGCTGTCTTTCAACGGGGTCACTGTGTTCCACCCCATATGGGGGAGGTGCGTTGACTGGCCGAGCGCGCGCTCGTCGAACTTCCTGACGACGCCGTCGATCCACCCCAGCCCGGTGGCGCTGCCCTCCTCGCTGCTCTTCGCCAGCAACTGCATCCCGACGCAGATGCCCAGAATCGGCCGGCCCTCGGCCACGACGGCCTGCTCGAGCGCCTGCCGCAGACCGGACCGTTCCAGTTCACCCATCGCCTGATCGAACGCGCCCACGCCCGGCAGCAGCAGCCGGTCCACCGACGCCAGATCGCCAGGCTCCGACGCGATCGCGTGCGGGATGTTCAGCCGCTTATAGATGTTGCTGATCGCCTGGATGTTGCCCGACCCGTAGTTGATGATCGCGATCATCGCTTCACAGCCTTTTCGATCCCCAGTCCCTTGAGGGTCCTGGCCCCGACCGCGAACACGTTGCGCTGCGAATTGTAGTCCCGGTACGACTTGTTGGGCGCGTCCATGTACGATTGCAGTTCGGCCATCGAGATGCCGAGCTTCGTCGCCACGTACTCGAAGTCGTGGGCGATCGTGCTCTCGTCGTACGCCGGGCGCCTGAGTTCGTCGAGGGCCTTCTCCCTGGTCATTTGGTTCGTCAAGATCAGGCTCGAGAACTGGACCTTTCTGGTGTCGTACCCGAACTTCTTCGGCAGCCAGTAACCCTCATAGAACCGCGTGAACCGCGACTCGAAGTGCTTCTGCGGGTACTTCTGCCACCCGAACCTGTCGATGAGCAATTGCATCGCCTCGGCCTTGACGTAGGGCACGTAGTTCAGCGGCGTCACGACCTTGATGCCGCGGACGTAGCGCAGGTAGATCTTGTGCCGCAGGATGTTGCTCAGCGGGAACTTCACCAGCGGCCGCTGCCCGAAACGGTTATGGATGTCCCTGATCTGCCGGACGTCCGTGCCGAAGTAGATCCACTCGAGCGGGTTCTTCACGCACTCGGTGGAGTAGTTCGCGCCGGTCAGGATGTACTTGATGCGGTGCCGCTCCGCGAAGTTGTACATCGTCGCGAAGAACGCGTGATCCTGCGGGATGTCGATGTGCGGAACGCCGGCCTTGAAGAACGCCAGTTGGAGATCCCGCATCTCCTCCCAGTCGATGACCTCCGTGTACAGGTCCAGGCCCAGAGCGTCGACGAGTTTCTCGATGTTGTTGACGGCCTCCTGTGAATTCCAGCCCCCGTCGACATGAAACACCAGGGGCCGGAGGCCGAGGCGCTCTTTGGCGATGTACGTCAGGTACGAACTGTCGATCCCGCCGCTCATGCCCATGATGCAGTCGAAATGCTTGCCCTCACCTTCCTTCTTGATCCTGGCGACGATCGCCTGCAGCGCGTTCCACCCACGTTCGTCGGTGTGCCAGCTCGGGAGGGTGTGGGCGTAGTAGTTGTTGCAGTGGTCGCACACGCCCCGTTCGTCGAACACGATCGCCGCGTCCGTGGTGTCCATCACGCAGTTGGTGCAAACCTGGTACGGTCTTGTCTGTGTCGTCATCACCATCCGTGTGTGCCCCGCCCGCGCGGGCCGGAGCTGTTCGGGTCCGCGCGCGCCGTGGCAGACGGCCGCCCGCCGATCTAGGCCGCGGCCGGACTCAGTTCCCGTAGAACATGTCGGCCACCACCTTCGCCGCCGCGTTCTGGTCGAACAGCGCCGCGGCTTCGGGCGACGGCCGATACGGTTCCTTCGTGACAGCCTCGGCTCGGGCCAGGGCTGTGTCCAGCCACCGCGGGTCGTTCAGATCCACCGTGACGAGCCGCGCCTTCATGCAGGCAGGCAGGGCGTCTACCCAGCTTGAGTGGGTCACCGCCACGCAGCAGCCGCAGAAAATGGCTTCATACACCGTCCGCGGCGACGAATCGCTCGCGGGAATCGAGATTGCCAGAAGCGCCGAGGACAGGATCTCGTACAGCCGTTCCTTCGGCATGACACGTCCCAAGTCGAGGTCACCGGGTTCCAGGCGCCGGGACACCTCGGCCTTGTAGTCGTCCTCCCACAAGGGGTACGTCAGGGTAATCCGCGGCTTGCGCGCCGATGCCGCGCGGGCCCTGATGATGTCGTCAATACGATAGAGCGGGTGGAACCCGCGTATCGACACGACGCCGGAGCGCGCCGCCGGGCTGCTCGTGTACCGGCAGATCGCGGCGATGTCGATGCCGTTCTGGACGATCATGGCCTCACGGCCGCACAGCGCTCTTACTCCTTTCTGCATGTCGACGGAATCGACGGTGATGTGGGCAGCGCCGAGCAGGGACTTCACCGCAAAGTGCCTGTACAGCCGCGACCGGTGCGGCCGCACCAAAACCTCGCTTCCCTGGGGCGTGCCGACATAAGGCACGCCGGCCAGCCAGCACAAGTACATGTAGTAGGTCGAGTGGGCGTGGTAGATGTGCGCATCCACGAACCTGGCAATCCGCTTCAACCGCATGACCTGCAGCGGGATCAGCAGCGTCTTGATGAGGTTCCGCCATGCGTTGCCGAAGGCGGATTGCTTCTTGAGCAGGAGCCAGTCGATGTTGTACAGATCGACGACGTCGTCGTCAGTGGTGAGTATCTTGACGTGGCCTTCGCTATCGATCAGGTCCGTCGCATACAGCACCCGCCTCGGGTAGCACAGACGCTTGGCATTCCGGTACCAGTCGATGGTGTGGTAGCAGCGTCCGTTGCCCACGAACACGATGTCGGACATATGAGTTAGCGGCGAGGAAGCTGCAGGATCGCTTCTCCAGCCCCCGGCTCCTCGTTCGAGACGTTCTCCCGCACAAACGCAAACAGCAGGTGCGGACGGGCGCCCGATCAGTAGTTGTCCAGGTCGCGGTCCTTCGCCTGGCTGGCCGCGGCCAGACCGGATTGATGCAGCAGCTTCGGCAGCAGGTCCACGGTGTTTTCGGTCACATACGCGTAGTCTGCCGGCCGGCCGATGTCCAGCCAGAAGCCGTCGAAGACCGCGGCGCGGACGTCCTGTCCGGCCTGGATCAGCCGCGTAATGAGCTCCGGCAGATCGAATCGTACATCCCTCGGCACGAAGCCGAGCACCGCCGGCTCGAAGGCGTAGATGCCCATGCTGACGCGGTTCGTGTACGTCGGCTTCTCGATGTACCGCCTGACCCGATCCTGGCCATCGATGTCCAGGATGCCGAGGTCGATCTTCGTCTCACGCTCGTACGCCGCAATTGTCGCCACCGCGCCAGACTGCCGGTGATGGGCGAGGAGGGCGCGGAAGTCGAGCGTGGTCAGGAGGTCACCGTTCATCACAAGGAAGGTCTCGTCCAAGTTGCCGACGAGCGACAGGGGCCCCGCGGTGCCCAGAGGCTGCTCCTCCCTCGAGTAGTCGATCTGCACCCCGTGCCGCGAGCCGTCCCCGAAGTACGCCACGATCAACTCGGCAAGGTGGCCCACGGCGAGCGTGATGCTCGTGATGCCGAAGTGCTTCAACTGTTTCACGATGATCTCGAGGATCGGCATCTCGCCAACAGGTACCAGGGGTTTGGGAAACACAGTCGTGTACGGAACGAGGCGGGTTCCTCTGCCGCCGGCGAGGATGATGGCGCGCACGCAGTTCCCCCTTTACACCGTGTACTGCCCGACGCCTCGGTAGTCGGCGATGTGCTCCCGCATCCACGCGACCGTCCGGGTCAGGCCTTCCTCCAGCGAGACCTCGGGCCGCCAGTCCAGGAGTCTGGCAGCCAGGGAGGGATCGGAGCACAGGCGATCCACCTCGCTGTCCTCCGGACGGACGCGCCCGGCATCCGTGGCGATCTCGAGCGGGCGGCCCACGATGGAGCAGATCAGCCGGGCGACCTCGTGAATCGAGACGTCGCGCCCGGTTCCCAGATTCACGGTGGCTCCGCGATCGCAATCGGCCGTGGCGGCTTTCAGAAATCCCGCTACCGTGTCGGTGACGAACGTGAAGTCGCGCCGCGGCGCCAGGCTCCCCAGGACGACCCGCTCAGCGGTCAGGGCCTGCGTTATGATGGTCGGGATAACGGCGCGCGTCGACTGCCGCGGCCCGTACGTATTGAACGGCCGCACCGTGACGACCGGAACCCCGAAGGCACGCCAGTAGCTCTCGGCGATCTTGTCCGCGGCGATCTTGCTCGCGGAATAGGGCGACTGGCCCTGCAACGGGTGCCCCTCGTCCATCGGTACGTAGCGGGCGGTGCCATAGACTTCGCTCGTCGACGTGTGGATCAGCCGTTCGATGCCATGGCGGCGAGCGGCGTTGAGGACGTTCAGGGTCCCCAGGACGTTGACCGCCACGACCTCGTCCGGATGGACGTAGGAATAGGGGATGGCGATCAGCGCCCCCAGGTGAAACGCGATCCTGACGCCCCGCATCGCCTGCTCGACGGCGGCGGCGTTCTGCAGGTCGCCGCTGCTCACGTCGACGTGCTCGAGCACGGCCGGGTCGAGCTGCGAGATCAGGCCCCAGTCTTGCCGGGAGTTGTAGCGCACAAACGCCCGCACCCTGAAGCCGGCGCGCACGAGACGTTCAACCAGGTGGCTGCCGATGAACCCCCCGGCGCCGGTCACGAGGACGGTGTCGTTTCCACCCATTACGCCTCCTGGCGCTGAATCCGGATGCGCCAGTCGTCCAGCACGTCCGCTAGCGTCTGATCGAGCCCGTAGCGCGGCGCCCAACCCGTTGCGCGCCTGAGTCTGGTCGAGTCGCCCCACTGCACGTCGATCTCCACGGAGCGCATCAAGGCGGGGTCGACCCGGACCGCGATCGGGACCGGCGTCGCCTCCAGAAGCCTGCGCACCAGATCAGCGATCTTCACGCCAACGCCGGAGCAGAGGTTGTACACCTCGCCGGGTTCGCCGTACTCCGCGAGGCTCACCAGGGCGCCGGCGACGTCGCGGACGTCGGTGAAATCTCGGACGGTCTCCAGGTCCCCGACCCTGATCACCGGCTCCTGCCTGCCGGCCTCGATCATGGCAATCTGCCGAGCGAAGGCCGAGGTGACGAACGACGCGTGCTCGCCCGGCCCCGTCACGTTGAACGGGCGAACCAGAATCCCTCGCAGCCCGAATGCTCGGCAATGCTGGAGTGCCAGCGCTTCGACCGCCAGCTTGCTGACACCATACGTCGTCAGGGGATGGAGGGGGCGGGATTCAGTCAGTGGACAGGCGTCCGAGCTCTGGCGCCCGTATACGGCGCTGGACGATGTGATGACCACCAACGGCGCGTCCGCCAGGCCCCGGCACGCCGTCAGCGTGTTCAGGGCCGACAACAAGTTGTTCTGCAGGACCAGCCACGGCTGGCTGGCGGACAGCGGCTCGAAGCTGGTCGCCGCCAGCAGCACGATCGCGTCGGGCCGGAACCGCTTGAGGAAGCCCGCGAGGCGGTCGGTATCCTGTCGCAGGTCGCACGCGAGCCAGTCGGCCGACGCCGTCCTGGCGGGTGGCGGTTCGAGCGAGACCCCGGCAACCTGCGCGCCATTCGCGCTCAGCCGCGCGACCAGGTGCCCCCCCACGAAGCCCCCGGCGCCGACCACCGCGACTCGCTGCAAGGATATCGGAGGCTTGTCCATCGGAGAGCTCAAATCACCCCCTTCATGACCGCCCAGGCCGCGTGGGCGAGCATGACTGCCGCATACCATGGCAAGGCAATCCAGCGCACCCGGAGCCGGTCACGCACCTGCCGCGTGTCGGGCAGTGCAGCGAGGATCATGAAGGCGGGCATGAACTGGCCGAGGTGCCGCAGTTCTCCGGAACTCGAGACGACGGCCAGCACGCCCAACAGCAGGAACAGAGCCACGAACATCCAGGGGAACGCCTTCCGTCGCTCTTGCAGGAGCAGACGCCCGGCGGCGAGGAGTCCTGCGAGACCGAGCGGCAGCACGAGCACCTGATAGATGCCGTGGTAGCCCCGGATCCAATAGTACTCGAGCGCGCCAGCTCTGAAGTTCGCCGACAGCGGGATTGGATTCACCAGGAGCAGGCCCGTTCCGAACACCAGTCGAACCGGCAGCGACTGGTGGACGATGAGCCGCATGCCGAGTGAGCTTCCCGTGTCTTCCTGCTCGCTGAGGCTCGTGTACTTATCCTCGCCGCTGGTCTGGGCATTCAGGAACGCCTGAGCGTATCCGGCGATGTACGGGCTTGCCGCCAGGACGGCGGCGAGTGCCAGCGCGATGACCGATAGCCGCGCAGCATTCAGTCTCCTGGCGGCGTACCAGCATGCGATTGCCAGACCCCCGAACAGCCCGAACAACACCACGGCCTCGTCGCGCAGGAACAGCATGGCGCAGACGGACACCGCGGTCAGGATGGCGGCGGCCGCCAGGGTTCGCGCGCACGGCCGGACGAGCCAGCGGACCACTCCCCAGAACCAGAGCGTGGTGAAGAACACCACGAAGCAGTCTCGGAGCAGCAGCGCGCCGAACAGGAGCGACAGGCCGCAGAAGGCGAAGAGCGTTCCTACCCGTCTGAGCCGCCACGGGTCGTGTCCGAACAGCGCGCGGGCGGTCGCCACGGTGAGGCTGCCCGAGATCCCCATGACGAGCGCGTTGAACATCACGGCCGTGTAGGTGCCGAAGGAGAGTCCCAGCCACCACCCCGCGGCGTACAGGCCCTGCCAGGCCGCGATTGCCAAGGCCACGTCGGCGGGCATCTCGACGAGCGCCACGAACGGGGGCCGTGGCGACACCTGCTGCAGGAAGTACACCGAGTCGCTGAAGCTCTGGGGTTCCCCGAAGACGACCAACGCGTAGCACTGTGCGAGACCGCCGGCGAGAACGCCGAGGCCGTAGGTCAGCATGAACGCCCGGACTTCCGGACCCCGCCCACGGAATGCCGCGGCAACGACACCACAGCCGGACGCCAGGAAGAACATTCCGACGAGAGGCGCCTCGGCCGTTCCGTTCGCGTAGCCCTGCAGGCAACTCCCTGTCAGGACGAGCAGAGCCACGCCGGCGATCAGCAGGCGGCCCCTCAACGACGAGGCGGCGTGACGGACGCCGCCCGGAGCGTCCGAAGGCCGAATAGCGCCGCCAGGTGCTGGCATGGGAGCCGGCCCTCACACTCCGGCCAGACGGTCGGGAGCCCACGTCCCCTCCACGTCCTCGCTCTTCCCTTTCCGCCGCCGAATGTAGCGGAGCGCGCCAATACAGGCCGCATACGTGAAACCCGGCCACCAGAGCAGGGCCCTGAACGCGGACCGCCTGGCCCACTTGATCGGGCCCCGCTCGAAGTAGTAGATGCGGTAGCAGATCTGGTTGTAGACGAACTGCGCTTCGCGCCGTTGCATACGCTTCGCGTTCAGCGCGGCCGACAACTCAATCACAATTGCGAAGTCGAGGTAGGCCACGCTGCGCACGATGCTCTTCGCGAGCCTCTTCCTCGTGTTGGGCGTCATGGGCGCGTCGAGGAGGATGCCCATGCCGAGACCCCAGTTGATGTACGACCACCGTTTCTGAGCTGCGGCTTTGTATTCGACAATCTGTTCGGCGGAAAAGCAGCAGAGACCGGCTTCTCCGAGCGCGTGGAGCAGCGTGGCTACGAGCGGCGCCCAAGAGTAGCTGTAGACGTAACCGTACTTCACGCTGGAGAGAAGAGCGCTCGCCCGAAAGACACTGGTGGAGATAAAGACGACATTGCCGAACTGATCCAGATGCTTCACGAACTCGTCCAGGCCCCTCGTCATGAACGTCGCCTGCCGGCTCTTGAATGCCGACGCGTAGTTGATGAACACGCAAGCCGGACTCGCGGCGATGCTCTTGAGGACCGTGGCGACAGCATCCGGCCTCGGTTTGTCGTCATCGCTCAACACCCACAGCCACTCGGTCTCGCAGTACTCGAGACACCGCAGGATGTTCGCCGCGCCTCCGATGTTGGCGCGATTGCGGACGATTCGGACACTGGTGGTCGGAAAGGACTCCACGAGATCGGCAATGGTCTCGACGACAGGGGTGGGTGAGCAGTTGTCGACAATCAGAAGCCGGCATTCCTGCGTCAATTGCGGCATGAGCAGCGCCAAGTGTTCCCGGAGAGTGCCGTTGCGATCGTAGGTGGGAATGGCGATGGTCAGCGTCATGAGTGCTCCGACAACCTCTGCCTTGGCCGTGGTGAGAGGCGGTACGGCCGCGGCGGCGGCGTCGACGTATGGTTCACGAGCCGTGGGGACGCGCGGAGGAGGTTGCAGGCGTGCCGTCGAACCCAGGCAGGGGTCAACCGACGATCATTGCCGCGCGGGCGCCGGGCGGGTCACGGTCCACGCTGCTCCTCGTTGCACGGCCCGGTCTCCCCGTCACCGAACGTAGTCTCCACGCCAGCGAGCAGGCTCCACCCCATGCTGTCAGGTGCGCTCCGGCGCGCCGTGCCACATCCGGCGTTTGGCGATGAACACAATCGTCGCCCACATCAGCCCGGCCGTGGAAATCACGCCGAGGTAACCCGCGGTGATGCCGACGGCGCCGAACCCCCGGCCCAGGACGGACGTCGAGATCGATGTCAGGATGGCGACCGCCACGGAACACGCCAGCAGCGGTTCGTCCTTGTGAGCGCGGAGGTAGACCGACTCTCCGTAGATGATCACCTGGAGGAAGCAGGCCAGCATCAGCAGGCCCAGCGGCGCCGGGCCCAGGAAGCGCTGGCTCCACGGGCTGTCCCAGGCGTGGAGTGCCAAGATCCCAATCCAGATGGCGATCCCGGACGATGCGGCGATCCCTGCCGCCTGCCGCACCACGCGAAAAAACTGCCGGTCCAGCTCCACGAACTCGCGGCGGGCAATGAGCTGCCCGAACAGTGGCGCCTTGGTCTGGATCCACGCGAGGGCCACGGTGGTGAGGGCGGACGCGATGCTCAGGCTCATCCCCATCTGCCCGGCTGCGGCCGCGCCGGAGAAGGCGAACAGCACCGGCGTGAACAGCTGGAAGGTGAAGTAACCGCTGATCCAGCTGAGCGCAATCTTCCACTGCATGGGCCACACCTCGGTCCACCAGCTGAGGAGACCGCGGTCGGCCTCGATCCGGAACAGGCGCAGGAAAAAGGTCCGCTTGCTCAGCCACAGCCACGTCATCGACACCAGCAGGCGCGTCACGGGCAGCAGCGGGGCCGCCCACAGCCCTGCACCGAGGAACAGCGCCGTCCCGAAGGCGCAGTAGGCTAGGATGTCCTGAATCGCCCGCAGCTTTGCGACTTCGGCGACCAGACCGCTGCCTTCCAGGACGGCCATGGCCAGGCTGACGAACAATAGGGCGGCTGTCGCGAGCACCAGCGAGGACCACGCCCCCTGCCAGAACGGAGCGAGCGCCGCGTCTGCGCTTCGGCCGAACACGACCAACCCGCCCGGCAGCAGCAGAGTCACCATGAGGACAACCACGGCTCCGTACCAGAACGCCGCGAAGCGCACCAGCAGGGCGAGTCTCGCCTCCGCGACGGGGTTTCCCTCCAGGGTGCCTTTCATCGTCCAGCTCAGCTTGGCGCTCTCGTGGCTGACGAACTGCATCAAAACGTAGGTCAACCCCAATTCGAAGAACACCTGCAGGCTGATGATGCTGAAGAACAGGTAGTAGAACCCCTGTTCGATCGGGCTGAGGAACCTGGCGATCAGGACCAACACCGCTGCGTTGGCTACGAGCTGCCAGCCTCGATACGCCAGCGTGAAGGCGACCGCGCGATCGATTCCGAGAAACCCGAGCATCCTGGCGATCCGGGACTCGGCCTTCAACGTAGTTCCAGCGCGATCTGCACCACTTGTTCCGCCGAGATTCCGTGCTCCAGGAGGAGGGCCTTCTGGCTGCCGGCGGCCGTGCTCGGCGTCGAGCGAAGCCTGA
>Ga0113563_10003176_pt1 | contig 10169 bp, 10 predicted proteins | sample Mud3Dept3metaG_FD_80117 | JGI IMG/M metagenome (GOLD analysis project Ga0113563, IMG submission 80117) | Freshwater wetland microbial communities from Ohio, USA, analyzing the effect of biotic and abiotic controls - Mud 3 Core 4 Depth 3... | ecosystem: Environmental > Aquatic > Freshwater >...
CCGAATTACATATACTGACGCTGGACCCAGAACCGCAATACGTGGTACACGCCCCATTATTACAGAACGTGCTATCGCAGGCCCCGCTGCAGCAAGCCACACCATGGCAGGCCCCGCTGCAGCAAGCCACACCTCTGCCCGTGCCGCTTGAGCAACTACAGGCGAGATTGCCTGTGCTGCAGGTGTTCGAGGCCCCGGACCCGCCCGTGCAGTTAGCCCCGTAGGCGGCTCGCTCTCCCCGCAGGTTCACCAACTGAGGTGGCACGTACGTGAATGGTTCGGTTGGGCTCGCTTGGGCCTGGGGAAAGGAGGAATTATTTTCCGGGCCACACCCCGTACGGTCGAAGCCGGCGAGCCCTTCCGCAACCAGCGCATCAACAAATGCGCCGATATGATCGCTCATGTCTTCTATGTCTTCTATGCCCTCTATGCCCTCTATGCCCTCAGGCATTTCGTCAGCATGTCCACGGATCTCTTGAAGAAGTCCATCGAGGAGTCCATCGAGCGTGTGCTCTCCATCGAGGAGCTTCCAAACATAGACCCCTGTGGGGTTCAGGCCATACGCACCGCCCGTCTCGGGATCAAAGAGAACGGCCCAGTCGTCAAACTCCTCCCGGAGCACCACAGACGGGTTGGCTATGGGCTTTACTTTGTTCTTCACTGCAGCACCGCGTCCTTATCTGGCCGGCGCAGTCCACACGGCCCCGACCTGCTAGAGGACGCACACGGCAAAGTGCAAGCGGTATGCCGGGACACGAACAGCCTTCCCTGACCGCGCCGCCGGGGCACGAACCAGGGTTGTAAATTACGGCTGACTCCAGTAGACTATCCTAATGTTCCTCACAGACGGGAAATCGAATTATGATGCGGTGCTTACCGAACTTCTCAAGGAAGCACATCAAAAGAACGCAAACGCCAATGCCGCCGCCCTCGGCGGCTCTCTGACCGAGGGACTAGCTGCAATTCCACTCTTCGGCGAGCCCTGCACGATCGAAGAAGACGTTGTTCGCAGGGCTGCGTCAAGACTTGATACCACCGGATCGATACTGGTCATCAGATACCTGCTCACGGCAGGCGACGAGCCGTTACGCAACGCATGGGTTCCGTATCGCGACTTCAGGGATGGTGCCCGCTTCGCCTCGTACATCAAGACGAACATAGAGGACCGACTGGCAAAGTTTTTTTCAGGGAAGAAAGAGTTTCTGCAAGAGCGCATCCAGGCTATCGGCGGCGTCATGTACCGGTCGGAATCGAGGCCGGACGTGGCCGCTGCCCTCTACCCGTTCCCCAAAGTACCCCTGCTTCTCATATTCTGGGACAAGGATGATGAGTTCGATGCATCGCTGCAATTCCTGTTCGACAGGTCCGCAGAATCATACCTCGACCTGGAGGCACTTGCCGTTGTGCTCGAGTACACCTGCCAGAAACTGATCGGCGACGCAGGAGCTGCGTCATGAGCAATATACTGATCATCGACGACGAGAAGAACATCGTCGACAGCCTCACGTCCATACTTAAAGAGGAGGGGTTCTCCGTATTCAGTGCGGCGGATGGCAAGCAGGGGCTCGCCCTGTTCGAGCAGATCAGGCCTAAAGTGGTGCTCCTCGACATCTGGATGCCCGAGATGGACGGGCTCGACGTGCTGAGGCGCATCCGCGAGCAGGATGGCGATGCGGTGATCGTGGTGATCTCAGGTCACGGTACCATCTCCACGGCCGTGGAAGCCGTGAAGCTCGGGGCAAACGACTTTCTCGAAAAGCCGCTCTCCATAGAGAAGGTGCTGGAGGTCATATCGAGAAGTTCGGTGGGCAAGGAGAACGACAGAGCACGGCCTGATGAGGTGAAGATAGAAATCTCCAAAGGCCTCGAGACACGCAAGCAGAGAACGATCGGTAAGAGCATCGTGGTATATGGCATGGGGCTCCATTCAGGCGTGAAGACAGGCATGATACTCCTGCCCATGCCGGCAGGCACAGGCATTGTATTCGAGCACGTGCCTGACGGCGAGCGCATACCCGCTTTCATCGACTATGTTTACTCGTCAGGCTACGCTTCCTCCATCAAAGGCAAGAACTGCACGGTCAGGACGGTCGAACATCTGCTCGCCTCGCTCCACATGTATGGTATCACCAATCTTCTCATAAAAGTCAGCGAGGAGGTGCCCATCTTCGACGGCTCCGCCATCGAGATCTGCAAGAGGGTAGAGGAGGCGGGAGTGGTTGACCAGAAAGAGGGCATTGAACCCCTCAAGGTTACGGAGAGGGTGGCCCTGACCAATCTGCCTGACGGCAAACTTCTCTCTATAGAGCCGGCTGACGAACTGACCGTCGACTACGTGCTGAGTTATCCCAAACCCATCGGCACCCAGGAGTACCATTTCTCAGGCGGCAAGGAGCGCTTTGTCAGCGAGATTGCCCCTGCCCGCACCTTCGGCTTCCTCAAGGATTTTGAGCGGCTCGAAAAGATGGGCCTCGGGGGGGGAGGGAGGATCAGCAACGTAATCATCGTGGGCGACGATGGCGTGATAAACACCGCGCTCAGGTTTGAAGATGAGTTCGTGCGTCACAAGGTGCTCGACGTGCTGGGCGACCTCTACCTGCTTTCGCGCCCCATCATCGGCCACGTGAATGCACGGGGCACAGGCCATCTCGAAAACATAGCGCTGGTAAAAGAACTGCGGCGACGGTTCAATAAAGCATAGGGTCCAGGGGCCGGGGTCCCGGAAGAGCCAACGCTCAACCGCGTTTCTCTTGTTTCTTTCGTTTCTTTCGTCTCTCTTGTTTCTCTGGTTTGTCTGGTTTCTCTGGTTAGCTTCGTCTGCCTGGTTTCTCTGGACCCTGGCCACTGGACCCTGGACCCTGTTTTATTGCCACTGGACCCGGGCCCCTGGACCCTTATCTTTTGCCTTTGGGTCTGGACCCAGGACTCGGGCCCCCGGACCCTAGTTTCAGCCGTTTCACGATTAAATCGACGATGGGCTCCGGTTCATCCCGCGAAAAGACCGGTACGTGAACGTCTATGAGTTCATCGACAGGTGCATCAGCCGCGATGGCGGGTCCATCCGTAGCGATAGCAATGATGTCAGGATCTTCAGTTGCAAGAGGCGGGGCGCCTCTGCCGTGCACGTAAAGTTCCACCTTGGGCATGCGCTCACGTTTGTAGCCCTCCGTGATGACCAGGTCGACTTCGTGCATGTATCGCTCAATCACCTCCGAGAGTGTAAGCTCCCGTGAAATGTCCTCCACCAGCGCAACCTTGGTCGGGGATGTGATCATGGTTGCGGTCGCTCCAGCCTTTTTGTGCCTGTAACTGTCCTTGCCTTCCCGGTCGATCTCGAACTCTCCCGCATGGTGCTTAACCGTGCCGACGCGGAGCCCTCGTGACCTCAACAGGGGTATTACTTTCTCGAGAAGCGTGGTTTTGCCCGTATTGGAACGACCCACAAAGGAGATCACGGGAACTTTTCGTTTACCCATAGCACGTCCACCTCTTGGCCCGATTTGATTTCTTGCGTGCCAGACTCCACCAAGAGAAGACAGTCGGGCTCATCGACTTGTATGCGTTCCACTCTCAAAGGCTCCCCTTGTGAGCACGCTGCAGGGATCAACTGTATCATCTGCGGGTTTTCGTGCAACGGCACGGAAACGAGCGCCCTGCCGACCCTCCATGTTCCCTGCTTTCCCGCGAGCTTCATGAGACACGGCCTCACGAAAGCCTCGTAGAGGGCCCTCAGCGCCCTCGGGTTTCCAGGCAGAACAAAGAACGGCGTACGTCCCTTCATCCCGAAGGTCATGGTCTTGCCCGGCATGATCGGAAGGTCATGCAGGATGGTCCTTGCCCCGGCTTTCTCGAAGGCACGCAGCGTCATGTCCTTCCTCCCCTTTGCGGTGCCACCGGTCGCTATAATCAGGTGCGCGCTGGAGAGCCTCTCCAGGGAAGCCAGTATCTCCTCTTCGTCGTCCGATGCGGTGAGCGCGGACATGACCTCACCGCCGTCCCGCGTGATGAGTCCCATAAAGAGGTATCTGTTTGAATTTGGCACAACCCCCTTCTTGAGCTCACTGCCTGTCGAAAGAATCGCAACCGCTGGCTTCAGAAAGACCTCCACCTCCTCGTGGCCCGCAAGCGCGAGCAACTCCATAGTGCGCGGAGTGATCGGCTCGCCTCTCGTTGCCACGCGCTCGCCCTTTCTGATCCAGTATCCTTTCTGCCAGACCTTCTTCCTCTCCCCGGTCCAGTGTACCCGGATGAGATCCTCCTCCTCCGAAACATACTCCCGCGGAGCAAACCGCGTGCGGGGCGGAATCGCAGCCCCTGTCGGCACAAAGAGGGCCTCCCCTGCCCTGAGCCGGATAGCAGAGCGCTCTCCAGGCTCCAGCACACCCCTGACCGCGAACCGGCCGCCAGTGCCCCTGCACGCGAACCCGTCGAGAGCAGAGATATCGAATGCAGGCGCGTACCTCTCTGCCCTCAGACTCTTCGCCGGGATCCGTGCGAGCGCCTCTGCCACGGGGATCGATTCCACACCGACGGGCCATACCTTTTTTTCTACAACCCGCACCAACTGCCTAATCATGAAACCTCTACATATCTGTTGTTCCGGAAAATGATCATGAAGCCTCTGGACACCCGTTGTTTTGGAAAAAGAAGTGGAACGCGACAATGACTAACGCATGGTTGATCGTGCCGTCCTGGATGAGGGACGCCACCCTGGACAACGGCACCAGTTCCACCTCGATATCCTCGTCCGGCTCGAGCGATGCGTCCGTGGTGCGCGTTGCGTCCTCCACCAGGTACGTGTAGCAGAGATTGTCGAAAATGGCCGGGTTCGGGTTTGTGGAACCAAGCAAGGTGACCTTGGAGCCTGAATAGCCTGTCTCTTCCAGGAGTTCGCGCAGTGCAGCCTCTTTCGCGTCTGCCTCATCCACCAGCCCGCCTGGTATCTCCAGGGTAACCTGGCGGGAGCCGTGCCGGTACTGTTTGATCATGACGACATGCCGGTCCGGTGTAAGCGGGATCACGTTGACCCAGTCTTTCGACTGGAGCGTGTAAAACTCGCCGGCCTTCCTGGTCCTGGGTGAGATAGCTTCGTCCACCCGCACCTTGAAAACCCTGTAATCAGCGCCTACTTTCGAACTGAGAATTTTCCAGGGTTTAATCATCTTTTGAACAGGGTTCGAGGGGCCGAGGGTTCAAGGGTTCGGGCGATTAACTTTAGGCTACTTGAAGCACCGGGTAAAGCCGGCTCAGTTGGGCTCTTCACTTGACCCCTAGATCCCTGGGACCCTTGATCACTTACTCTATCACGACCGTTTCATTATACGCCCGGGTATATGCACTGATGTTCTTCTGGGCAATGAGGCCAAAGCGCTCCCGTATCGGTTTGTCGAGCGACTCTATGCTGATGATCTTCGTTGCCCGTATGAGGCTTCCCAGCATCGTGGTGTTCGTTATAGGCACACCCATCTCTTCTTTAGCAATCTTAGACGCGTCCACTGCTGCGACCTTGAAACCGGCAAACTGCTTTCGTATCTCTTCAAGAGGCTTGTTGATATTTATAACCACAAAACCATTCGGCTTGAGACCGGCCGCCGGATTCGCCGAAAGAAGCAGGGTGGGGTCAAGGATCACAATAACGTCGGGCGTATATACCCTCGAGCGCGTCTTGATGGGGGCCGGAGAAACACGCAGGAAAGCCATGACAGGGGCCCCTCTCCGTTCCGGGCCGAAGTTGGGAAAGGCCTGCGCGTACAAGCCTTCGTTGATTGCCGCCTGCGCTGCGATCTCGGCTGATGTAACAGCGCCCTGGCCGCCCCTGCCGTGAAACCGCACCTCTATCATTTTATGCGCCACGTCGTACCTTGCGGCGTATCCAGCAGCGTGATCCCTTTTTCCAGCAGCATGTTCCGTATCTCATCCGCGGCCTTGTAGTCCTTGCCTTTGCGCGCGGCGGCTCGATCATCAATCGCCTTCTGCACAGCTGCTTCATCAAGGCCGACTCGGGCGAGATGGCGCACACCCTCTTCGCGGCTGTAGGCCGCCGCGTCCTGTTCCAGGAGTCCAAGCGCCGAGCCCATCGTACCGAGCAATGCCTCCCCACGCGCGACGAGAGGTTTGCTGCTCGCGTCCCGCTCATCGATCATCCGGTTCACAACTTTCGACAGGTCGAAGAGCGCGGACAAGGCCACAGCAGTGTTGAAATCATCGCACATCGCCTCGTGGAACTTTTTCTCCAAATCATCAAGCTCTGCACGGTTTGCGGGTGCGCTTCCGCCGGCATATTCGCGGCACCGCTCCACGGTGTAATAAAGCTTCTGGAGGGCGCTCTCAGCGTTCCTGATGGAGTGCTCCGAGTAATCAATAGGGTTCCTGTAATGCGTGGAGAGAAAGAAGAGGCGCAGCACTTCCGGGTGGTACTCCTTCAGGAAGTCCTTGATTGCCAGTATGTTGCCCAGGGACTTGGACATCTTCTCCCGGTCCATGGTCACGAAACCATTATGGACCCAGTAATTCACGAACGTGCGGCCGGTCGCGCACTCGGCCTGCGCGCGCTCGTTTTCGTGGTGAGGGAAGACGAGGTCTTTGCCCCCGCCGTGAAAGTCAAAGGGGCTGCCAAGGTACTTGATGCTCATGGCCGAGCACTCGATGTGCCAGCCTGGTCTGCCCTTGCCCCATGGGCATTCCCAGGAGGGCTCACCCGGTTTCGATTCCTTCCAGAGCGCAAAATCGAGAGGGTCTTGCTTCCGCTCATCCACCTCTATGCGCGCGCCCGCTATCATCTCTTCCAGGCTTCTGCCAGAAAGCTGGCCGTACCTCTCATACTTGCGCACAGAGAAATAGACGCTCCCGTCGATCTGGTACGCGTAGCCCCGCTCCACGAGCTTTTCTATGAACGCGATCATGTCGTCGATGTGCTCTGTCGCCCTCGGCTCGTACGTGGGCGGGGCGACGCCAAGGCGCGCCATGTCTTCTTTGAACGAAGCGATATAGGTCTCTGCTATCTCCTTCCAGTTTGCGCGCTCGGCATTGGCCCGGTTGATGATCTTGTCATCTATGTCCGTGTAGTTTCGCACATACGTGACATCGAGACCGAGGCTCCTGAGATAGCGGTAGATAACGTCAAAGACAATGACGCTCCGCGCGTGACCCACGTGGGAATGGTCATAGACCGTGACACCGCACACGTAACATTTCACCTGCCCCGGAGTGGCAGGGACAAACTCTTCTTTCTTGCCCGTAAATGTGTTGTAAATGGCGATACTCATAGAGCCTTTTTTTAACACAGCGCGCGGTTCCTTGTCAAAACGCACGTCTTTGACATGACACACGATTTGGTTTATCTTTGAGGCATGGCAGAGCTGCGTAGAGACCCGATTTCAGGAGGTTGGGTCGTGGTCGGGTATCAGAGAGTCAAAGTAACCGATCACGCCATCTGTCCCTTCTGCCCTGGCAATGAGGGCGAGACCGGCACACCTATCCGGGAGATTACGGACGCGCAGGGCGCATGGCTCGTGCGCTGCTTTCCCGCGCTCAACCCCATCTTCATGATCGAAGCGGCAGAGAACAAAAGAGCAGACGGCATGTACGACAAGATGGGAAACGTGGGAGCCCACGAGCTGGTGGTTGAAAACAGGGAACATACTAAAACCCTCTCTGAGTTCACCAGAGATGAACTCGCGTCGGTCCTCCGCATGTGGGCGGAACGTATGGTCGACCTTAAGAACGACAAGCGCTTTAAACAGGTGCAGGTCTTCAGAAACCATGGCGAGCTTGCAGGTTCCTACATCTATCACCCCCATTCCCATATTCTGTCGACCGCTATCATCCCCAACGGCATCCAGCTTGAGCTGATCAACTCCAGAGACCATTACGAGCAGAAGCAGCGCTGTCTCCTGTGCGACATCATCACGCAGAAGCTCAGGCAGGGTAGACGCGTCGTCGCCTCGACCGAGAACTTCATTGCATACTGTCCGTTCGCCCCCAGGTCGCCTTTCGAAGTCTGGGTGGTACCCAGGACGCACAGCGCAACCTTTGAAACGGACCTTGGCGGCACGCTGACAGAGGAGTTCACTGGCCTCTTCATCGACGTGATGAAGAGAATTGAACGGGTCCGTAACGCGTACAGCGTTGTCGTGCACACGGCTCCAAACCAGGCCCAGGCCATAGAGCAGTTCCGGCAGGAAGAGGTGCAGGTGAGTGACTACTTCCACTGGCACATAGAAATATTGCCGCGGGATTTCAGGACATCCAGGTTCAAGCGGGATGACGAGTTCTACACGGTGTCGGTGACCCCGGAAGAAGCGGCAAACATCCTGAGATCGGAAAAGTTCTAGGAGAAGAGCATGCAGAGAGCACTGTTCTGGTTCGTGTTCGGAGCGATGATTACGTTCGCCGTCATGCTCATGGTCTTCGGCGTTCTTTTCATGAAAGACGTGTATGTGTCGATGGGCAGCGGGTCCGCGGAGGTCACCTTCACGTCCCTGCTTTTTGGCATCATCCTTCTCCTGGTCGGCGGTGGGTTGCTCTGCTCCACCATAGCCGAAACCATCAGGAAATTACTGGCAAAATAATTTTTCCTCCCGCATCAAAAATTATTCGTTGACAAGACAGCATACTAGATATAGTATTATTTCTATTCACGGCACTATATCTAGCGGAGGGGGTATATATGACGGAAACAACTGATCTGAATCTCTTCGTCCGGACTTCTGAAGAGACGTTGTCGGAGTGGAACAGGGAACGCATAGTCGATGCGATGATGAGGGAGACACTCATCGACCACGACACGGCAGCAGGCATAAGTAAGGACGTTGAGGCGCTCATCCGGAAATCAGGCATCAAGGTGGTGACAGCGCCGCTGATCAGGGAGATGGTCAATGCACGGTTGATCGAGAAGGGGCTCGAGAATGCCCGGAAGATGCACACCAGGCTCGGTATGCCCATCTACGACGTCGATACCCTGATCCTTCACCCGAACAAAGAGAATGCCAATGTTCCGCACGGGCCCGAGGCAACCAACCTGACGCTTGCCGAGCGCATCAAGAAAGAGTTTGCCCTGCTCTCCGTCTTCTCGCAGGATGTGTCGGACGCCCACATGAACGGGGATTTACATCTTCACGACCTGGGCTTCATAGACAGGCCATACTGCAGCGGCCAGTCGCTCGAGTACATCAAGAAGTTCGGGCTCGACCTGCCCCACTCGCTCTCAATGGCCAAACCGGCAAAACATCCCGAGGTGCTCCTCGCGCACCTCGTGAAGTTCGCGGCAGCCCTCCAGAGCCATTTTGCAGGAGCCATCGGCTGGGACGCGGTCAACATCTTTTTCGCGCCCTACCTCGAGGGGATGAGCGACAACGACGTGAAGCAGCTCGCCCAGATGCTCATCTTCGAGTTCTCCCAGCAGGCTGTAGCGCGCGGCGGCCAGGCCATATTTACCGACATCAACCTGTACTGGGAAATCCCTAAACATTTCGTGGACGTACCAGCCATCGGACCCTCCGGCAGGTTCACCGGCAAGACGTACGGCGAATACGAAAAAGAGGCACAACGCTTTGTCTGGAAGCTGTTCGAGGTGTTCAAGGAAGGCGACGGAGCGGGCAGGCCATTCTTCTTCCCGAAGCCGCTCGTTCACATCACCGAGAAGTTCTTCAAAACCCCGGGGTACCTCGATTTCCTCGACCTCATCTGTGACGTGGCTTCAGACAAGGGCAACACCTACTTTGTCTTCGACCGCGGCGAGACAGCAAAGATCTCCGAGTGCTGCCGCCTCTCCTTCAAGCTGGACGAGCACGACCTGCGTGATGCTAAAGAGCCCTGGAGAATGCGCTACTGCGCCCTGCAGAACGTGTCGCTCAACCTGCCGCGCATTGCGTACATGGCGGAGCAGGACGACACAAACCTCTTCAACCTGCTGAGCGAGCGGTTCATGCTGGCGGTCAAAGCCCACAAGGAAAAACGGAATTTCATCGAGAGGCTCCTCTCCACAGGCGAGAACGGCCCATTGGCACTCCTCACCATGAACCGGGACGGCATGCCCTATCTCAGGATGAACAAGGCGTCTCACCTTGTGGGTATGGTCGGACTCAATGAGATGGTGCAGATCCATACGGGAGAACAGCTGCACGACTCGAAGCGGGCGCTCAAGTTCGGCCTCAAGGTGCTTGCACACA
>Ga0113563_10003178_pt1 | contig 10168 bp, 7 predicted proteins | sample Mud3Dept3metaG_FD_80117 | JGI IMG/M metagenome (GOLD analysis project Ga0113563, IMG submission 80117) | Freshwater wetland microbial communities from Ohio, USA, analyzing the effect of biotic and abiotic controls - Mud 3 Core 4 Depth 3... | ecosystem: Environmental > Aquatic > Freshwater >...
GAGCTCGAACAGGAGGAGGAGAAGCTCAGGCTGGAGAAATCCATCTTCGAAATGGAGGGCAGGCTCGGGCAGGGCCTTAATTCGCTGCATCAGCTCCTTGGCGCGGCGGTTGACCGGCTCAAAAGGTCGGCTTACCCGTATGATGCCAAGGGGCCTTTGTCACAGGCAAGGACTGTGCTCACCGAGATCCTGACCTTGATCAAAGAAGCCAAGGCCTTGGAGGACAAGCTCGTCGGGCTGGTCAAGGCGGAACGGAAGCTCCTGAAAAAGGAGCGGGAGGTCGCCTGAGCGGACTATTTCAAGTTTGTGACTCCGGTAACGGATGCAAACAGCCAGTTTCTTAAACTCCATTTCCTTGATCTGTAAACGAAAGGCAAATCCGCGTCTGTATTGGGCAGAGTTCTGATAATCTCCATTCCCCTTTCTTTGGTCCAGTGCAGGTTTCTCAGGCCCGAAAATGGGAAAAAATTCTGAGAAGTGAGGAACTAAAAAAAATCGACAAGATCAATCAATCTCATGTACTATCGGTAAGTGTTGGCAAGGTCAGCCAAGGAGGGAAAAGCCATGAGAAGAAAAGTCATATCGGGAGTTGTTATTCTCGCTTGCGTGGTCTGGGTCTCTTGCATGAGTTCGCATCAGACAGGGACGTCCGAGCCCTACGCGTCCTACCTCAACACCATCAATCCGAAGTTCATGGTTACTCCGCAGGAAGCTCTGCAATGGCATGAGTACAAGGATAAGGGCGGCCCGACCTATTCCGGAAGTCCATCCTGGAAGAGCTACATGGCTTTCCTTGAAGAGAAGCTTAAACAGTATGGAGTTGTGGATCTCACGAAGAATGCCTGGACCTATGATCGGTGGTACACATCGGAATGGCCTGATAGCTCCAGTTGGACACTGGTGTCGGACGGTCAGCCAGTGAAGGTGGCCCACTATGGCGCCTACTCAGGCTCCACAGGGGCTGACGGAATCACTGGAGATCTGGCCCTCTACACACCCAATACGCCGCCGGAGTCCCTCAAAGGCAAGATCGTTGTTTTTAGGACTTTGCCCCATCCTGCCCCTCCCTTCGACAACAGCTACAAGGAGTGGTTCACCCTGAACGACTATGAATACCGCACATCAGAAAATTTTCCTCCTCTCTTCACACAGGTCCCGGCCAGCGAGACCGTGAGTTATGACGTCTGGTGGCAACTAAGACAGACGGCGCTGGTCAATCGTGTGCTGACCCAAAGCCAGGCAGCCGGGGGAATCGTCGTTTTCAACATGTCCTACGATCGGCTGGCTGGACTCTACACCTTTCCCATACCTACCCTTTCCAAAACGCCGACCCTTTATGTGGACCGTATGGCAGGCGCCAAGGTCCTGCAGGATGCCAAGGAAGGGAAAAAGGCTACCCTCAAGCTGCTTGCGAAGGTGGAGCCAACAGAGACCTACCAGGTGATCGGGTATTTGCCCGGTAAGCATTACGGAACAGCGCAGGACCAGAAAGTCGTCTTGACGACTCATACCGACGGGCCTGCCGTGCTTCAGGACAACGGAGCGCTAGGGGTGCTTGGAATCGTCGCGTATTTCTCCCACATCCCTCAAGCCGAGAGGCCGCGGACCCTCATGATCTACCTCGACAACCGCCACTACATGCCGGGTATGGAAAAGGCTTTTGAGCAGCAGGACTATTTCACAAAGAAACCGGATGCCAAGGAATCCATTGTGGCCCTTGTCGCCACGGAGCATCTTGGCCAGATCGAGTTCAGGGAGACGGAGACCAAGTATGAACCCACGGGCAAGGTGGAGCCTGCTTTTCTCTGGACACGAAACGACCAGAAGTTGATCAACATGGCCGTCAAAGCCGTCAAAGACCAGCGCTGGCCCCGGGTGATGGTCCAGTGTGTTGAAAGGCCCGGCATCCACGGCGGAACGCAGGGGGTGTGGTACGGCATGGGCAAGATTGCTCTGGACTGGAATTTGCCTGCCTTTGCGACGATGGGGACACAAGGGGCTTACTGGGCGACCACGGCGCGGATTAACACCTTCAACAAGGATCACTTCTGCATGGAGGTCGCGGCAATGGCGCAGCTGACTGGCGAGTTGATGAAAGCCGAACTAAAATAAGCCATGAAGTAAGCGTTCCGCGCTTTCGTTTAGGTTTTGTAGGTGGTTGACTAGAGGTCGGCCTCGGATGAGAGCGTTTACGGGGAATACCTCTTGAAGCACGATGTTGACGTGAGCCTGCACGGACCATCCCCTCAGAACCGATGATCTGCCCAATCGGCGAAGAGGGGTACTCTTTAGGGAAGACCGCCACCCGATCCCCTCACAAACGACGGAATCTTTTGGAACGGACCTGTGATCGATCATGACCAGGCTTACCTTCTCCAGCGGTATGGCCAGGAGTCTCAAGACGTCTGAGATGGGTGCGGGAGACTGAAGGGGGAGGTCGGTATGGCATTCTTCATTTCTGTTTCCCTCTTCTTGAACACAGGTCAAGAAATCCTCGTCGAAATAGCACTTGATCGATTACCTGTGCAGATGTATGTTCCCCCTAATGCTCGTCTTAAGGGGAAAATTTGGCTCATGAAACTAGTGAAGATTGAAATTCTGATTGATAAAGGGGCTTTTTCGAGGAGCAAAGAATGGGATACGATCCTAGATAATATCAAAGCATCCGTTAAGGCGGTCAGATGGCCACCGGGCGCCTCTACCTTCACAATACACAAACAGTCAGGGAAGAAACGAGGAGAGGGGAGTGGAGTAAAACCGATCAAAGACGCCTTCATGGCCAAACTCATGACCTATGGCTGGGACCTCGAAACAAAGGTCGACATAGCAACACTAAAAACCCCGGGGCCTTTGGATGCGACTTACAAGGTTGGAAATAGACTATTTGCTGTAGAATGGGAGACGGGAAACATCTCTTCGAGTCACAGAGCTGTGAACAAGATGGCTTTGGGCATTCTGAAAGGCTTGCTTGTCGGTGGAATCCTGATTCTCCCAACAAGGGATCTGTATCAGTACCTCACTGACCGCGTCGGAAATCTTCCAGAATTGGAGCCTTACTTCCCCTTATGGAGAGCGCTCAACCTTGAAGAGGGCTTGCTTGGCGTCATCGCCGTCGAACACGATTCTGCCAGCACGGATGTGCCAAGAATTCCAAAAGGGACAAATGGCCGCCATGCTGTCTGAGGGATGCTTTTGCCTAGCCTCAACCCTTTTGTAGCATCACGATAAACTCAGACCGCATCGTGTTTGCCATTCCCGTTATCTGCCTCTCGATCTTACGAACTAATCTCAGGCCATGTTTTCCACCAGTCTCAATGAGGGTCTCGTGAATCCCGGTGACTTCCTCTGGCTCGACCTGCAAAATAGTGCTCAGTTGGTTATTGTTGGTTCCGACGACAATGGAACAGATCGCGCCAGCTCTAAGCACCTTTGAACACTCCGAGAGGACTTGGGTCATGTCTTGCAAATAACCCTCGTATTTTTCCTTCAGATTCCGCCCTCTCAGTCCAATCATGGAGTCTCTTAACCTATCAATATCGACACCCATGAATTTCAGATGTTGCTCATCGTTCTTGAGGTAATCTATTGCGAAGCTGTAAGGCGGGGAGAAGATGATTCCGTCGATGCTTCCGCCGGGGAGATCCATGCTTCTAGCGTCCCCAGTGAATAACCGAGCATCTCCGAGTTGGTCCTGAAACCCATTCATCACATTCTGGATTTTCTCGGCTACGAAATAGTACCTCTCCAATATAGCCTTGAACTGATCGGGAAATGACTTCCTATTGCTTCGTTCAGCATATCCTTTGGCATCGAGGAAGGCCAGCAGTAGATAGTCATCGACCTCTGGCTGGCGAAGTATCTCTGGGGATATAGGTCGCCCCCGGCTGTCCTGTGGCTTCCTATCGAAAAGAGAAGCCTGCTTGTCGGGGAGAGACCGCTCCATTCTATCGACCTTGCTGCTGAGATGCTTGAACGTTGAATCAAAATGATCTATCGCCTCCTTAACAGGCTTAAGCGGTACTCTCAGCCCCTCTATCTTTGCCCTCGCCATGAATTCGCAAAATGGGCTACTGTCAATCCCGATCGAATTTATTCCCATCAACGTGGCCTCAAGGGGAACAGTGCCTGAGCCCATCATAGGATCTAGTATGGTCATTCCGGGTTTCAGCCCCATCACATTGATAAGACCTTTTATCATTTGCGGATGGAATTTCCCCCGATAGGGAAAAAGCCCATGAGTGCCGTACCCTGTCTTGAACTGGTTGGTTTTGAAAAACGACTTCAGCCTTGAGCTAGAATGCTCGGCAAGTTTGAGCGGTTCCCCCTGGCAGATAAGGAAGTGCCTTGTCGGCTTACCATCGACACTTGCGAAGTATGCACCATTCCGAAAAATCTCTTCATCAGAAAGAATCTTCGCCTCGTAATAGGCCAATTCGAGCTCATATACCTCATTCAACTGGGGAACCAGAACCAAGTGAGCCGGAAAAAGTTCATCCTTGAGGTTGTCCGAAAGAATGCTTCCGAGGGTTAAATCGTCTGCCTTCTTGCTAGCCCGGCTTGTGCGCATTTTCATCACCTATCTCTTCCGCTCTTTGTTCATGAGCGATTTCAGGAGTTTTTCCAAATCACCCTTTCTGTACAACCTGTACAGGTTCACGGGATGCCTGAATGGAATCAGTTTTCCGCGTCGATCCCAATTTCGAAGGGTGGCCGTGGTAACGCCGAGGAACTCTGCCGCTTCCTTTACCGTCAAATAATCGCTAAAATTATACATAATCTAAAGAAGCTTTAAAAGATTGTTAAACCTTATAAAACCCTTATCATGCTGAGTCAAGGCATTTCTGGTGTAAGAAATGAAAAAGTTTGTGCCTCCGACTACACCGAAAAGACTCCCTCCTCATGATGGTTTTCCCCTCTCTCCATCCTCTGTCCGTGTAAATGGCTCCCGGCAGTTTTCTTGAAATCAAAACAAACTCAAAATTATTACAGCCCCCCCTACCACCCACCTAGCACGGGAATGTCCGGTTACCTCCAGTTCCGATCTTTGCAATTGTTGCTTGGACTAAATCGTGGCTCTACTAGTTCTGCTCCCCAAATCTTCTTTCCTGCCCGCCTAGGATTCTTCTTGTAGGCTGCGTTTCTTTCCGCAAAGTAAATATCAATGGCTTCCTTGCACTCGTCAACCGATTCATAGTCGCTGTTATGGATAACCGCTCTTGCCAAACCGCTAAACACAGACTCGATGACATTTAGGAACTGAGCCGACGAAGGTAAAGGTGCTAGCTTCACCATCGGAAATTTGTTGCCCAAGTTGTTTATCACAGACACCCTTTCAGAGAGTTTTTCTGACACATGCCATGACGCCGCATCCCACGAAAGATAAAGACACGCTTGGCCAGAGTACTGAAGGAGAAGCATATCCAACAGCCTTATCATCTCTTCTGTGTCTTTCTTCTCCGAGTAAAAGTGGGTCAACTGATTTGTTGAGAGTTCTAATGCTCCAGTAAGTATTAAACGTCCCTTGCTTCGCTGCCTTTGAGGCACAACGCGCGTCGTGCCTTTCTGAACTAGCGATCGCCCTGGCTGCATCTTCACAGAGAAGGGGCCGAACTCATCAATGGAAAAGAATTTCTCGTTCTCTCGAAGGTTGGACAATATGTTCGTGATATCTCGGAGTTTTTCGCGGTAGTTCGGGTCAGGGCTTGTGAGAACGCGGCGTGCCTTCCTAAACGAGTATCGCTCAGCTCTGACGTATTCCGAAATGGTAGATTTCCCTATCGGCTCGCCAATGCTTTTTTCATAGGCACTCGACAGGCTGCCCAAACTCCAAGAAGCCCTGTTGATGCCATGAAGACGCGGGCTCTCGTGAAGAATTTCAATGATCCTATCCCGCTTTCTCTTGATTTCTGCCACCCGCTCAGGGCTCCGATACTTCTTCTCCGTATACCTTATCCCATCAATGCTTTTCTGATTGTAGCAGGTTATCCATTTCTTTATGATGCGGGGCGACTTCTCCAGTTTCGCGCATAATGCCGAGATGCTCACTCCTGCGAATGAATCCAGGATCACCACAGCCTTCGCCCATTCGCTCCTGTCATTCGACCGCCGCCACTTTTTGAGTTCGGATGCATCTGTGTCACGAATTTGATCTATTCGCCAAGGTGTACAGCTGATGAGCGGTAGCTTTTGGTCAGATTGCCACCTGCGAAGGTGGGCAACGAACCGGGAGTATCGGTAGCCTTCCGGATGACGTTGCCTATACTTCTCCCAACTGGATTTCAAGTTCGACGTACCCTCATACAGTCCTCTGTGGACATCAGGTAAAAGACTTAGCAGGGTTAAATACCGCTCAGAACAGTTTTCTTGAAGATAGCTATGTTTGAGCGCTGCGCGTGCTTTCTTGGAGGTTAGACAGGCAAACTCCCTGAATGAGATCCCGCATTCTCTTATGTACGCGCAATACCTTCTTACGCTAGACCGAGAAATGCCAAGAGATCTAGCCACATGGGAAATAGTTGTAGCATTTCCATTCGCATAGATTTCGGCGAGACCTTTGACCTTGAATGCAGAAATTCTTCGGGCAGGCATTGTGGACTCCTTTCTTAACCCATTTGAGCTTAAGATTACTCCGGGACACTTGGTAACTGCAAAGTGTCGATGGCACGGGGTTACCCCGCAACAAAATCACATTGCTGCAAGTTGCACCTGACTCTCATGAAAAACCACATGCGACCAAAAAAGAGAGAAGAACAGTCCCCTAGGAACAGCAACATCACCAGCCGTAATGCACCCAATCCCATGAGGGTTGAAAGGAAGTGAAAACTGTCATTTGAGATAAGGCAATGGGCGGCGGTACCCACTCCGCCATAAACCACCACCCAGCCCAGTCGGTCCATTGTGATCGGCTGGGCTTTTTGCGTTTCTGATGACTTTCAGAAGCGCAACAATCGAGATGTTGAATAAAGCGGGTTTGTCTGATCAAGCCAGAATCGAGAACAAGGGGGGATGGTGGAGGGTCATTCAGAAGTGACGAATAGGCACTCGATTGCAAAAGCTCGTAACCGCTAATCGCCCTGATCGAGCTGAGTGCTTAAAGAAAATGCCCAGGGAGAAGCCTTTCCGACCTCTCCCTGGTTTTGGACGCGCTCAGAACATCTCGAACTGCGCCCCGCCGGGCTTGGTTTGCTTCAGCATTTCATCCAGGTCGGCTTCTTTGACCTCGATGTGCGTCACCTTTTTGCGTTTGCCGCTATACTCGGTGAACTGCACCTTCACGATGCGGTCGCCAATTTTCTCGACCTCGGTGCTGGCCTTAGTGATCTCTGGCACAGGAGCAACTGCCTCCTCCTTTGAGATGGGCTCAGGCGTCGCCTCGGGCTCGGTAAGGGACTGATTGATCATCACCTCCACCTGGACTTCCTTCTTTCGGTAAGCCGCCCAGATATCCTTGAGCGACTGGCTTTCGCCGGATTTCGCCATGAGCATCTTGGCAAGCTCCTTGGCCATGGAATCAGAGGATTCGGAGAGCGCCGCGAGCCCCTTGTCCGAGAGTTCACCCTCAATGGCGAGGCTGCACATGAGCTTGTCGGCCATGAGCTGCATCAGCCGGGTCTGCATGGTCTTGGCGTAGGTCAGGAAGTAGACCTTGACAGGCTTTTTCTGCGGTATCCGCCAGGAGCGCCTTGAAGCCTGCCTGAGCGTATAGGTGCTCATCGGTATCTGGTAGAAGATGATTGAGGGGAAGTCCAGGAGGTCCATGCCCACCTCGACCTTTTTCGGGTTGGTGATTAGGACATCCATCCCGTTCCTAACCCATTTATCGATGATGGCCGCTCTGCCCTCTGTGTCACCGCTCTTGAGCACCTTGACCCTGATGCTTTCCGCTTCCATCATCTCGACCAGCCTCGCGCTGATGTCCGTGGTGTCAGAGTTCTGGATATAGACCAGAACCTTTCGTCCCTGCGCAAGCTCTGATTTGATGATGGAGATGAGTTCCTGCTCCTTGGGCATGACGCCCTGGAGCGGCGGGCCTACTGCCAGTGTTTCCTTTGTGTGAGGGTGGATGACCTGCACTCCTTTGTAGATCCTCTCAGGATAGGAGAGGAGCGCGTGAAGGTAAGCACCGAGCAGGGAGTTGTCTCCCCGGGCAAGAGCTTCTCTCACTATCTCCTTCATGGTTTCCTCAAACTCGCCGTAGAGGAATGCCATGTCAGGGCTCATGGAAAGCTCCACCACGTCTTCTTCATAGGGCTGGAGCCTGTCCATCACATCCGAGAGCCTCATGAAGACTGAGTTGGATAGGAGCATCCTGCCGAGGAGGAGCGGGCTTATCCCGGGCTTTTCTCGCACGATGGTTCTGCGTTTTGCCTTCGTGGTCAGGCCGTCTTCTTCTTTGACCGTCGTGATTCGCTCCAGGACCCCGTAGTGCTCGATGAAGCCTTTGGGATTGCCCCAGGTGTTATGGTCCTCAAGCATCAGGTTCGGATGGGTCCTGAAAAGGAGATGGTAGACATCCGAGGCATAGCCGCCGGCAAGGGTGCCGGTGAGGCAGAGGATATACTGGCAGGCTGATGCAAGCGCACCGAAAGCATAACCCTGGCCGGACTCGTTCTTGTAGTGGTGCGTTTCGTCACAGATAAGCACATCGTAGTGACCCTTCATCTTGGCTTTGATGAACTTCGCCGGGATGACCTTGCGGAAGGCTTTCCGGCTGGTGTCAGGCTGCCAGAGCTGCTCTCCGCACTGAACCTGGACTTCAACAGTCTCGTCCGTTTCAGGATCATATACCCATTTTGAAACCGTGCTCATGCAGGAATACTTCTTTTTGAACCTGCCCTGGGTATTCTTCTCAAACACAGGCAGAGGGCAATTGTACCTGTCGAGCAGCTCTTTGCCACATTTCGGACAAAAATGCTTGCCGTGCCTCGTGACAACGGCAGGTCTCCACATAAAGCCTGCCTTTGCCCGCTCCCGGCCTATGACGTAGAACTCAAGGCCGGAAGGCTTAGGCTGCTTTCTCAGAGACTCAAGCTGCCGCAGGATATGCTTGCTGTTCAGGTTGAATGCCTTTGCGCCGGGGACGCTGTCCTTTATCTCCTGGATCCATTTAGGCACCAGGTGCGGAGGGCATACGACGAGCGCCCTGTGGGCTTTTTTGAACCTGTGGAGAGCCAGGGCAACAGCGATTGCCATGAGCGTCTTGCCCGTGCCCATTTCGCACACCATATAGACAGCCTTATTGCCGCTAGTGAGTGATTTGTAGCAGGCCTTGATGATCTCAGCCTGGGAGGGAAAGGGCTTTTTGGTCATTTCTTGCAGAACTTTCTCCAGAGCCTCCTCCCGTTCCCGCAGAGGGTCATGAATCACCTTCAGGTCTTCGGTGACCTTCTCGGCCATGTTTTCGCCGTACTCATCCAGAAACTCCTTAAGCGAGAGGTTTTCCACTTGTCGTTCCTCCTTTCCATTTCATGCAGTTGATGACTTCAGGGGTACGTTTTCGGATGGCCTCTGATACGAGGTCATGAAGGGCTTCGTGGTTGAACTCAAACAGATACCCTTGATAAGCACCTACGAGGGTTTGTGCTTCGAGCAGCCATCCGTCCTGGTCTTCGAAGGTCTTCCAGAGCCAGTCGGCCCATGAGGGATGGAGGGGGATGTCGGTCTTTTCGTCGAGGTGCCGGAAAAAGAGAGTCAGAAGCTCATCTCTCTTGTCGGTCACGATGAAAAAGGTGTCTTGGCCGTCATCATCGCTCTTGGGAAGCGCGAGTTTCGGGAACAGCACTCCGTGAACGAGCCCGGAGGGCAGCTTTTTCACCTGCGCCTTATAGCCGAAGCTTCCTCTTGTGAGATAATGCTTGATTCCGTAGACCTCGAGGTTGATGCCATAATTGTCCAAAAGGTTGGCTATGATTCCTTTGACAGTGGCCTGGTACCCGGCGACGGACATGAAATACACTGTCTCCGAGTCGCCGGGGTCTACGATAAGGTCTGAGCAATAGGCCTGGATGCCCAGTGTGTGTATGGGGTAAAGTCGCATCTATTCACCTCCTTGAATCATTCGATAGTCATTAGTTCGCCTCTGCGGTTGAAGGCACGGATCAGGATACGGATTTGGTCTCGGTCAATGTGCCGCTCAACGTCTCCCTCCATCTCGACCGAGTGCTTTACC
>Ga0113563_10003179_pt1 | contig 10164 bp, 7 predicted proteins | sample Mud3Dept3metaG_FD_80117 | JGI IMG/M metagenome (GOLD analysis project Ga0113563, IMG submission 80117) | Freshwater wetland microbial communities from Ohio, USA, analyzing the effect of biotic and abiotic controls - Mud 3 Core 4 Depth 3... | ecosystem: Environmental > Aquatic > Freshwater >...
GAAGGGAGCACCCTGGCCATGACCGTGGACTTCCCGAAGCACCGTCGTCGGAGTAGTCTGGCGTCCGACGCCCGAGAATGAGCAACGACCGGCCGGATCCCGATGCCCTCCTGCGGCGCGTGGCGGCCGAGGAGGCCCGCCGTTCCCGTGGGCGCCTGAAGATCTTCTTCGGCGCCTCGCCTGGCGTTGGCAAGACCTACGCCATGCTCGAAGCCGCGCGCACGAAGAAGGCCGAGGGAATCGATGTCGTGATCGGCTGGGTCGAGACCCACGGGCGCGTGGAGACGGCGGCCCTCGCCGAGGGCCTGGAGAGGCTGCCGGCGCGGGAGTTCGAGTACCGCGGCGCCCGCCTGCGCGAGTTCGACCTGGACGCCGCGATTGCGCGCAAGCCGGCGCTCCTCCTCCTCGACGAGCTCGCCCACACCAACGCGCCGGGCTCGCGGCACGCGAAGCGGTGGCAGGACGCGGTGGAGCTGCTCGAGGCGGGAGTCAACGTCTACACGACGCTGAACGTGCAGCACCTCGAGAGCCTCAACGACCTCGTGAACCAGGTCACGGGGGTGGTGGTGCGGGAGACCGTGCCCGACCGCCTGCTCGACGACGCAGAGGAGGTGGAGTTCGTCGACCTGCCCGCCGAGGACCTGCTGAAGCGCCTCGCGGAGGGGAAGGTGTACCTGCCGGACCGGGCGGCGAAGGCGGCCAGGAGCTTCTTCCGGCGGGGGAACCTGCTCGCCCTGCGCGAGCTGGCTCTTCGGCGCACCGCCGAGCGCGTGGACGCAGACGTCCGCGACTACCGCCGGAGCCACGCGATCGAGCAGACGTGGCCGGTGGCCGAGCGAATCCTCGTGTGCGTGAGGCCCAACCCGGAGAGCGACCGTCTCGTGCGCGCGGCGCGGCGGATGGCCGCACGGCTGCGGGCGGAGTGGATCGTCGTCTCGGTGGAGAGCCCGGCACAGCCGCCGCTCACCACAGCCGAGCGCGCGGCGCTCGCGGCCACCACCAAGCTGGCGGACGAGCTCGGGGCGGAGACGGCCGTCCTGTCCGGCGACAGCGTGAGCGAGGCCCTGCTGACCTTCGCCCGCGAGCGCAACATCAGCAAGATCGTGGTGGGCAAGCCCGCCCACCCCCGCTGGCGCGATCGCCTCCGGGGCTCGCTCCTCGACGAGATCGTGCGGGGCAGCGGCGAGGTGGACGTCTACATCATCTCCGGCGAGCGGGAGGTCGGGCCGCAGCCGACGCGCCGGGTCCTGGACCGCCGGGCCACGAGGCCCGTCCAGTACCTCTGGTCGTTGGCGGTCGTTCTCGCGTGCACGCTTCTCTGCCAGGCGATGCACGGCCGGTTCGACCGGTCGAACCTGATCATGGTCTACCTGCTCGGGGTGGCGATCGTCGCGTCGCGGTACGGCCGCGGGCCCTCTGCGGCCATGGCCCTCCTGAGCGTCGCGGCGTTCGATTTCTTCTTCGTGCCTCCGTACCGGACCTTCGCGGTGGCCGACAGCCAGTACCTGATCACGTTCGGGGTGATGCTGCTGGTGAGCCTGCTGATCAGCACGCTGGCGGCGCGAGTCCGCGCGCAAGCCGACGCGGCGCGCCACCGGGAGCAGCGGACGCAGGTGCTGTACGCGATGAGCCGCGACGTGGCGGCGGCGCGCACGGCGGAGGAGGTGGCGCGGGCCGCGAGCCGGCACGTCTCGGACGTGCTCGGCGGGAATGTGTCCGTGCTCGCACCCGGCCCCGCGGGCGATCTCGAGCCCGTCGGCGACGACGCCCCGGCCGGCGACGCCCGCGAGAAGGCGGTGGCCCGCTGGTCCTTCGACCACGGGCGCGCGGCCGGGCTCGGTACCGACACGCTCCCCGGAGCCTCCGCGGTGTGGGTGCCGCTGCGCGGGACGCAGGCGGTCCTCGGGGTTCTGGGCCTGCGGCCGGACCCCGCGCTGCTGCCCTTCCGCCCGGACCAGGTCGACCTGCTGGAGGCGCTCGTACGGCAGGCGGCCTCCGGCCTCGAGCGGGCTCGTCTGGCCGACGAGGCGCAGCAGGCTCGGGTCGCGGTCGAGGCGGAGCGGCTGCGCAGCACGCTGCTCAGCTCCGTGTCCCACGACCTGCGCACGCCGCTCGCCACGATCACCGGCGCCGCGAGCAGCCTGCTCCAGGACACCTCGCTCGGGCAGGACTCCCGTCGAGAGCTCCAGGAGGCGATCTACGAGGAGGCGGTGCGCCTCAACCGCCTCGTGACCAATCTTCTCGACATGACTCGGCTCGAGTCGGGCTCCCTGCAGCTCAACCGCGACTGGCACTCCGTGGAGGAGCTGGTGGGCTCGGCCCTGGCCCGTCTCGAGCCCGGCCTCGCGGGACGGGCGGTCCGCGTGTCGATCCCGGCGGACCTGCCCCTCGTGCCCGTGGACGGGGTCCTGATCGAGCAGGCCCTCGTGAACCTGCTGGAGAACGCGCTCAAGTACGCCGATCGTTCGGGCTTGATCGAAGTCACGGCCAGAAGGCAGGACGGCTCGATCGTGGTCGAGGTGGCGGACGAGGGACCGGGGCTGCCCGCGGGCGCGGAGGAGCGGGTCTTCGAGAAGTTCTATCGGGCCGGCTCGGCCCAGAGGGGTTTCGGTCTCGGCCTGCCGATCTGCCGTGCGATCGTGACGGCCCACGACGGCCGCATCTGGGCGGAGCGGCGGGAGCCGCGGGGGACGCGGTTCCTCCTCACCCTGCCCCTGGGAACGACCCCGCCGCCCGCACGGGAGGACGAGCGTGAGCGAGTCGCCGACTGAGGGCGAGGCCGCGGGCCGGCTGGTCCTGATCGTGGAGGACGAGCCGCAGGTCCTGCGGTTCCTGCGCGCGAGCCTCGGAGCGCACGGCTACCGGCTGGTGGAGGCGACGACCGGCCAGCAGGCCCTCGTCGAAGCGGCGACGCGCACTCCCGACCTGGTGCTGCTGGACCTGGGACTGCCGGACCTGGACGGCGTCGACGTGGCGCGGCGCCTGCGCGAGTGGTCGGCCGTGCCCGTCATCGTGCTCTCCGCCCGCGGACAGGAGAACGACAAGATCCGGGCCCTCGACGCCGGCGCGGACGACTACCTGACCAAGCCGTTTGGCGTCGGGGAGTTGCTCGCCCGGATGCGCGTGGCGCTGCGCCACGCGGACCGCGTGGCGGCCGGGCTCGGCGAGTCGGCTCTCGAGACGGGCGACCTGCGGGTGGACCTCGCGGCGCGGCGCGTGTTCGTGAAGGGCGAGGAAGTGCGGCTCACCCGGACCGAGTTCAACCTCCTCGCGACGCTCGCGAAGCACGCGGGCAAGGTGGTCACCCACCGCCAGCTGCTGCAGGAGGTGTGGGGACCAGGCTCGGCCGGCCAGTCGCACTATCTGCGCGTGTACATGGGCCAGCTGCGCCACAAGCTCGAGGAGGACGCGGCACGGCCGCGGTACCTCCTGACCGAGACGGGAGTGGGTTACCGCCTGGCCGTGGACTGAGGCGGCTCAGTCGCTTCGGGCGGTGCCCACGAGCAGGGCGGCCAGCACCATGACCGCCGCCGCCGCCCCGTAGGGCGCGCCCACGGCGCGGTCGTAGAGCCAGCCGGCGCCGATCGGCCCCACCGCCCGCGCCGCCGCCGCGAGCGACTGGCCGAGCCCAAGCGTGCCGCCCTGCTCGTCCGCGTCGGTCGCGCGCGACAGGAGCGTCGCCAGCATCGGCGTCGTGAGGCCCTGCCCTACGGCCAGGCCCGTGAGCACGCCGAGCGCCGCCCCCAGCGAGTGCACGAGCGGGAGGGCGCCGAGGCTCGCGGCCATGACGAGGGCGCCGGCGGTGGCGAGCGCGCGCTCCCCGAAGCGCGGGGCGAGGCGCCCGACGAGGCCGCCCTGCACGATCACCATCACCACCCCCACGAAGGTGAAGACGAGCCCGAGCCGGCTCGTGTCGAGGCCGAAGCGGGTCTGCCCGAGCAGCGCAAAGGTCGCCTCCATGGCCACGAAGGCGAGAGTGGAGAGGAAGGTGGCGGCGAGGAGCCGGCCGATCGAGGGGTGGTGGAGCGCGTCCGCGAAGTTCGACCAGTCGAAGCGCGCGTGGGCGTGGCTCCGCTGCTCGGCGGTCCGCGTCTCGGGGAGGCGGAAGAAGGCGAACAGCAGGTTCAGGGCGGCGAGCCCGGCCGCGGTGAACGCGGCCGCCCCGAAGCCGAAGCGCGAGAGGCCGGCTCCGAGGGCCGGGCCGAACACGAAGCCGAGGCCGATCGAGGCGCCGAGGAGCCCCATGTACTTCGCCCGCTCCTCGGGCGCCGTCAAGTCGGCGATGTAGGCCTGGGCCGCGGCGATGCTGCCCCCGAAGAGCCCGGCCAGGGCGCGAGCGGCGAGCAGCAGCCACAGCGAGCCGGCGAGGCCGCAGAGGACGAGGGAGGCCGCGGAGCCGGCCAGGCTCATGAGGAGGATCGGCCGACGGCCGACACGGTCCGAGAGCCGGCCCAGGAGCGAGGCGCCGACCAGCTGGGCCGCGGAGTACGCGGCGAGGATGGCCCCGATCCACACGCCGGTGGCGCCGAAGGCCTCGGCGTAGTACGGCAGGGCGGGGAGAATGATGCCGAACCCGACGAGGTCGATGAAGACGGTGAGGTAGACGACGGGCAGGCCGGGTTTCACTGAGCCGCCATTCTAGTCGACGGCCGGCGCGGGGCCGCGGGGCCCCACGCCATTTGACAAGCCCTCGACCGCCCGGGCACACTCGATTCACCTTTTGCACAGGTGTTGCGGCCCGGGGGGCCTTCGGTCACCCGGGCTCTTTCTTTCGGAGGAGTCGAACCAACATGCCGCAGACGTCACGTGCCGCCCTGACCGTCACCGCCCTCGCCCTGCTCGCCGCCGTCCCGGCGCACGCCCAGCAGGTCGCCACCCCCACCGAGACGACGGCGGTGGACGAGAAGTCCTTCAAGGTCGACGCGCCCGGCACCTACGCCAACGCCGACCTCTCCTACGTGCTCACCTCGGGGAACTCGACCGCGAACAGCCTCGGCTTCAAGGGGGACGTCACCCACCGCTGGGCGAAGCACTCGATCGGCTTCGCCGCGGGCGGCCTGCGCGCGAGCTCCTCCCCGGACACGCGGTTCGCGGTGGGGACCCCGGGCGACTTCGAGGTGCAGATCCCGGAGGCCGAGCTCACCGCCGAGGCCTACTACGGGCGCGGCCGCTACGACTTCAAGCTGTCCGACCGGCTCTATTTCACGACGGGCGCGGGCTGGGAGCGCAACCGCTTCTCCGGCCTCGACAACCGGTGGCTGGTCGACACCGGCCTCGGCTACATCTTCGTCAACAACGACCGGACGAGCTTCCGCGGCGCGGCCGGGATCACCTACACGAGCGAGGACTACACGGTCGACGACGGGCGGGACGGCTCGTTCTTCGGCGCGCGGGCGGGCTGGGACTTCCGGCAGAAGCTCTTCTCGAACACGACCTTCACCCACACCCTGATCGCGGACGAGAACCTCGAGGACACGGACGACCTGCGCGTGGACGCGCAGTTCGGGCTGCACGTCGCCATGTCGAGCAAGCTCGGCCTCAAGGTCAACTGGCGGCTGCTCTGGGACAACCAGCCGGCGCTCGCGGAGTACGACCTGTACACGCCGGGCGGCATCGACACCGGCCTCACCGTGATCTCCCCCTACAAGGAGCTGGACCAGGGCTTCAGCGTGTCTCTCGTCTTCAGCTTCGCCCCGCCCAAGAAGGGCTAGGCCGAGGCCGCCGGGCGCGCCTCAACGCGCGCCCGGCTGCGGACCCCCTCGCGAGCGCCGGGCGCGCACCTCAGTCCAGCGGCAGACGCTTCATCACGAGCGTCGCCTTTCCTCCGAACACCGGGTCGTCCTCGAAGGGGTCCAGACCGGGCGGGTAGATCCCGTACGTGGCCTCTCCCGCCACCGACGAGCAGCCTCGGCTGAAGGTCGCCACGACGTTGATCTTCTCCAGCCACATCAGGGCGCCCGTTGCGTCGTAGGCGAAGTGCAGGTACGTCATCTTCAGCTTGTGGGGTCCGATCACCTGCCACTGCCCGCGTCCGCCGCTGCGGAAGGCCATGGCCGCCGTACCGCCCGCGCCAAAGTCGATGGTGGACTCGGTGACGTACGTGCCCTCCGCCCCGAACGTGTTGAGGTTCTGGAACACGAGCCCCATGTCGAGGGTCACCTCGCCGAAGTACGTGCCCGCCACGCAAGACGGGAAGCGGAGCGTCTTCCCGTGACAGTCGCGCGCCACGGCCGGCGGCCCCGCCAGGGTCACCGCCGGGCCGAGCAGCATGGCAGTCAGAGCTGCGAGAAAGCCTCGTCTCATCTCTCCCTCCTCGGGGGCCAGGGCCCCCTTGCGTCGAACGGCGCCTCCACCGCTCCCGGCCGCCAACTCGGGTCTGGAGAGCGGTGTCAGGCACTAGGCCTAGTACGGCCAGGGTGGCGGAACGAAGCTGTTGTCGAACCCCTCGGCTTCCGGGAAGAACGAGGCGTCCGGCCGCACCCCCGTGTCCAGCCAGTGCTCGATCGCGGACAGGGCGGACAGGAACTGCCCGGCCGAGAACGACGAGTGCCCGACGTTGGCGAAGGCCTGGACCAGCTGCTCGGTCCGGCCCGCCGCGTCCACGCGGGCGCGGTAGTCGGCCTCGTGCCACACCGGCAGCAGGGCGTCGAAGATCCCGTGCATCGTCACGACCGGCCGGCGCAGCCTCCCGCTCGGCGTGCCCGCGTGCTCGATGTGGTTGCGGGCGGGACGGTGCGCAGTGATGTTCGCGCGGTCGTTCATCCAGGCCAGCAGCTCCTCGGCGTTCACGCCCAGCTCGGCCAGGTAGCTCTTCTCGTCAGCCGTCAGCTCGTAGACGGTGCCGACGTTCTGGGCGACGGGTCCGCCGTAGATCCGCTCCTCCTGTGACCGGACAGCCGTCGCCTTCCAGCCATCGATGGCCCACCCCGGCAGTTCGAGCAGCGGGTCGACGTTCCACCAGACGTCGGACGGCAGCTTCAACATCAACCGGACGAACTCCCACTGGCCGTAGTTGGTTCCGTCGAACCACTGGAACACGGGCACGATCAGAGTGCCCTCGTTCCCGTAGAGGTCGTCGCGCAGGTCCTCGATGGGCCCCCACCACTCGGACGGCCAGCCGAAGGCCGCCGCGTAGGCGAGGCCGTACCGCAGCTCGAAGTCCGCGTCCTTCGCCCATCCGGAGGCCAGCGGGCCGACCGGGATCGCGCCATCGAAGATCGCCGGGTAGCTCTCGATCAGCTCGATCGCCACCGACCCGCCCAGGGAGACGCCCCAGATCAGGGTCCGCTCCGGGTGACCGATCGCGCGATCGAAGAAGTGCGTGAGCTTGAGCGTCTGCCGGACGCCTTCAGTGACGTTCAGGTCTTCGTACAGAGACCCCGCCAGTGCGTATCCCTGCGACAAGAGCTGTTCTTCGAGAGTCGGCGCGGCCGGCGGGTAGGTCGCGGGAGCGACCTCCACGGCCGCGGTCCCGGCGCCGTGCGCGTAGACGAGCAGGGTTCCGTTCCAGTTCGCCGGAACGCGGATCCGATATTCGGCTCCGTCGAGGGTCCCGCTCAGCTCGGCCGGAAGCCGGATGCGGTCTGCCCCCGCGGCTGGGGAGCACAGTGGGATCGAGGCCGCCAGAAGCAGCAAAAGGCGATGCATGTGTACCTCCGGTATGCCTCCAACCTGCGCCCGCCGCAGGTCCTCGGGAAAGCGACAAGACAGGGCGAGTCCGACCTTGTCGCATGTTGCCCGGAGGAGTAGTCTCAGGGCGGAGCGAGGAAGCCGGGCCGGGCCTGCCGTTGGAGGTGCGGGATGGCGGGGATCGTCTCGAGCGAGACCCTGGACTCCTGGAAGGCCATTGCGGCCTACCTCCGCCGGGACGTGCGGACCGTGATGCGCTGGGAGCGTGCCCGCGGCCTTCCCGTGCACCGCGTGCCGGGAGGCGGCAAGCCGGGGGTGTACGCGCTCCGACCCGAGCTGGACGGCTGGTGGAAGAGAACCCGCGCGCACCTGGAGGAAGCCGCGGAGCCATCCGAGCCGCATCCACGAGCGCCCACCGTCGCGGTGCTGCCGTTCGCGAGCCTCAGCGCCGACAAGGACAACGAGTACTTCAGCGACGGCCTGGCCGACGAGATCATCACGCTCCTGACGCGGATCCCGCGGTTGCGGGTGACGGCCCGAACGTCCTCGTTCGCTTTCCGCGACGCGTGCCAGGACGTGCGGGAGATCGGCGCGAGATTGGGGGTGAGCGCCCTTCTGGAGGGCAGCGTCCAGCGATCCGGTGGACGAGTTCGCGTGTCCGCGCAGCTCGTCGAGACGCGGAACGGCTTCCACCTCTGGAGCGACTCCTACGACCGGGACGCGGCAGACGTGTTTGCCGTTCAGGACGAGATCGCCCACGCGATCGCCCACGCTCTCGAGGTGCGATTGGAGCCTCCGCCCGCCGTGCGGCCCCCCATGAACGTGGAAGCACACGGTCTCTGGCTGAAGGGCCGCCACTACTACTACCAGCTGTACGAGGACGTGGGAGCGCTCGCGAAGAGCCGGTCGAACCTGGAGCGGGCGATCGCGCTCGATCCGCTGTTCCCGCGGCCGTACGCGAGCCTGGCCGAGCTGCTCCGGTATGCGTCCGCCGTTGGCCTCGTCCCTCCCCGGGAGGCCATCGCCAGGGGGCGGGCGGCCCTCGAGCGGGCGCTCGCGCTCGACGACTCGATGGGTGAAGCGCACGCCCTCTCCGGGGTGTACCGGGCCTGGGCGGACTTCGACTGGAACGGTGCCGCCCGGGACTTCGGCCGGGCGCTGGAGCTGGCGCCCGCCTCGTCACACGTGCACACGCTCCGTGTCGCCTACCACCTCGTGCCCACGGGCCGCCTCCGGGAGGCCGAGGAGGAGATGGAACGGGCCGTGGAGTCGGACCCCGTCTCTCCCCTCGCGTACATCGAGCTCGGGAAGGTGCTGCTCTGGGCGCGCCACTTCGATCGGGCCCAGGCCAAGCTGGAGGCCGCGTTCGACCTCCAGCCCCACTATCCCCCCGCGGTCTGGTACCGCGGCGTCGGGCTCTACTTCCAGGGCCGGGTCGCGGAGGCCCTGACGGTGTGGCAGCAGGTCATGCGGACGGTCGGAGCCAACCCGGGCATGACCGGCGCCATCGGCATGGCCCTCGGCTACCTCGGGCGCCACGCCGAGGCGCGCGCCGCTCTGGCCGAGCTGGCCGCCGCCGAACGGGAGGGCGCCGTCCTGCGGTTCAGCCGCGCCCAGATCCACCTCGGCCTGGGCGAGACCGAGGCCGTCTTCGAGTGGCTGGATCGCGCGGTCGACGAGCGCGATCCCGCCATCCTGGACCTTCCCTGCAAGCCGATCTGGGACGGGGTGCGCGAGGACCCGCGCTTCACCGCGTTGCTGGGCAAGATGCGCCTGGTGTGACCGTCCCGGGGTGGATCCGGGCCCGGCGCGCGCCTCAGTGCGCTCCCAGCGTCCCTTCCTCGAGCAGGTCCTTGAACTGGGACTTGTCGATCGCCTTGTCGAGGGCGGCCCGGGCGGTGATCTTCTTCTCGTCGTAGAGCTTCCGGATCGACGAGTCCATGTCGATCATGCCCTCCTTGACGCCGGTCTGGATGGCGGAGGTGATCATCGGGGTCTTGCCCTCGCGGATCATGTTCCCGATCGCGGGCGAGGAGAAGAGGATCTCGATGGCGGCGACGCGCCCGCCGCCGACCTTGGGGATGAGCTGCTGGGCCACCACCGCCCGCAGCGTCTCCCCGACCACGTTGCGGACGCCGTCCTGCTCGCTCGCCGGGAAGACGCTGATGATCCGGTCCACCGTCTTCGAGGCGTTGTTCGTGTGCAGGGTGCCGAAGACGATCGTGCCCTTCTCGGCGGCGGCGAGGGCCATCGAGATCGTCTCCAGGTCGCGCATCTCCCCGACCAGGATGAGGTCGGGGTCCTCCCGCCCCGTCGCCTTCAGCGCCTCGGCGAAGCTCGTGGCGTGAGCCCCGATCTCGCGCTGGTGGATGAGGCACTTCTTGTTGGGGTGCACGAACTCGATCGGATCCTCGATCGTGATGATGTGCATGTTGCGTGTCTCGTTGATGAGATCGATGATGGCCGCGAGCGTGGTGGACTTGCCCGAGCCCGTCGGGCCGGTCACGAGGACCAGGCCGCTCTCCATCTCGGCCA
>Ga0113563_10003180_pt1 | contig 10163 bp, 11 predicted proteins | sample Mud3Dept3metaG_FD_80117 | JGI IMG/M metagenome (GOLD analysis project Ga0113563, IMG submission 80117) | Freshwater wetland microbial communities from Ohio, USA, analyzing the effect of biotic and abiotic controls - Mud 3 Core 4 Depth 3... | ecosystem: Environmental > Aquatic > Freshwater >...
GACGCGCGTATTCACGCTCCCGGGCGAGGGGAGGTCTTTGGCGATAAAAGCGAAGGCGCCGATGGCGACGAGCGCCACCAGGACAGAGAGAAAAAGCGCGGTTTTCCAGAGGACTGGCCAAACAAGGCTTTTGGGCTTTACTGCGCCCGGAAGGGAGCGTTTTTTACGGAAAAATGACATAGAAATTCATAGACAAGGGTCTCTATTGTATATCACGAAACAGGTAAAAAGAGAAGCCTCAGAACGTTCCCGTGGGCGATGCCAATACTGGACATCACCGAGATACGCGCTTTAAAGCAAGTTTTTTGTATACATACCTGACCATTATTTTAGCAAAAGCATTTAAAGTATCATTGCTATTCAAAAAAGGTTCTCTGGAGACAATCGTGCAGAGATGTTTATGTCGGTCAAATACCCGGCTGAGACCCGGAACGCCGTAGGTCACGAGAATCTCGTCATTTTTCTGGAGATCATTATAGAAAACGCCCTTCCTTACATAAGATACTTTTTTGTTCCGGTCGATACGGTAGATGCCCGGCTCTATGTCTCCAGAGACGTACACAGGACACTCGTTTCTTGTAAAAAGATTGAGATGAGCACCCGTTTTTGGTCGAGCCATAGCGCGATTAAGGCTCTTTATATCAAGTGTGTAGTCGTTCCTATTCAGACTATCGAGTATCTGCAGGCCTTGAATAAGCGGTTCTCCGCCATCCTCTTGTATCATAGAGAGAATGGGAAAAGCCGCGAGCATTCTTACATTTGCTTCTACGGGATAGAGCCGGTTGGTTTTTTTCTCCAAGACAAAGTCAATACCGAAAATTCCTCGAAAGCTCTCCTTTTCTTTGAAGAATTCCCCCACTTTTTTTGCTATCGCGGAAGCTTGTTTTTCAATTTTTTGGCTGAATCGACTACTGCTCCAGTCGTGGCCACAAAACACGCCGGATCGCCTTTCTTGTTCGATGACGTCTCGGGCATCAATAATTTGTTTTTGAAGATTGGTATAAAGGACACCTTCTTTTGTTACGCAAACAGTCAAGCTCGGCGCACAACTACGATGAATGAACTGGATGACTTTTAAGGGCGAGTTTCTTGAAATGGTCTTTTGGATGACTGCATTACCAAGCATGGAAGTAAAGTCAGACTTTTTGAGAATGAAAAAAGTTCCTGAGCCGAGAGCTGAGACAGGTATCTGGACAACGAAGTGTCGGCCTAAGGATTTTTTTAATTGATCATAATTCAACTCTCTCGCTTTAATGACGGTGTACGGGGGGGAAGGAATAGCAAGTGCGTCCAACAGTTTTTGAAAGTTAATTTTATTTTCATATTTTTCATACATTCTAGAATCGTTGGGGATAGGTATATATTTTTTACCGCGAAGATTCTTTTGTATGCGTGAGGATATGTTGAAAAAAAGAAGGACGGGGGTATTTTTAAATGAATCAAGGTAGCTAATGATTTTTTTATTTTTAAATAAATCCGCTGGTTCACTGGCATGGTAAGTTTTGTAATTTTTGAGGTTCTTAAGAGCGGCAGCTGTTTCATCGAGAAAAGAGACTTTTATTTTATTTTCTATAAGCCCTATTTCCTTCCCCGCCTTTTTACAAGCCAGTATCTCGAAGTGATTAAACAGGCGATATGCTCCAATGGTCAGGTTATAAGGACGCGCCCCCACGCCAAAAATAGGGTTGTTAACTCTCCTCAAGTAGTCTTTTAGTGATTTTAGATCTCGGATTACAAATTTTTTCATAGCGACTGATACTTTTTTACTGTAAGATTTATGCCAGCCCACGAAAGGACAGCTCCAAACTCTTTTGCATACCCATCGTTTACGAGGTCGGACGAGTAGTACAAGTGACATTGCGTGTAAAATCCCTCCTGGTTTGGCTCATCAAAAAAAAGGACGGGTCCATTTGTCTTGGCAAGCTCCTTTTCTTTCATGGAAATAACAGAAAAGGTAGTCGTATCAATGGGCGCCCGCGGTCTCATCCCCGTTTTTAATTTGTAGAGAGGCCGTCCGATATTTTTTCCGAAGAAAGGATGCGAATCTTTTCCATAGGAAAAGAAACTTACACCGCATTCTTTCCCGTATTGGAAAATAAGCTTTTCTCCCCAGTAACTTACGGTTGCTTTGTGGTTCGTATTCCGACTGACATTTTTCTTGGTAGCTCTATAGCCAATATGCAGACCACCATCTTTTAGCGAAAATAGCATTACTGAGACCAGGGCGCTGTCATGATGTATGACCATCAGTTTGTAAAGGGAGCTCCCTTCCACTTTTTTTAGAAGATCATTCGCGACAGTTTTTTTGTTCAATGTAAAATCTTCTCGGCTCGCCACCTCACCCATATATAGTGGCAAGAAAAGCTCATTCATATTTATGGTATCTGCAGCCATAATCTCTACAATAAAATTTTTCTGGAAAAACGCCTCCTTTTTGTCAATGTCTTTAATAAAAGATGGATAAAAGGAGCTCGTAATATCTTGATTCGCGCTCTTTCTCCAAATGATTTTACTCGCTAGTTCAAATTTTTTCATAAGCAATCAAAAAATTAATGACCGAGCAGTTGTAATAGATGGCGAGTGTGGACTATCCAATTAGATTTTTTGGCTCGCAGGGAAGCGCTTTTACTCATTCGAGCACGGAGCCTCGAATCATTCAAGAGCAGCTCGATTTTCTTTGCCATTTGCGTCTCACTTGTTACTAAAAATCCATCCACTGAATTCGTAACGATTTCGTCGCTTGCCGTAAGAATGTTTTTTCCGGGGCGAAACGCAACGACGGGGAGTCCTGAAGCCATAGCTTCCAAAAGTACGAGCCCGAAGGCCTCGTACTTCGAAGGAAAAGCGAAAACTTTTGCTTGCGCGTAGTATTTTTCCACGTGTATTTTTCTGCCGACAAAAGAAATATTTTTTTTGGTAAACCCGCAGCCCTTAGCAAGAGACCGGACTTCTTTCAAGAGCGGACCAGTCCCTACAATTTCCAATAAGAACGGTTTTTTTATATGTCGCATAGACCGGATAAGAGCGGGAATATTTTTTTCGTCCGCTATTCTTCCGACAAAAAGCACCCTATCCCCCGCTCTTTTTTTGGGGATCTTTGAGAATTTTTTGAAGTCAACGCCGGGAGGCACAATTGAAATAAGGTATTTTTTACCCAGTAATTTTGTTAACATGGAGCGCATTTTTCTGCTCAAAACAACGAGTCGAATGCCCTTCGCGTTGCGCTTTATCCTTTTTATCACTTTCAAATAACCTTTGGTATTCGAGTGTGGTGAGAAAGCCAATGATGAAGGTATAATGGCAATAATCCTCTTGGGAGAAATGTATTTCTTTAGTATGGATAAATATATGTCATTGCTCGTGATTACCCCATCGACTGTTTCCCACTTGATCCGGTGAAGCGTTTTTTCAAAGTTTGCATAGTTTTTTTTGATGCGTGCCAGGTTTCCTGCTTTTGTCTGATCAGATTTTTTTTCGTACAGGAAGACATGGTATTGAATGTCGAGATTTTTTTTCGTAAAACCTCTGTCTCTGGCAGTAATTCGTACAACTTCATGACCAAGGGCAAGCAGGCTCTTGGCGACGCTTTCGAAATGACTGGCTACCCCAGAAAGTTCGGGCTGTCCCTGATGGTTGATGAGGACAATTTTCATAGGATGGTTGACGGGTTCTTATACTTGGATGAGAAATTTTCGGAGGTCTTTTCTCCCTACGATCATTGGATATTTGAGCGTGTCCCTTTCTGTTACATTGATTTTTGAGATAACCACTACTTTATCCATTTCAAAGGTAATCTTAAAGATCGGTCTCAGTGAGGATCCGCTTGCTGAAAAGATTACGGCTAAGCCTTCAACAAAGGAAAAATTTGGTTTATATTTTTCTTCGAAATCTTTTTTAATAGACGGCTCATTTTCCGGCTTCAGCTGGTAATGAGAAAGATCGAGGGCTTGGAATTTTTCTAAGTCTTCTTCAAAACCAAGTGCGCACGCTAATGCGGTGTCTATCGAAGTAGAATCAGCTCCAGTATCGATCTTGGCTTCTACTTCGATTTCTTTGCCATCCTTGCCGATGAGCTTCACTTTCTCGACGGTGCCGATGACGCGCTTGCCGGAGAGTTCCTCGATCTCTTCTTCGATCTCGCCGCCGAAGAGATTCATCCCGACCCGGATGCCGCGGTCGGTGGTTTTGATTTTCAAGCCTTTGACGCGGTTCAGGCGCCCCTTCAGCCCGGAAAAATTAGCCAGCTGGATGGAAAGTCCCGGGCGGGCATTGAGTTCGAGGACAACCGGACCGCGGTCACGGTCGATGGCGATATCGGCTCCGAGAAAGCCGAGATGCGAAATGGCCTGGGCATCGATGGCCATGCGAAGGATATCTTTCCAGTAAGGGATCTTGATACCCGAAAGCACCATCCGGGTACCGGGCACGTATTCGATGATGTGGCCCTTGCCGAGAATGGCCGTTGTCGTCGTACCGGTGGCGAGGTCGATGCCGACGCCGATGGCGCCCTGCTGGAGATTGGCCTTGCCGTCGGAGTGTTTGGTCGGCAGGCGGAGCATCGCCATCACCGGGACGCGGTTGTAGACGATGACGCGGATATCCGGGATGCCCTTGTAGGTATAGGGTTTGAAAAGCTTCAGGAGCTTCAAGCGTTCCTCGAAAAAAGCGATATCAGGAATGTTGGAGAGAGAAAAAGATCCGTCCAGAATATTGCGGATATGGCTTTTCAGATCATCGACAGTGATCACGGAGCCGTCGGCTTTGATCCAGCCTCCATTGTCCTCGTCTGCCGCGCCCGGTTGGCTTTTTTCTGCGGGACTCTCAGCTGTAGCAGCAGTGCGGGCAGGTTTTTTTCTCCCGTATACGACGAGGATCCCTTCACCGCCGAAACCGCGATTGGGCTTCAAGGCGAAGCTGTTTGGAAGGATGGAGAAGTCGAATTTTTCCAGCTCTTCATGGTCTTTGATCTTGGCGATGAGCTCCGGAACGCCGAGGTTATTTTTTTTCAAGAGACGTTTGCAGAGGAGTTTGCTATCGGCAATTTCCATCCCGCGTTTGCGGTTGGAGGGGCGGATGTAATCGAGGTTTCTCGCGTTCATGCCGAGAAGCCCCTGGCTTTTTTTGAAGAAATCAAACATAAAAACTGGAATCTGGAATCTAGAATTTTGTATTTAGCTAAATACCAAATACGAAATACCAGATACCAATTAGAGATAGCGGGTGATTTTGCGGAAGCGGAAGTATTCCGAGAGGCGCAGACCCGTCCATTTCCCCAAGGAGAAATTGATGAGAAAAGTGAAGAGGATGATCCAAGGAAAATGGAGGATGAGGGCGGTGAGGGCGTGCCAGCTGACGAGGAAATAGCCGATAACGGAGATGATAAGCGTTTCTGTGGCCAAAATGAAGGCCGCGCGGCTGCCTTTCTCAATCTGCGTGGCGACGAACTTTTCCGCCAGCGTAATCATGATGAGGAGAGGGAAGATGCTGACAGCCGCCAGGCCGGTGCGCTGATACATCCCGCCGATGACAAGAATAATGAGAATGGCCAAGGAGATGATGGAAAGCGTGATGGCGACGCGCGGCAGATAGAGGAGGCGGAATCTTTTCAGGGCGAAACGCGCCAGCATGCCGACGACGATGACGCTCACGAAAATAGCGATGCCGTATTTTACGCCGTTCGGGTCGAAAGCCAAGAGAGCGAATGTGATGATGGAAGGCGTGTAGATGCCAAAGGCCTTGATGCCGATGACTTGGCGGAAAAAGGCTACCAGCGTGGCGATGACCGGGAGCATAAGGAGGAGGAGCACCGTCTGTATCGGCACGCCCTGCTCGACAAAAAACGCGATGAGAGGATGGTATTGCATGGTATTAAATGTCAAAATCCAAATTACAAATTACAAATGAAATTCTAAGATATAATGATTGAAAAGTTTTTGGCATTTTGATTTCGGGCTTGATTTGATATTTGTCATTTGAGCTTTGACATTACGAAACTTTTCCGCCTTTTCGTATCCCGTCCATCTTGCGGCGGCTCGCATGGCAGAGAGCGAGGGCCAGAGCGTCCGCTACGTCATCCGGCTGCGGGATTTGAGAGAGTTTGAGGAGCGCCTTTACCATCAATTGTACCTGGGATTTGTCTGCTCGCCCATAATTCGTCAAGGCCTGCTTCACTTCGAGCGGGGTGTAACCGGAAACTTTAACACATAAATTTTCTAAAGTCAAGAGGATGCACCCGCGCGCCTGAGCCACCGAAATGACCGTTTTTTGGTTCTTGAAGAAGAAAAGCTCTTCCACGGCGGCTTCCTCCGGTTTGTATTTTTTGACGATAGCGGCCAGGTCCTTTGAGATCTCTGAGAGGCGTTCGGCGAGCGGGAGATCTTTCGATGTAGCTATGTGCCCGAAAGCCACGACGGCGTTCTTGCTCCCGTTTATCTCTATAACTCCCCAGCCGACCGTTGCGGTGCCGGGATCGATACCTATGATACGCATAGATTTAGGATTTATGATTTTGGATTTTAGAATGAGCCATATCCCAGAATACCTTGAAAAGCTCGCGCTGGTTCCTGGCCAAGAGAGGATCATGAATTTCCACCAAGTAATGCGGCCGATTCCTCGTCTGCCCCATGATGACATAGTCGCCGATGATCCAGAAGCTCGAATCAAAATTATTTTCTTCGGGCAGAATTTTGAATTGCCGTTCAGGATACTTCTTTTTCATTTTTCCCTCAATCAAGGCAACGTTTGTAAAAAAACGCACTTTCTGATCTCGTGGGCCATGTTTCCACAGCCAATCGATGTACCGGCTGTAGTTTTCGGTAAAGGTGTGATCGTGATAACCCCACCAAGTGTTATCGTGTTGCAAACCGCTTTCTGCCCACAGCGGATATTGTTTATACAGATAGTCATTCAAATCTGCCTCTTCAATGAATTTTATCTTGGGGACCGAGTAGGTTGCCTGAGAGGGGAGGGTGGCGAGATCCTTGCTCATTTTTTTTGCAAGAACCTGCCGTTTTTTCAAGAGAGCCTCTTCTTTGGTAAACATCTGTTCGAGAGCCTCTGGTTTTTCAGCATACAGGTAGGCAACTTTGGCTCCCAGGTCTTCAGAGATCAATCCTAGTCTGTCGAGTTTTCGAGAGATGCTATAGACCGTCGTCCGGTTGATGCCCGTTTCCTTGGCCACGCGGGCGGGAGCAATTTTACCAGCGCGCAAAACCGCGAGATAGACTTCCCGCTCATTTTCATTAAGCCCCAGTTGTGCGAACTCTTTTTCCAGCATAGACAGTTATGGCTCTAGTATATATGTTGTTGGCAAATAGTCAACAATAATACAAAATATAGCATAAATAAGCTGAAATAAGAACTAAAAAATAGTTGACAAAAAACCAACAATACTATAGAATCTTTTGTTACTTAACAACCACGGGCATGTTGCCCAACCGAATTCTGAGCGGTACCTCGGAGGGAGAATGAAGATGAGTGAACCCACTGATGAAGTCTATAATCTGTGCATAACTGATAGCATCCTCGCTGAATGTATGGCTATGGCCAGCAACGAAATACGTCAGCAAGAAGCAGCGGCGACGAAGCGCGCTATCGAAGCCAGAAAAGAAATGGAAAAATATGCACAAAGATATTTTGACAAGTATAAAGAATGGCCAGGCGGTTGGGATGCTATCCACGATATGGAAAAGGAGGCGGCGAGCCTTGCTGCTCAAGCAGAACATGTCGAGAATATCACTATGATTCAACAGCAATGGTTGAATGGCGGTTGGTCTTCAGAAACATGGAAGGCCGAAATTACCGAGTATCTGAAGAATAACGAAATGAAAGACATTAAGGATAGAGACGAGTACTATGACAATATGCAGAATAAGAGGTATTGGAAAGACCGTGGTGCCACGGTAATAAAGAAAATGTTGAAATATATTGACCTTCGAGAATTTGATCTCCTAGACGAGAAGCGACTTGTGAAGGATTTGGCAAAGTTCGGCGAGCAGCTCCGAATTGGGGCAACCCCAGATCCGAAAGGATCTTCAGCTGAAGCAAGCGCAACGCTCGTGCTGTTCTATCAAACTCAGCATTAGTCGGTTAGGCAACTCCTATATTCTCATTGGGAAACAACGGAGCAGTCGTTAATAACGATTGCTCCTTTTCTTTTTCTCAAAATAAAAAACAGCGGCTAACAGCTAACAATCAACAAATAACAGCAAGCGGACAACGGTAAACGAAGACTTTTAACTCCCCCTGTTGTTTGTTAACTGTTGCTTGTTAGCTGTTTACTCTAGATTATCCCACACCCGTTGTACGTCTTGGTGGTCCTCGATCTGTTCGAAGAAGGTATCATACTGCTCGCGGGATTTCGTATCAAGCGCGGTGGTCTGGATGGGGCGGTAGGAAAGCCCGGCGGATTTGATGGCGTAGTTTTTCGCTTCGAGAATATCTTTCGCTGTCTTCAGGTTTTCGAAAGGAACGTAGACGGCGAGGATGTTTTCTTCGATGGTTTCCGTATCTTCCGCTCCGGCATCGATGGCATCCAGCTCCGCAGTATCGCGGTCTTTTCCCGTGGAGTCGATGATAATTTCCCCGACTTGCTTGAAAAGAAAGGCGACGGAACCGATGGCGCCTATTTTCCCACCGGCCTTGGTAAAGAGAGATTTGATTTCGCTGACGGTGCGGTTGCGATTATCGGTCGTCGTCTGGATTATCATCGCGACATGGCCTGGACCATAGCCTTCGTAGAGAATGTTTTCAATAACAGCGCCGTCTTTCAGTTCTCCGGTGCCGCGCTTGATGGCGCGCTCGATATTTTCTTTGGGCATGTTGACAGCTCGCGCCTGATCGATAGCGAGCCGCAGGGTGAAATTGGTATCCGGGTCGCCTCCGCCATGGCTTGCCGCCACGATAATATTGCGGCCGTACTTCGTGAAAACAGCCGCCCGTTTGGCGTCATTAACATCTTTTTGCCGATGGGTAGTAGCCCAGTGCGAGTGTCCGGACATATTTCGGATGAATAAGGAATTATGAATAATGAATCAAGAAAAACCGAAGATTTTCCGTTGCAACGATACCTTTATTTGAGAAAAAGTTCAAGAGGGCGGGTATGGGGGAGATGAAGAAGTTTTATCGTCTAGAGTAAGCTATTGGGGTAAATACCCGTTATTACCGCCGGCCAATCGTTTCGACCGCCTTGCGCAGGCTTTCGCTGGCAGAATTTTTGGAGAGCCGCATAATCGTATCTTTGATCCGGGAGGGGTCGGGGACTTGGCGGAAAACGAAGCGTTCTTTTTCGCCGGCGGTCTGCACATGCACGTCGCCGAAATTGAGGATCGTAGGAATGATCCCTTCGACGGTTGAGGTGACATCTTGGACGCGGGAAAAGTCGAGTTCGCTTACCTGGCGGACGAATAAACCTTTTTGCTCGGTGTTGACGACGCGCTCATTGGTGATGAACCAGACATCGAAATAATAGTCGATCCATATGAGGAAACCGAACAGCCACATGAAGATGAAGAAAGTGCTTTCGATAAAAACGAAAAAGCGGGCGTTCTCGGTAGCGGCGATTTCCGGGAAGAAGAAGGGGAGAAAGAAGAGGCTGGCGATAAGGAAGAGTGAAAAGAGCAGGATGATGAGGAAGTGGATAAGGATGTTGAACCAATGGCGATGGATGACGGCAAAAATTTCTTCATTCTCATGTTGTTCCCGAAAATGGCAATTGTTGAATTTTTGGGGCATACCCAGCAGTGAAACTCCGATAACTTTTCTTTGATAGTTATAGAAGATTCAAGTTAATATCATTTATATTTTTTGATTTGTATTCAATATGCAGAGCCTTTGAGATCCAATCGGAGGTCTACTGCTGGGCATAGTCTTTTTAGAAAGAAGTCGGGAGGAGAGTGTTCAATGGCAGGGAGAAAAAGATGAGCGCGTTGGTGAAAATCAGGACGAAAAAGACAACGAGGAAAAGCGTGGTGCCGAAAAGAGCCGAGTTTCGTCTGAGAGAGTAGCGGTAAATATGAAAAACGATGAAAAGCGCCACGACGACGTAACTGAAAAAAAGAAGGGCATAGAGGAGTCCGAAAATAAGCTGCGCGCTGGGCATATGTTTTGTTTTTTAGTATCTCCATTCTATCACCACACCAATCAAATCCAAAGTATTTTTTTGA
>Ga0113563_10003181_pt1 | contig 10163 bp, 8 predicted proteins | sample Mud3Dept3metaG_FD_80117 | JGI IMG/M metagenome (GOLD analysis project Ga0113563, IMG submission 80117) | Freshwater wetland microbial communities from Ohio, USA, analyzing the effect of biotic and abiotic controls - Mud 3 Core 4 Depth 3... | ecosystem: Environmental > Aquatic > Freshwater >...
CGACATCTACAAGGCCGAACCGAACCTGAAGGGCTTGGTGCTCGACCTGCGCAACGACCCGGGCGGCCTGCTGGACGGCGCGATCGGCATCTCCGCCGCGTTCCTGCCGGCCGATGCCGTGGTGGTCACGACCAACGGCCAGGTCGCCGACTCGAAGGCCACCTTCAAGGCTGCCCCCGAGTTCTATGCCCGCCGCGGCGCCGACCCGCTGCGCCGGTTGCCCGAGGCGATCAAGAAGGTGCCACTGGTGGTGCTGGTCAATGAAGGCTCGGCATCGGCCAGCGAAATCGTCGCCGGCGCGCTGCAGGACCACAAGCGCGCGACGATCATGGGCGCGCAGACCTTCGGCAAGGGTTCGGTGCAGACCTGGCGGCCGCTGACGGCCGACACCGCGCTGAAGATCACCACGGCGCGCTACTACACGCCGCAGGGCCGCTCGATCCAGGCCACCGGCATCGTGCCCGACGTGTGGCTCGACGAGACCGCCGAGGGCAATGTGTTCGCCGCATTGCGCCTGCGCGAGGCCGATCTCGACAAGCACCTGACGACGCCCGACGAGAAGAAGGACGAAGCCCGCAGCAAGGCCCGCGACGACGCGCGCAAGAAACTCGAAGACCAGTTGGCCAGCAGCAAGGAGCCGCCCAAGCCGCTGCCCGAGTTCGGCAGTCTCGAGGACTTCCCGCTGCGCCAGGCGCTGAACCAGCTGCAAGGCAAGACCGTGATCGCCTCGAAGACGGCGGTCGAGCGCAAGGCCGAAGCCAAGACCGAATGAGTTGATTTCAAGATACTCTTGAAAGGCCCGCCCCCGGCGGGCCTTTTTTCCTGTTGGCGAAGCAGACACGGGCTTTCTTCGATTGGACGATCTTCAACTGCTGCGCTATTCGCGGCACATCCTGCTCGATGAGATCGGCATCGAGGGCCAGCAGCGCCTGCTGGCCTCGCATGCCCTCGTCATCGGCGCCGGCGGCCTGGGCTCGCCGGTGGCGCTGTACCTCGGCACCGCCGGCGTCGGGCGCCTGACGATCGTCGACCACGACAGCGTCGATCTCACCAACCTGCAGCGCCAGATCGCGCACAACCTGGCCCGCATCGGCCAGCCCAAGGCCGAATCGGCGCGCGAGACGATCGCCGCGATCAACCCCGACGTGCAGGTGCTGCCGCTGGTCGAGCGCGCCGACGCCCCACGCCTCGACGCGCTGGTGCGCGACGCCGACGTGGTGATCGACTGCAGCGACAACTTCGTGACCCGCCACGCCGTCAATGCCGCCTGTGTCTCGCACCGCAAGCCGCTCGTCGCCGGTGCGGCGATCGGCTTCGACGGCCAGGTCTCGGTCTACGACGTGCGCCAGCCCGGCACGCCCTGCTACGCGTGCGTGTTCCCGGCCGAAGCGACATTCGAGGAAGTGCAGTGCGCGACGATGGGCGTGTTCGCGCCACTGGTCGGCATCATCGGCTCGGTACAGGCGGCCGAAGCACTGAAGCTGCTTGCAGGCGTCGGCGCTTCGCTCGCCGGACGCCTGCAGATGCTCGATGCGCGCACGATGGAGTGGACCGAGATCCGCATGCAGCGCAGCGCGGCCTGCCCGGTGTGCGGCGCGCTCAAGGTCTGAGCACCACCTTGGCCGCGGCGCAGCGGCCCTGGTCGAGATCGATAAACGCCTGCGGCCCTTGGTCGAGCCGCCGTTGTTCGACCCATGACAGGTCGCCGAAGACGCCGCGCGCCAGCGCATCGACGGTCGCGCGCAGGTCGGCCGTCGTGTAGGTGTAGGTGCCGAGCAGCGTGATCTCGGCGAGCGTGAGCTTGCGCATGTCGATCTCGCTCGCCCAGTCCTGCAGGCCGACGTGCATCACGACGCCGCCCGGCTTGATCGCCGCGAGGGCCTGGGTGCGCGTCGCCTTCGCGCCGACCGCATCGATCACGACGTCGAACGACGACTCCGCCAGCGGTTCGGCGCGCGGATCGACGGCCCGGCACTTCGCGTGCTGCTGCGCGGCGTCGCGCCGCAGGGGGTTCAGTTCGGCCAGCGTCACGCGGTCGACGCCCAGGTGGCGCAACAGCAGCGCCGACAGCATGCCGATCGCACCGCCTCCGATCACGAGCACGCGGCACTCGTGCAGCGGCCGCACCAGCGCGCGCAGCGTCAGGTTGATCGCGTGCCATGCAGTGGCGGCGGGTTCCGTGAGCGCGGCGTCGCGTGCGGCCATGTCCTGCGGCATCGCGATCAGCGACGCGGCCGGGATGCTCATGAACTCGGCATACGCGCCGGGCCGCGTCATGCCGACCATCGTGCGGTTCGCGCACAGGTTGTTGCGGCCCTGCACGCAGTACTCGCAGGTGCCGCAGGTGATCAGCGGGTTGCCGGTGAAGCGCGTGCCGACCGTGAAGCCCGGCGCGGCCGACTCGGCGACGGTGCCGACGAACTCGTGGCCGAGCACCAGCCCGGGCTGGCGCCGCGGGTCGTGGCCGTGCCACGCGTGCATGTCCGAGCCGCAGATGCCGACCGCGTCGATGCGCAGCACGACCTCGCCGGGCGCGGCCTGCGGCATCGGCCGCTCCTGCAGTTGCATCTCGTTCGGTCGGGTGTAGACGAGGGCTTTCATGGCGTGTCGGGTGTGGCGGTGGCGGTGATGGCGGCACGCAGGCGGTCGACCATGCGGTCGATGTCCTGCGGCGTGCAGACGAAAGGCGGCGCGAGGATCAACGTGTCGCCGGGCGCGCGCGTCAGCAGACCGGCGTCGAAGGCGGCGGCCTGCGCCGCCGCGCCGCGCGCGCCGACCGCGCCGGGATAGGGCGCGAGCTCGATGCCGGCGGCCAGCCCCACGTTGCGCACGCTGACCACCCCCGGCGCGTCGGCCAGCGAATGCACCGCCGACTCGAAGTGCGGTGCGAGCGCGCGCACGCGCTCGATCAGCGCCTCCTCCTCGATCACGTCGAGCATCGCGCTGGCTGCGGCGCAGGCCAGCGGATGGCCGGAACAGGTGTAGCCGTGCATCAGCTCGGCCAGGTGCGGCGGACCCTGCATCAGCGCGTCGTGGATCCCGCGCCGGACGATCACGCCGCCGAGCGGTGCGGCGCCGTTGCTGACCGTCTTGGCGAACACGATCATGTCGGGCACCACGCCGAAGGCCTGGGCCGCGAACATCGCGCCCAGGCGGCCGAAGCCGGTGATGACCTCGTCGAAGATCAGCAGCAGGCCGTGGCGGTCGCAGAGGGCACGCAGGCGCTGCAGGTAGCCTTGCGGCGGCACCAGCACGCCGGTGGACCCGGCCACCGGCTCGACGATCACCGCGGCGATGTTCGACGCGTCGTGGAGCGCGACGATGCGCTCCAGCTCGTCGGCCATCTCGATGCCGCGCTCGCGAGGCTGGCCGCGCACGAAGGCCTGCGTCGACGCGTCCCAGGTGGAGGCGAGGTGGTCCGTGCGCAGCAAGGCGCCACCGAAGGCGCGGCGGTTCGCCACCATGCCGCCGACGCTGATGCCGCCGAAACCGACGCCGTGGAAGGCGCGCTCGCGGCCGACGAACAGCGTGCGCTGGCCCTCCCCCTTCGCGCGGGCCACCGCGAGCGCGATCTTCAACGCGCTGTCGCAGGCCTCGGAGCCGCTGTTGGTGAGGAACACGCGGTCCATGCCCGCCGGCGCGACGGCGGCCAGCCGCTCGGCCAGCGCGAAGGCGCCCGGATGGCCGACCTGGAAGTTCGACGCGAAATCGAGCGTGTCGATCTGCCGCTTCATCGCCTCGGCGATGCGCGGGTGGCGGTGCCCCGCGCCGACGCACCACAGGCCCGAGGTGCCGTCGAGCACCTCGCGTCCGTCGGGCGTGCGGTAGGCGATGCCCTCGGCGCCGCTCACCAACCGGGGCGCGACCTTGAACTGCCGGTTCGGCGTGAACGGCATCCAGAAGGCGTCGAGCGTCGTCACTTCGCCGTGTACCCGCCGTCGACCATCAGCGTCTGGCCGGTGATGTAGGCCGAGGCCGCGCTGGCCAGGAACACGGTCACGCCGTGCAGGTCCTCGAGGCGGCCGTTGCGGCCGAGGCAGGTCTGCGCGGCATGGCGCGATGCAACGGCTTCGTCGGCAAACACCGGCGCGGTCAGCGGGGTCGGGAAGAAGCCCGGGCCGATCGCATTGCAGGTGATGCCCTTCGACCCCCACTCCTGCGCGATCGCACGCGTGAGCTGGACGATGCCGCCCTTCGCAGCGCCGTAGGGCGCGCTGTTCGCGAAGGCCCGGTAGCTCTGCAGCGACGCGATGTTGACGATGCGGCCGTGCCCGCGCTCGGCCATCCCGGGCGCGAGCGCCTGGGTCAGGAAGAACGGCGCGCCCAGGTGGAGTGCGATCTGGGTCTGCCAGCTCGCCGGCGTCACCTCACCGAAGGGCTCGCGCAGGTTCACGCCGGCGGCGTTGACCAGGATGTCGATGCCGCCGAGCCGTTGCTGCGCGCGCGCCGCGACGTCGTGCAGACGCCCGGTGTCGGTCAGGTCCGCGGCCAGCCAGTGGGCGTCTATCAGTTCGTCGTCGCGCAGCCGCTTCGCCGTGGCGGCCAGCTCGGCCTCGCGGCGCGACACCAGCAGCACCGTCGCACCGGCCCAGCCGAGCGCGCACGCCATCGCCTCGCCGATGCCCGACGCACCGCCCGTGACCAGCGCGTGGCGGCCCTGGAGGTCGAACAGCGGCTGCAGTCTCATGCGCGATCCGGCGCGACGCCCAGGTCCGCCGACGCATCGCGCGGATGGTGAGGAGGCACCTCGGAGACGAACGGGAAGCGCTTCTTCGCCTTCGTCGCGGTGGTGTTCGGATCGACCGCGCCGCGCACGTACTTCCGCGCGGCATCTTCGGGCGGCTGGTAGTCCCACGCGGTCCAGCGGCCCTGCAACAGCGCCTGCTGCGCGAACAATCGGCGCTGCTGCGATTCGAGGATCCGCTGTTCCAGCGCGGGATAGTCCCAGCGGCTCAGGATCTCGCTGCGCAGGTGCGTTTCGACGGCCGCGTGCTCGGGCGAGCCGGCGAGGTTGCGCCGCTCGTCGGGATCGGTCTTCAAGTCGAACAGCATCGGAGGGTCGTGGCGGCAATGGACATACTTGAAGCCGTCCTTGCGCAGGATGCACGCCGGTGCGAAGACGCCTTCACCCAGGAACTCCATCATCACGTCGTCGCCGCGCGTGGTGTCGGTACCGTGCAGCATGCCGGCCAGGCTCGTGCCGTCCAGCGCGTCCACCGGCGCCATCGGATCGCCGTCCGACACGAGGTCGTTGAAGGTCGGCAGCAGGTCCATCAGCGAGACGCCGCGGTCTTCGGTATGGCCCTGCTTGAGCCCGGGCCCGGCGGCGATCATCGGGATGCGGACCGAGCCTTCGAAAGGCTGGAACTTGAACCAGGATCCGCGCTCGCCGAGCATCTCGCCGTGGTCGGAGATCACGAAGACGTGGGTGTTGTCCGTCGCACCGATGCGATCGAGCACGCCCAGCAGCCGCCCGACCTGCGCATCGAAGTACGAGGTCATCGCGTAGTAAGCGTGCCGGGCGACCCGCAGTTGGGCCTCGCTGACGTCGTGCTCGTCGGCCCGGATCGTGTACGCGTAGCGCCGGGACCAGGGGTCGCGCTCCGCGATCGGGATGAACGGTACCCGCGGCAGGTCGATCTTGTCGTGGTCGTACAGGTCCCAGAACTCCTTCGTGGTGACGAACGGGTTGTGGGGGTGCGTGAAGGAGGCCCACAGCAGGAAGGGCCGCGGATCGTCGCTGCGCACCTGGTCGAACAGCCACTGCTCGGCGCGGTAGGCCACTTCCTCGTCGTAGTCGATCTGCAGGTTGCGTTCGCACAGCCCGGCCTCGACGACGGACCGCAGGCTCATCCGCGAAGGGGCATAAGGCTGACGGGTGCGCGTCCAGTCGGCCGTCCACCCGAAGTCGGAGGGGTAGATGTCCGTCGTCACGCGCTCCTCGAAGCCGTGCAACTGTTCCGCCCCGGCGAAGTGCATCTTTCCCGACAGGCAGGTCCGGTAGCCCTGATGGCGCAGGTAATGCGCGAGCGTCAGCGTCGACGACGGGAAGTCGGCCGCGTTGTCGAAAGCGCCCACGGCCGACGACAGCCGGCCGGTCAGCATCGCCGCCCGAGACGGCGCACAGACCGGGTTGTTGCAGTAGGCGTTCAGGAACGTGACGCCGCGCTCGGCCAGCCGATTCATGTTCGGCGTGGCGAAGGCGCCACCTCCGTACATCGGAAGCACCATGGCCGTCAGCTGGTCGGCCTGGATGACCAGGATGTTGGGTCGCGACATGGTGGACGAGCGCGGCACGGCCTAGTCCGCCTTGATGCCGGCGGACTGGACGAAGCTCGCCCAGTACTTGTGCTCGGCGCGCACGAGGGTCGAGAACTCCGTGACGCCGCTGCCGACGGGCGCGTCGCCCTGGGCTTCGAGTTGGCGCTTGACCTCCGGCGCGGCCAATGCCTTGCGCGCCGAGGCGTTGAGCCGGTCGATCACGGCGGGCGGTGTGCCTTTCGGTGCCCACAAGCCGAACCACGTCGTCATGTCGACACCCGAGACGCCGGCCTCCTTCAGGGTCGGAACGTTGGGCAAGGCCTCGAGACGCGAGTTGCCTGTCACGGCCAAGGCCCGCAACCGGCCGGCCTGGACGAACGACATCACCAACTGGGGATTGGCGATCATGAACCCGACCTCGCCGGCGAGCAGCGCCGTGGCCGCCTGGGCGCCGCCCTTGTACGGGACGTGCACGACGTCGATGCCGGTCACCGAGCGGAACACCTCGCCTGCGATGTGCAGCGCCGTGCCGTTGCCGGTGGACGCGTAATTGATCTTCCCGGGTTGGGCCTTCGCGGCAGCAACGAGCTCGGCCACGTTCGCGGCCTTCACCTGCGGCGACACGGTCAGCACCAGCGGACTGCTCGTCAGCTGCGTGATCGGCGAGAAATCGCCGATCGGGTCGTAGGGCAGCTTCGGGTAGAGGCCGGCAGCGATGGCATGCGTGGCGACGGACCCGAGCAGGATCGTGTGCCCGTCGGGGGCCGCCCGTGCGACCTGGGCGCTGCCCACCGTGCCCCCCGCGCCGGGACGGTTGTCGACGATGACCGCCTGGCCCAGGTCCATCCGCATCGGCTCTGCGATGGCGCGGGCCACCGTGTCGAGCGCTCCGCCGGCAGGGAAAGGCACCACGATCGTCAGCGGCTTGGAGGGAAAGGTCTGCGCACCCGCCCAAGAGGTGCAAGCCGCAAGGCTCAGCGCCGTGACGACCCGGAGAAGCTGGCATGTCCGCATGGCGGGGTTCCTTTGCACGAGAGTGAGGTTCCTGGTGACCGGCTTCACACCGACACCGGCGTGCCGCGCTCGAAGCGCTGCTCCGGAAAGTACTTCGCGAGCCGGTCGTCGGCGGTGCGCGCGTGCGCCTCCATGCCTTCGAGGCGCGAGATGCGCGCGGTGACCTCGCCGATGTCGCGCGCGGCCTCGCGCGTCATGCGCTGCCAGGTCAGCGTCTTCATGAACTTGTGCACCGACAGGCCGCCCGAGTAGCGCGCCGCGCCCTTGGTCGGCAGCACGTGGTTCGGACCGCTGGCCTTGTCGCCGTAGGCCACCGTGGTCTCCTCGCCGAGGAACAGCGAGCCGTAGCAGGTCAGGCGCTCGAGCCACCAGTCGAGCTCGTGTGCATGCACCTCGAGGTGCTCGCTCGCGTACTGGTCGGACACCGCGGCCACTTCCTCGCGCGTGTCGCAGACGATCACCTCGCCGTAGTCGCGCCACGCCGCGCCGGCGGCGTCGCGCGCGGTCGGCGGCAAGGCCTCGATCAGCGCCGGCACGCGACGCATCACGTCCTCGGCCAGCGCGCGCGAGGTCGTGAACAGCCACGCCGGCGATTCGTGGCCGTGCTCGGCCTGGCCGACCAGGTCGCTGGCGACGATCGCGGGGTCGGCGCTGTCGTCGGCGATCACTGCCACTTCGGAAGGCCCGGCGAAGACGTCGATGCCGACCTTGCCGAACAGCGTGCGCTTGGCCTCGGCGACGAACTTGTTGCCCGGCCCGACGATCACGTCGGCCGGCTTGCCGCTGAACAGGCCGTCGGCCATCGTCGCGATCGCCTGCACGCCGCCGAGGGTCATGATGACGTCGGCGCCCGCCTTGTCGAAGGCGTAGAGCAGGTACGGGTGCATCGGACCGCCGCGGAACGGCCCCGAGCAGGCGACGATGGTCTTCACGCCGGCCGCCTTGGCGGTAGCCACGCCCATGTACGCCGACGCGATGTGCGCATAGCGGCCCGCCGGCGCGTAGCAGCCCGCGACGTTGACCGGCAGCACGCGCTGGCCGGCCATCACGCCCTTGTGCAGCTCGACCGAGAACTCCTGCAGCGAGCGGCGCTGCGCGTGCGCGAAGGCGCTCACCTGCGCGATCGCGAAGTCGATGTCGCGCTTCACCTCCGCCGGCACCTCGGCCGCGCGGCGCTCGATCTCGGCGCGCGAGAGCACGATCTCGCCGTCCCAGCCGTCGAGCTTCTTGGCATAGGCACGCACGGCGGCCTCGCGCCCCTCCTCGATCGCACCCAGCATTTCGGCGACGACTTTCTGCGCCGTCGCGGTCTCGGTCTCGGGGGTCTTGCTCGCCTTCTTCAGATAGGTCACGGTCATCTCGGTCTCCGCTGCATCGCAGGCGTCAAGGGGATCGTCAGTTCGCGCGGTTGGCGAAATCGCGCAGCTTCGGATCGGCCTGCACGCGCTTCATGTAGGCGTCGGTGATGAAGTCGTTGGGTTGCGGCACGGTCTGCACCGCGCCGGTGCCGCGCATGAAGATCGCGATCTGGCCGAACCAGACATCCATGTCGGAGTTGCCGCGCGCGCGGTCCATCCGTGCGAGCTGTTGCGCCAGGTCGAAGGTCGGGCGCGTGTCGAATTCCTTCTTCATCGAGGCCTCGCTGATCGAGACACCGCCCTGCTCGTAGAACTTCTTCATCATCGCGATCGCCTCGGGCTTGTGCGCGTTCATCCACTTCCAGGCGCGCAGGTAGACGGCGAGGAACTTGGCCACGTTCTCCGGGTTCTGCTCGGCATAGTCACCGCGCGCGATCAACGCACCCGGCACGACCACGCCGCCGTCCTTGCCCGAGCACAGCACCTTGGCCCCGGCCTTCTCCTCGAGGGTGTAGATGTTGGGCGCCCACAACCCGCCCAGGTCGGCGTTGTTGGACGACATCGCCGAAATGATCTCGGCCTGGCCCATGTTCTTGATCGTCACGTCGGACTTGGCCAGGCCGTATTTCTTCAGGCACGACTGGACGGCGTAGTCGCCGGTCGAGTTGGCCGTCAGCACGATGGTCTGGCCCTTCATGCTCTGCGGGTTCTTGACGATCTTGTCGGCCACGTCCTTGCGCGCCAGCAGCGCGTTGCCGGCCGATTCGTCGTTGGTCACGCCGATCGTCTTGATGCCGAAGCGCACATGGCCAAGCACGGCGGGCACCGAGCCGGTGCCGCCGACGTCCCAGGACTTGGAGGCGGCCGCCGCGATCTGCGGCACGCCGGCCGGGAAGGTCGAGAACACCGGCTTCAGGCCAACCTCGGCCCACCAGTTCTTCTCGCTGGCGACGAAGAACGGCAGGGCCCAGTACAGCGCAGGCTGGTAGCTGACCTTGATCTCGGCGAGCGGCTGCTGGGCGTTTGCGGCGCCCGAGGCAAGCAGGGTCGCCGCGAGCAAGGCCGCATTGAGTTTGGAACGCATCGTGTGTCTCCTGGTGGTGGGGTCGGTTGAAGGGGTCAATGGGCGTCGCCGCCCTGCTGGTCACGCAACAGTTTCCAGACATGGGTGCGCAAGTGCACGAACGAGGGCAGGTCCATCACGTCTTCGATGCGCTTGTGCTGGTCCCAGTCTTCGGCTTCGCGGATGCGCTTGACGTCGACGATCTCGCGCACGGTGCCGGGCCGCCGCGACATCACGACGACACGGTCGGCCAGGTACACCGCCTCTTCGACCGCGTGGGTGATGAACAGCACCGTGCGCGGGTTCTTGCGCGCCAGGCGCACCAGTTCTTCCTGCATCACGACGCGGGTCTGGGCGTCGAGCGCGCCGAAAGGTTCGTCCATCAGCAGCACCTTGGGGTCGAGTACATAGGCGCGGGCGATCGCGACCCGCTGCTGCATGCCACCGGAGAGCTGGTGCGGAAACGC
>Ga0113563_10003182_pt1 | contig 10162 bp, 9 predicted proteins | sample Mud3Dept3metaG_FD_80117 | JGI IMG/M metagenome (GOLD analysis project Ga0113563, IMG submission 80117) | Freshwater wetland microbial communities from Ohio, USA, analyzing the effect of biotic and abiotic controls - Mud 3 Core 4 Depth 3... | ecosystem: Environmental > Aquatic > Freshwater >...
AGGGTCATTTAGTGACTCTAAATGAGTAAGCACTGTAACACTCGGTATTGCATGGCGAATGTCAGCTTCTACATTTTCCAATAGCCGATGACCGCGCCGTACTGTCCATATACCGGGAACTAATAAATGAAATGACACAAACCGTCGCGCACCTGATTGACGAGTACGAAGCGCGTGACACTGTACTCCGCTCTGGATATACGGTTCTAACACTCTTCGTATCGTGTTTTGCTCCTCAACCGGTAGAGCCGTATCCATCAGCCCTGACACGGACTTGCGCACTATACGGAACCCCGACCAGATGATGTTACCAGCGACAACGAATGCCACAATTGGGTCTAGTCGTCCCCAGTCGGTGAGCGCTACCGCGCCGACGCCAACTAGCACGCCCGCCGATGTCCACACATCCGTCATCAAGTGCTGCGCATTGGCTTCAAGCGTAATTGACTGGTAGTGCTTACTGGCCCGTTGCAAGACAAGCGCGACAAATAGGTTTACCAGTGAGGCCACAATTGAAACCGCCAATCCCAGCCCAATCTGCTCAAGTGGTTTTGGGGCAATAAGCCGTTGAATAGCCGCAAAGCAGATACTTACGGCGGCAATCAGAATCAATGTCCCTTCGACGCCGCTTGAAAAGTATTCTGCCTTACTATGTCCGAAGGCATGGTCCTCATCGGCTGGGTGAGCGGCTATTGTCAACATCGCCAACGCCATAAGTGCGCCGACAAGGTTGACGAAGGATTCCAGCGCATCTGAAAGTAGACCGACCGAACCCGTCAGCCAATACGCAATGGCCTTGAGTGCAATGGTGAGAATAGCTGCAGCAATCGAAAGCCAAGCAAAGCGTGTAAGAGATGATCGATTTGTAGTATCTGATATCATGGCTTAGGTTGGCATAGTAGCAGAAGCGGCCCAATGTTTATACAGTCTGTATAAAACGGCACACACAGACTGCTTCTCGGCAACGCCCTACGCCTTACATTCGAGATCACCAGTTTAACTCTATTCATGGAAACCGATTATGGCTTCCAAATGTAGCCTACCGCCACTTTCCTCCGGCACAGTATAGAGCCGACAATTCCGATTGTCCACGCCATTCACCGCAGCTCGCTCTCTTCCCAATAGGCGACCGGAACACAGAAATCCTACCGGCAGCATTTGGAATTACCAGTTTTATATGTACCAAAATCCATAGTGAAAGGAGGTGAGATTTATGAGATACATGCGTGAAGCAGGCGGTCGTTGTTACCGTCACAAGCCACAACCCAGCCCAGTCGGTCATTCAGATCGGCTGGGCTTTTTCCGATTCAGGGGGACCTGAAGCGCACCAATCAAGAAAGGAGAAACGACTATGGCAAATCAAACGAACGGCAATCAGTTCAGGGAAGACGAGATCGTCATCTTGGAGCAACTCAGGGATGGAAAAATGGTCAAGAACATCTACCCGAAGATCGGGGGACGGCTCCGGCTCGCTCATGAGGCGAACGAACAGCTCTCCATCACCACCGAGATCATCAAATACGATGAAAACCTCGCAGTGGTGAAAGCGGTCACGTCTACAATTAAGGGAAATTTCCCTGGCTTCGGCATGTCGAGCATTGAGAGGGATCACCCCATTGCGGAATGGATTGGTGAAACAGGATTATCTGGATTTTTAGGGTGTGAGGTTAAAGAACTTGATTGCCGGAAAGCTCAATTTGATAAATGGTATTCAACAGGCAGAAGCTGCTCTAGGTGGATGTGCTTGGAAGCGTCCATGATCTCTATCCCTATGATTCTGTCTCCGTCACCGAGATCTAGGACCACGTCCTCTGAAACCCTTTTGTTGATGACCTCCTGCTTTCTGTCATCAAACCGAATGTATAAAAGATCGGATCTGTCGTCATACAAAACTCGCATATCAAGCCTCCCACTTCCCATAGAATACATAGACCGTTACTGTGACCGCCATTTCCGTTTCCATCACATAGTATACTTCGACTCTCTTCTGTTCATAAAACCTACCATGACGCTCTTTCTTGAATTCAAAGACTTTCGCTCTGCCGATGCGTCCGTACTTTGCATCTACGGTCATACCCGTTTCGATCACATCCCTTATTTCGGACTCATTTGCACCCCGCTCCGCGGCCCTCTCAATGGTATGAGCATCTATCCGAATGTACATGCCTGTGCCGTGCCTGACTGGTGGAAAACGCTTAAGGGACAGAACGTGAGAATCGATTGAGAATCCAAGAAGCTAGGTCGAACCGAAACATTTTCCAAAGAAAGCCTCAAGGACATATCGCAGGAGGCCATTTCACTCGGGATGCAGATTTAGGAGTGGAAAGACGCATTCCCCGGAATCGGTGAAAGCCCTCTATCTCGTGTCGCCCAAAACCACAGAAAATGAGATCAGCAAACTTCATCTGATCCCTGTGTAAGGGTAAAGTGGCGTCCCCAACGAGATTTGAACTCGTGTTGCCGACGTGAAAGGCCGGTGTCCTGGACCGGGCTAGACGATGGGGACGCAAAACAAGTGCGCTACATGGTCACCGTCGAGGCTCCCCAGTGAAATACGCTTCGCTCTCCCTTTCGGGAATTTCACGGGGCAAGTGCCTCAGAAGGGTCCAACATATTCAATTGTGGTGGGCCGTGCGAGAATCGAACTCACGACCAACGGATTAAAAGTCCGCTGCTCTACCTACTGAGCTAACGGCCCAAGTCGCAAATTTTCTTTATAATACCTCAGCCAAGCCTTGTCAAAAGGAATTTTTGGAGGAAAGAAAGGGACAAAGGCACAGAGGCACAAAGCAGAAAAACCCTTCCGTTCTGTCCCTATGTCCCTCAAGCTGTCGGCTTCAGCCGACAGCAGTTGGTTCGATTTCGAAGATATTCCGGCGGATAAGGGCGAGCTCTTCTTCGTTGGGAGGATAGGGGTAGTTCCACTGCTTGTCATCAGGGAGGCAATTGCCGAAAGGCCGGTTGCAGGCAACCTGTCCGTCAGGCCCCAGACAGCCCGTGGTCATAAAGGGAATGCCGCAATCGACAATTTTCATCAGTCTATTCCGGTCAATACCGAAATCAATGAGATGACCTTGCTTATGGAACGCCATCTTCTCCTGAGAACTGAGACCTTCCTCAATGAGGTACCGCGCCAACTGGATCCTGAGATAGGTCGACCAGGGTGGCTGGGGCCTGTCCCCGAGTTGAGAGCTCTCTTCGGCGAAAAAAGCAAAGAGGTGATTCATAACGCCCATGCGCCAGAGTCTTTGCATGAGGGAAACCATCTGCTGTTCCGTCTCACCCATCCCCACCATGAGGTGAGCGCCCACGTGAGGATGCCCGAAAATCTCCAGGGCAGCTTGGATGATTTCCCAATATTTTCCCCACTTGTGAGGCCCGGAAACCCCTTTACCCCGATACTTGTCGAACAACTCAGGCGTGGCAAGGTCTATGGCGATGCCAACCTTTTCGGCCCCTGCATCCTTCATGGCGACAAGGTCCTGCCGTTCCATGAGGGTGGGACTGATGAGGATGGAGACAGGAATGCGCGTCTCGGATTTCAGACGCCGGGTCATGTCAAGGGTATCCCGACGGCACTTCCCATTGGTGATCATGGAAATGCACGTCCTTTTCACGTAAGCGGGGGCCCGGTTGATCGTCTGAACGATCTCGTCCATAGAATAGATGGGCCAATCCACGTGAATGAAGCTTTTTTCCTGATACGTCCCGGGCCGTTTGTTGGCGAGGCCGCAGTAGGCGCAGTTGGCGGAGCACCCTTCAGGATAATGGACCAGCAGGTTGACGCACCTGTTCACGGCGCCCCGGTACATTCTTTGGGTCACAAGGCCCAGCGAAATGGCCGTGGCGTGGCTCATCTTGGCGTATTCAGGACTTCGGAAGCGATCAGCCATCAGTTTTCAGATCTCAGCCAAAAGAAAGATTCTTGTTGTTCATTCCAATATTCCAGCATTCCATTATTTCTGGTGTTCTTTTGCCTCCTGCATTCTGTCTCCTTTTTACAGCCTGACCTGATTCTCCTTTGCGAGCAGAATGGCTCGGGTGAGAGTCGGGACATCCACTCCGTAAATCATGTCATCCCGCCACACCTGGGAGAGCTTTTCGCCAATGCTCTCTTCTCTGGCCGATGCCCATTTGAGCGCGTTTTCAAGACGATTGATATCCTGGGTCGTGGAAAAGAAATCACCCGTAATGACGACGTTTTCTATCGAGCCTCCGGACAGGGAAAGGTAAATTTCGAGCAAGCCTCCCCTGGTCTTGATCCTGCCCACCCCCATCCTGGACCTGGGATGCTTGTGGGAAAAGATCCACTCCGGTTTTGTGTACCTGTCGCGGATGAAGGTCTGGATCGATTCCTTTTCCCAGGTGTCCGGCTCGTCTTCTTTGAATCGGATTCCGAATTCCGCTTCAAAGCCTTTCTGGATGCCGTCCATGACGGATGGAAGGGGAACACTCTCGCCAAGCTCCTCGCGCACCGTGGTCATTCTCTGGCTGAAGCAGTTGTAACCCTTGTCACTGAGCTTGACCAGTGGGGTGTTCATGATGTCGGTCATGAGCTCCACATCGAAATCCACGAGAAAGCTGGTGTGGAAGAGAAGGCTTTTGCCCGTCTCCGCCGCCGCCGAGAGTCCGGCGATTTTCTTCCCCGAAACCTGGATATCGTTCTTGGGCTGAAATTGAGAGGGGACTCCGAGCGCGTCCAACGCTCTAATGAAGACGCGCGACAGGGACTCGAAAACACCGCCCACTCCTCCTGTTTCCAGTCCGGGGCAGTCCACATTGATGCCCAGACCCAGAGCGATAATTTCCGGCCCCATGATCACCGTGCCGCCGCCCGTGCTTCTCCGGTTGTATTCGATTCCCCTGGCCTTGCACCGGTCCAGCTTCAGAGCGGATTCAATGTCCTGGTATTTGCCCACAATCACAGAGGGCACAAAGGTGTAAAGGTGCAGAATAGGCGGGGAGCCGTGATTGGCTACGGACTGGGGCAGTGTGTCATCCACTGCCAGCCCTTCCGCCGTGGAAACGGATCTGGAGGTATCTCTGAAAAGACGCCAAGGGGTGGTCATGAAATATCAGTGGCCAGTCACTAGACTAGGCTCAGGACTTTTAACCGTCAACATGGTTTTTGCACCGGGCCGCAGGCACAAAGTGGCAAAGGCACATAGGCACAAAGAAGGCAGGGCACAAAGGGATAGAAGAGAATGGTTTTTCTGCTTAGTGCCTTTGTGCCTCTGTCCCTCTGCCCCACGAGCTGTCGGTTTCATCCGACAGCGAGTTATTTTGCTTTTGCCTTTTCTTCTTCGGCCCGCTTCACTTCAGCCTCGATGAAAGAGACTAGTGCAGAGCCTCTCATCAAATTCCCCAGTTCTTCGTCGAGGTTTGAGGCTTCTATGACCAAAATCCATCCTTTGCCGTAAGGGTCTGAGTTGACCAGGCTCGTGTCATCTTCTATGGCTTCATTGGTTTCCAGGATCTCTCCAGAAACCGGTGCCACGAGCTTTCCGATCCATTTGCGGGATTGAATCTTTCCACAGACTTCGCCCTGGCTCACTTCGTCTTCAGAGTCCGGGAGGTCAATAAAGACGATGTCCCCCGCTTCTTTCTGAAAAAAGTCATTCATGCCCACCGTCACTTTGGTGCCGTCCACGCGTGCCCATGCATGATCCTTGTGGTAGTAGAGATCATCCGGCATGTTGTATCCTTTGACGTCTGCCATGGCCTAAGATCCTCCTTTCTTCTGAGTGGGAGATAAAGATATCGATTCGGAACAGCTGCCCTTAACCTGTCTTTCTTCTGTAAATAAAAAAGCAGAAAACAAAAGAGAGGATGCCCTTCTGCGATTTCCCGACAATCTATAGACGAAGGGCTTCAAAAAGGCAACAGGAAACAGCTACAATTCAACTATCGCAAAAGACGTGAAAAACCCACGACCCCACAACCTTTAGGGCTTGTCTTTGAACCTGGCTTTGACAGCTCTGGCATGGTTTGGAAGCCCTTCTGCTTCCGCCAAGGTCACTATCACATCCCTGAGCCCGGCAAGGCCTTCTCTGGTCAAATGCTGAAATGTGGGTTTCTTGATGAAATCGTCAACGGAGAGCCCGGAGAACATGCGAGCGCAGCGGCCAGTGGGCAACACATGATTGGTCCCTGACGCATAGTCTCCAACCGGAACAGGAGAATAGGGCCCCAGGAAGATCGATCCGGCGTGTTTTATCCTGTCCAGAACAGCGTAAGGATCATCGGTCATGATCTGGAGGTGCTCGGGCGCGTACTGGTTGGCGAAGTCAATGGCCCTGTCCAAGCTTTCTGCGACCAGCACGTGAGAATGCTTTTTCAGAGAGGACTCAAAGATCTCTTTCCTCGAAAGGGAATCAAACTCCAGGTCAATAGCCGAGCAAACCTGCTCAGCCAACTTCTGCGAGGTCGTCACAAGGACTGCAGCAGAATCCGGATCGTGCTCGATCTGGGAAAGAAAATCGACAGCGATCAGTGAAGCGTCGGCCTTTTCATCGGCGAGGATCAGAGCTTCGCTGGGTCCGGCCGGAGAATCAATGTCTACTTGGCCAAAGACGATCATCTTGGCAGCGGTCACGTATTTGTTTCCGGGCCCAACGATCTTGTCCACTCTGGGAAGGGTTTTGGTACCGAAGGCGAGACCGGCAATTCCCCAGGGACCGCCCGCTTTGAAGACCCGGCGGCAACCCGCGATATCGGCAGCCACAAGGGTGACAGGGTTCACCACCATTTCCTTCTTGGGCGGTGTGGTCATGACCACATCCTCGACGCCGGCCGCCCTGGCGGCGAGGACGGTCATCAGCACGGTGCTCGGATAGGCGGCTCTGCCGCCGGGCACGTAGCATCCCACCCGGTCCATGGGTCTCCTGATGCGACCGGCTGTGACGCCCGGTGCCACTTCGATGACCCACTTTTCGTTTTCCGCCTGCGCTTCATGGAACCGAAGAATGTTACGAGCCGCTACCCTCAAGGCCTCTACAACGGCGGAATCCACCTGGAGGTATGCGGTCTTCACTTCCTGAGAAGAGACTTGAAGATCGTACACGGAAACATCGGATTTGAATTCTTTGGCTGCGTCAAGGAGGCTTTCATCCCCTCTTGCCTTCACGTCTTCGACAATCTTCCGCACATGCTCATACACAGTGGATATATCCCCTGCGGAGCGCTCCAGGATGGACTGAAGCTCACCCGCGTTGAGGTCTTCTATTCTTCGGGGTCTGATCCTCATCTCGATCTCTCTCTTTTTTTCAAGTAATCTTTCAGGGCGTCAATCGTGCTCTGAAAAGCAAGCTCGTTCCAGGGAATGCTTTCCGGGGAATAGAGCCCCACTTCAGTGGTCTCGTCACCCACAATGAGCTTTCCCCCCGAAGGTTCTGCGACATAGACGACGACGACCGAAATCCTTCCGGGGTAGGAGTAGAGTCCCAGCAATTCCTTGGTGCGGATCTTCAGACCGCACTCCTCTTCCATCTCCCTGAGAGCCGCTGCCTTGACTTCCTCTCCCCGGTCCACATAGCCTCCGGGCAGCACCCATTTGCCCTTTTGAGGATCGATGGCACGCTTGAGAAGGACGATTCGTCCGTTCATTTCAACAATGGAGCAGGCCACCACTTTTGGATCAAGGTAGAAGACGAAGCTGCACTTTGAACAAACGAGTCTGTCGGGCTCCTCAGGTTTCAGGGTTTTGGAGCCGAGCGTTCCACCGCAAACCGGGCAGTACTGAAACTCAACGTCGTTGTGCATTTCTACCAAAAGCCTCCCTGGCCCATGGAAAAACGTTGAGGTGAGGGAAGAGTGAACCACACATAGTCCGCGCTCGCCCGGTCGACCGTCGCTTGCCCATTCAAAGGATAAGGCATTACGGTCACCATGGAGGCAGGAAAGCGCCTCACGGTCCGGTCCGGGATTCCAAATTTGTTCACAATGTGACCGTTGCCGGTGAAGGCGATGAGCCTGCCTTTGCCGGAGGCAAGATGCTCTGCGAGAACGCTTGCCATCGCTTCATCCCAGACGCACTGGGCTTCGTAGAAGAATTCAAACTGCTTCAAGTCGTTGGGAGTGTGCTCCCTGTAGATTTCCTGGAGGAAGGCTCGATGGCGATCCTGGGTGAGATCAATCTCTTTCGGAAGTTGGTCCCGTTCAGAAGGCTCCAAAGATTTGAGCCCGGTTCTCGCCACCTTCCGCACCAGGCTGTTGGGCGCATTGATCGCAAGAACCCGATATCTTTTCTCCCTGGCGAGCTGCATGAGGGGGCGGTAGAGGTGATAATCAAAGCCCCAGGTCTTTTTCCAGTCCACAGCTTCCAGGAATTCCTTTTCAGCAATTTCTCCTTGTACGTAGCGGTCAACGGTGGGCTGTTGAGGTTTCTGAAAGAACTCCATGCCCATGGTCAGAGAAGGGGAACGACCCGCAACCGCCTGGAGAATCTGAATCTGGATGAGGTGATGGTCCGGATTGTCATGGGCCTCCCCCACAAAAATGAGATCCTTGGACGCGATGCTGGCGATCAGTTCGTCAAAGGCAATGACTTTGCCGGAAGCCAGATCCACGATTTGGCCGGGACGGAAGCGCTCAGGTAGGCCCCCAATGGTCGCCGTCGGGGGCTGGGAATGACGCAGGCCAGCGCAACCGATGACGCACATGCAGATGGCAACAATAATGGTGGTCTGAACAAAAGACACAGTTTCACGTCTCCAACAAACGAGAAGACTGGGGTGCATTTCGAAGAGGTTCTGGCAACTAATCGGAACCCCTCAACTATTTGATTTTCCGGGATGCCGGTAGTATAACCAATAGAAATAAAATGGCCAGAAAAAAAGGCTTATGTCACAAAAATGTCATCGGTATAATACTCTGATCGGGAGGATTGAATTGTATGTCTGTTTCAAATGAACGACTGAACGTCATCAGAGATCAGCGAGGTTTGGTTCTCGAACTTCTATCTGCTGAGGATTTGGTGTCTCAGCGGAATGCGCATGTCGTTGTCAGCTTTCCCGGTGTTGCGAGAGGCAACCACTATCACACAAAAGGCAGCGAAACGATAACGGTCCTTGGGCCGTCGTTGGTACGCTTTCGTGAGCAGGGCGGAATTGAAGAAGTGTTTGTTCCAGAAAAGGAGGCGAGGCGGTTCGTTTTCCCGCCAGGTGTCTCCCATGCGATGAAGAACTTGGGTGGTGAGGCAAATATTCTTATTGCTTTTAACACGCTGGAGCATGACCCCGCTGATTCGGACACGAAGAGAGATCTGCTTATTTAGATCTGAGGTCATCCGAAACGCAGTGCCGAGGTTATGTTGAGAGCAGATAGCAATAGGCAGTCGGTACCGCCCCGTTGAGCACCCGTTCTTTGGGCTGCGTTCGGTCATTTCCCCATTAATTGATTCGGCAGCCAGGGCGCAAAATCTGGGAAAACAAACATGACCGCCAGAGCGACGATCAGCGCGCTGAGAAAGGGAACAACGCCTTTATAGATGGTCTTAAAAGGGAGCCCGGTGATATTTCCCAGGATGAACACATAAATGGCAACAGGTGGAATGATGCCGCCAATCATAAGGGTCATGCATATCAAAATACCGAACCAAATGGGATCATAGCCGAGGTTAACCACGGTCGGGAAGAATATCGGTGTGGCCAGTACCATAAAGGCCAGATCATCCATGATGGAGCCGCCGATCAAGTACACGGCAATGATGACGACGATGATCAGCGATTTCGGCACAGGAAGGGATGCGGTCCAGTCGGCGGCAATCATGGGGATCTCGGTAATCGCCAGGAAGTGCCCGAAAATGGAAGAGCCGGCGATCAACATGAGCACCATAATGGAGGTTCTCAAAGACCCTCGAAAGGAAGCCACCAGCATTTTGGAACTGATTTCTCTTCTCACCAAAGCCAGAAGAAAAACGGCGACCGTTCCTATGGTGCCTGCCTCGGTAGGGCTGAAAAAGCCGGTAATCATACCGCCGATCACGATGCCGAAAATCACCAAGATGACCAGTGCATCCGGGATGGCGGCGATCCGTTCTCGCCAGGTTGCGCTTTCCGCCCTGGGCGCAATTTCAGGCTTCCAGAGGACCCATCCGGCGATAACGACAATGAAAAACAACGCTATCATCAAAGCCGGAAGTATCCCCGCAAGGAAAAGGCGG
>Ga0113563_10003183_pt1 | contig 10159 bp, 7 predicted proteins | sample Mud3Dept3metaG_FD_80117 | JGI IMG/M metagenome (GOLD analysis project Ga0113563, IMG submission 80117) | Freshwater wetland microbial communities from Ohio, USA, analyzing the effect of biotic and abiotic controls - Mud 3 Core 4 Depth 3... | ecosystem: Environmental > Aquatic > Freshwater >...
ACAAGATTGTTAATGTAAGATTTGATATTATGATATCAACACCACTTTCAATGTTTGATTGAAAAATTAAAGCACAGGCCGTGAAAGACATATGCATAAGCATTATTATTAGTAAACTTTGAGTACGATCGTAAACCCATGTTATTAAGATTCTAAAAGCTGGTAGATGGGTGATAAGCCGAACCATTAATAATATTATTAAAGGAATTACTCCCGCAGGATCTTTAATCATAAAAAGAGGGAAATGCCAGATACCCCAAACTATACCAACAATCAGTCCTGTGGTAATAATATTATATCTTGATCTCAATTTAGGGATTGCAAAACCTGTCCAGCCAAGCTCTTCGAAAAATCCCGCCACAAGTGCCCCGACAATGCCTCCAATAATTAACATCAATTTTCCCTCAGATGAGAATATTGCAGGAATGAATTTTGGAGAGAATAAGGAAAGAATCAGGAAAGTCACAATAGTTAATACAGGCGCAGTAAAAAGTGCAATTATATAAAATCTGAATTTTATCTTCCACTTTACTAATTTGGATACTAATCTTTTAAAACCATCTTTACCATCATTTAGATAAATTGACAGCATGCCAGCAATTAAAGGTCCTGCACACATTGCCATAAATAATAATGGCATTTGATTGTCAGACGGGATAGTTTTCCCCAAAAACCCATCAATACCAATAACGGGTAAAAGACTCAACCATGAAATAGCGCATGCCAGGGTAAAATAAAATATTACAGGTATTTGCCTGATAAAATCTTTCATATCTATTTTTCTTTAATGTTTCTAATATTAGGTTTTTGCGAGGAATGCCGACGGTTGATTGCAATAACCGTAGCAACGATGATCCATAAAATTATGCCCAGTACTAAATTCCATATAAAGGCTATTTCCCCGGTCGCTGAAGGCTGGAATACCAGAGTGCTGGCGGAAAGAAAAGCGTGCATCAGCATTACGACGGGTAAGCTCTCCGTTCGGTCGTAAACGAATACCAGAAGTACCCTGTAAGCCGGAAGCGCTAATAGATAAAAAGCAAGGAATCCCGCAACAAACATCGTCCATGAATCCACACCAACCAAATAATTGCTTGCCCAAAAAGCTATCATAAAATGCCATATACCCCAAAGAATACCAACGATGAGCCCTGTAGAAAAGATACCATACCGCTTTCGTAGTTGGGGCACCGCAAAACCGGTCCAACCGGTTTCCTCCAGGAGCCCTCCGCCGATTAACCCCCAGGCAACACCGAATATCATCAAACCAATCTTGTCCTTCGCTGTAACTATTCCCGGAAGAAATTCCTGATTGAAAATTGAAAGCCCGAAGAGTATTGCAGCCACAAGAAGCGGACCTGTAAAAACCGCAATCGCGTACCAGTGTCTTTTAACCCTCCACTGCAATAAATGTGATCGTAGCTTACGAAGACCTTCCTTCCCGTCAATAATGAAATTCATAAGGATACCGGAAATGAAGGGACCGGCAAACATAATCATGAGTGCGGGCACAAATAACTTCCCGGCTTGTTCTTTGGAGCCAGGTATGTTGCCGGGTCCGCCAATAAGTATGAGTATGCCACCCCATGAAATGGCAAATACCAGAAGGTAATAAGATAAAACCGGATGTCGTTTAATAAAGCTTTTCATAATCTTTCACCAGAAGATAAGGATATTATCAATTTGTTCAGGATTTGCTAAAGGTTCATATCTATGCCTGAAATAAATCAATAATAAAGTTTCAGGAATCTGTATTAAACAAATCTATATATGGAAAAGCAATTTCGGAAAAAAATCTATTTGAATGAACGATTTCGAATATTGAATAGCTGAAATGTTTAACAAGTTGTGCTGGCGCAACCCGATAATAGAACGGATACCTCCAGCAGTAGTGAAATTGCCCGGGAAGTCATAGTTTGTGTTTTCATTTCTGTAGACCTTTTATTAACATTTAACCTATTGTAATATAATGTATTTCGCTTCCTGATGTTGGTCTGGTCTAATGTTTTCGGGACAAAGCTATGACATGGAAAACAAAGGGGAAAATAATTATAAATGAACTGACATTTTCGGTTGTTGAACGCCGGGGATGCCTTATTGAAAGACTTTTAAATATAAGAGGATGTATCAGGAGCAGGATACGATTTTTCGGATTTCCGAACATAGTATCTCCAACAATCCCCTACTCAAAAAACGCAAATAACTGTCATTCTGAGAGGAACGAAGTAAAGCGAAGAATCTCATTCTCAATTCAAATATTATCCGTTCAATAGTGTATTTTTATATAAAGTTTCGTCTCAGAATGGTCGTTTCCAGACATAGTATCGCAGTCCTTCCCTTTATCAACATGAGCTGCAACAAAGGGGAAGAATACTTCAGTGACGGGATCACCGAGGAGATTATCAACTCACTTGCCAATATCGAAGGACTTCATGTTACGGCCCGTACCTCTTCATTTGCCTTTAAGAACCTGAATGTGGATGTAAGGGAAATAGGAAAACAACTTAACGTTTCCCTTCTCCTGGAAGGCAGTGTAAGAAAATCAGATCACCAGGTAAGGATCACAGCACAACTTATTCGAACCGCAGATGGTTACCATATCTGGTCCTGCAAATGGGACAGGGAACTGAATAATATCTTTATCCTTCAGGATGAAATCGCAGGTATTATTGCCGGAAAAATCAATTCCAACATTAAGCATGAGATCCCTGTACGGGAGAAGAAGATTGAAAATACCGAAGCGCTGGATTATTACCTGAAGGGGACTTTCCTGCAGAACAGATGGGATTTCAGCCGCAGCCGGGAAATGGTCTCCTGTTTTGAAAAAGCAATAGAGCTCGATCCCCTGTTTATTAAACCCTATATCGCACTGTGCAATGCTCTAACATGGATGGGAGCGACGGGCCAGACAGATCCTGTGATTGCCAATAATAAGATAGATCAGTACCTGGCTGTTGCAATCGGGCTTGATAAGAACCTGGCTGACATCTATGCAATAATCGCAGGCAAGAAGTACTGGATGGAATGGAATATCCCCGAAGCGCTCAGCAACGTGAACAAAGCCCTGCAATTGCGCCCCAGCTTCGCGGATGTGATCCTTCACAAAGGGATGATCCTTGCAACCATGGGAAATATAGAGGAATCTTTCGATCATCTTTTCCAGGCAGAGAGGCTGAATCCTTTTCATACAACCGTGAATTATTGCATCGGACTGATCTACAGGCTTATCCATGAACCTGAGAAATCGCTGGAATATATTGAGAGGAATATCAGGCTTGCTCCCGAATGGTGTGCCCAATATGCCCTGAAACTTGAAATATTATGTATGTTAAAAAGGTTCGATGAAGCCTGGCAGTTGATCGTTCAGAATGAAAACAATCCCCGGCCCGGCCTTTCAGTCACTGAACTTAAGGCTGTTTACCATGCATTCAAAGGTGAAAAGGATAAAGCATTACTTCATGCAGCCCTGTTGCTTGAGGAGACAAATTTAAATCCGGTGACCATGGCGAACAACTATGCATATCTTATTTTGATTTACCTGCTGCTGGGTGATTCAGAAAGCGCTCTGGGTTTTCTCGGTCAATGTGTCAAATACAGGTCCGCCCCGGTCCTTTTTATAATGATCGATAGTTTATGGGATAACCTGAGGGATCAACCCGCGTATTTATCTGCCACAGGATTCCTGAGAGACGCAGCTCAGACTAACAGCCACGTCGGGGTAGTAAAAAAATACAGGAAGACCAGCCTGCCAAAAGATGTTGCAGGAAAATTAAAGTCTGAACTTGAAGGAATAATGCTTAAAGCGAGGCCTTACCTCGATTCCAGGCTCAACCTTTCGGACCTCTCAGAGATGATAAATTGTTCTCCTAATCAGCTGTCACAGCTTCTGAATGAGAATATCGGCAAAAACTTCTACGATTATGTGAATGAATACCGGCTCGGGTATTTCCGTGAACTTACCAAAGATCCCAGGAACAATCAGTTCACATTCCTTTCACTGGCTTACGAAAGCGGATTCAATTCAAAAACCACTTTCAACAGCTTCTTCAAAAAAAGTACAGGGGTTACTCCGTCGGAATATCTGAAATAAAACCCTCTTAATTCGTACGCCAATTTTGCCGTACCTGTAAAATAAAATGGTGCGGCTCTTTTAACACACTGTAATACAGTTTCTTAAAACATCGGGGTAAATTATTGAGTCCGGCCCAAAATCCGCGGTCGACCGGGAACAGTATATAGCTGAATTTTGCTGAAAATTCTGAATCGTTAATTAAAGTATTTATTATGGAAAAATTTTTAGCCAGATCAATTGAAAACCTCTCAAATGCAACCATCAGGAGGATGTTGTTTTTGAGCGGTTCAATTTCAGCGATCCTCTATGTCGTTACCGACATCATTGTTTCATTAAGCTTCCGGGTTACAGCATTGCTGATCGGAACTACTGCGAGCTGCCTTTTAGCTTTATTATTCATCAATCCTAATCCCGAGTCAAATGGAAACTAAAACAACCTTTCTGCCGGAAACTATCAATAAAAACAGACCGGCGATTATACGAATGGAGCATTATACGTCAGTCAATGAACTTCCGGTCGATGATTGGAACCGCTTTGTGAATCGCGATTCAGTAGGACTCGAAACAGAACATCTGAGTGCAATTGAAGCTTCACGTATCAATGATATTCATCCTTATTATATAATCGGATACTTTAATAATGAGCCGATAGGTATAGCATATTGCTTTTCAATAAGGATCGATCTGGCCAGGATGGCTAATATATATCCCGCCCATGTTGTTGAAACTGTAAAAGCATGGAAACCGGGATTTATGGAAATGCGAATTGTCGAGGTCGGGCACCTGGCTTCGCTTGGCATGACCATCGAAATATCCCGGCCATATACCGGAGAATTCCTTCATGCCCTGTCATGTAAAGTTGATGAGATCGCCGGAATTGAAAAGGCAGAATTATGCATTGTCCGTGACATACCGGTCGGACGTTTTAATGAATTCAGCAGACTGAAAGATTGTGGATTCAGCCCGGCAATGGGATTTCCGATTGCGCGTATGGAGTTACCCTGGAATAAATTCGAAGAGTATCTTGCATCCCTTAAATCAAGGAAACGTTACAACATCCTGCAGAGACGTCTGAAATTACAGGCGCCTGAAATAAAGGTTGAGATTATTGAAGACTATGCCCCTTATTCGGAGCGTCTGGCCGAATTATGGACAAACGTGGCTAAACGTCAGAACGGCTATCAGCACGAGCGGCTCACACCTTCCTGGTTTGAAGCCATGTCACAGTATCTTAAAGGCCGTAGTCATATTGTGGCCATCAAACATAACGGAACGATAGCAGCCTTCGGACTTAATCTGACCGGCGACAAGGAGTATTTTGGCGTAGCGGAGGGGCTTGATTATGATTTGCGGGACAAATATGAACTGTATTCCAATAACATCTTTGAAGCGCTACGTGTTGCATGTGAACTTGGAAAGAAATCATTTAACATCGGTATCACGACATATGATTTCAAAACCTTCATAGGTGCAGAGCTCGATCCATGCATTTATTTTATAAAGTCGCTTAAAGACCCGGTCTACAGCCTTGTTTATGCCAACCTGATCCAAAAAAGCATCAGGCAACCTGTAAATCTTCATCGTGCATTCCGCAACAGCACTATACTTGCCCGTGATCAGATCAGGGATACGGCCGGTACTGTAACCGGGCAGGATAACCACAATGATATTTTTGCCAAACACCAACGGTATCTTCGTGCCGACACGATACGTGCGGCAGATCTTTATGCATTTTGCCCAGTGTTTGAGAGTGCCCAGGAACCTGTTATAAAGTATCGTGGAAGGGATGTTATTATGCTCGGAACAAATTCATACCTGGGGCTGGCGACTCATCCCCGGGTGAAAAGTGCAGCCTGCAGGGCTGTTGAAAAGTATGGCAGCGGCTGCTCAGGTTCACCGATGCTGAACGGTACACTCGACATTCATGATGAACTTGTATCTGAGCTGGCCCGCTTCATTGGCAAAGAGGATGCGCTGATATTTTCAACCGGGTACCAGACAAATGTCGGAACAGTATCTGCCCTGGTTAACCGTGACGATATCCTGATAATGGATGAACGGAATCATGCCAGCCTGGTGGATGGAGCCATTCTGTCGCGTGCCACTCTCGTCCGCTACAGGCATAACGATACCAGATCTCTTGAACAAATGCTGCAAAAGTACGCAGATAAGCCAAAACTTGTAGTGACGGACTCTCTCTTCAGTATGGAAGGCACAACCATCGATCTTCCGGAAATAATCAGGCTTGTTAAACAATACGGCACCAGGCTGATGCTGGATGAATCTCATGCTATCGGTGTCATTGGGCCTTCGGGGAGAGGTGTCGCCGAGCACTTTGGTCTGACCGGTGATGTCGATATTATAATGGGAACTTTCAGCAAATCATTTGCTTCCATCGGAGGATTTGTGGCAGGTGATCACAAAATTCTCGACACACTTAAGCATACGGCACGGTCCCACATCTTCTCGGCCAGCCTTCCGCCGGCTTCGGTGGCTGCAGTTTTGGCAGCAATCAGGATAATTGATGAGGAACCCGAAAGACGTATGAACCTGATTAAAAATGCCGGGTTCCTGGCTAAAGGTCTACAGGATCTTGGTTACAGGACAAGTTACCATGGCAGTGCAATCATACCTGTATATTGCGGCAATGAACTGCTTGCTCTGTCTGCTTTTCATAAATTGCTGGAAGAAGGAGTATTCGTAAATCCTGTCACATCTCCGGCTGTACCGAAAAACCAGGAAATGCTCCGGGTAAGTGTGATGGCAACACATGATGAAAGCATTATTTTGCGTGCCCTGGAGGTGTTTAAACGTGTAAGAACACCCGGCTGGCCTTCAATGAATAATACAAAAGAGGCTTAATAAAAGAAATGTATATGCTGACAGATCATTTATTCAAAGAACTAATAAAATCTGCATCGATGGCTCCGTCGGCAGACAACATGCAGCCCTGGGAATTTCGCAGGCAGGGCGATACGGTTGAAGTGTACAGTGCAGTGCAGCGCATGCTGCCCACGGATGTATCCGGCATGTTCACATGGGTAAGTATCGGCGCAGCGATACAAAACATCGTGGTGATATCGGCTGCTCATGGATTTAAGGCTGATGCAGAATACATATCTCCCGGAAAAGCCGGCCAGCCGGTTGCGGTCATAAGACTGTCTCCCGGAATTGTTAAATGCCACCTGGCTGAATGGATCCCACAGCGTGCAACTAACCGGAATAATTACGAAGCATTGCCACTGGAGGATTCTGTAATCTCAGGATTAACACAGAGCATAAGTGGACTTGATGCAGGGGTCCACTGGATGACCGAACCCACAGGCTTCAGGCTTATGGCTTCAATGGATGCCAATTCTTCATTCATTCGCCTCGAGCACAAGCCCCTTCATGATGAACTTTTTGACATACTCCGGTTTTCGCGGAAGCAAATTGAAGCTACCAGGTACGGTCTTGATTATGAAAGTCTGGGTGTTCCTGCAGTTGCTGTTTTTATTGCCCGCCAGCTTCAGCACTGGTCAATAAATAAAGCTGTCAGCCAATCAGGAATCGGCCGTCTTGTTGCAAAAATGCTCTCATCGAAGTTACTTAAAGCAGGTGCATTATGCCTTATTACAGCAAAACGGAGGGATCCTGCCGGCTACATGGAAGCCGGCCGTACCATGGAACAACTCTGGCTTGCTGCTGCAGCCAGAGGACTTTCAACTCATCCTTACGGAGCGCTTCCGCAATACCTGACCAAAGCTGAAGTCGAGCCCGAAACCTTCCTGCCAGGACATCTGGCTGTCATCAGAAGCCACAGGGCGCCATTCTATTCAATTTTTCCGGGTGCGGAAAAAGAATATCCTGCAATTGTCCTTCGTATGGGAATGACAAAAAAACAATCAGGAAGAAGTGACTTTCGTTTAAGTCCCGATGAGATTATCATTAGTTAGCATTAGCATCAGGCAATTTTCGGTTCAAAATTCTTAGTATTTATCCTGCTGCCATCACCATTTCTAAAACTTATTCCTAACCTCGGGCGGTAAGTAAACCTCCGGAAGTACGCCCTGACCGAACCTGAAAGTACTGACCGGGTGAAACGAGCGTCAGTACGAAGTGAGCGTCAGGGGTCCGTTTACCGATGAATTACCGGTCCCCTTTAGAAAGCAAGATGCCCCTGCTAAAAGCGTGACAACTGTGTCAGCCGAAGCTTCAGCGTAGGCTGAGCAACTTACCTTTATTGTCCGTGTTAGTGGATCGTTTTATTTAATTGGTTTTTCTTTTATTCCCAGGTCACGGTAATATTGAATATTGTTACGTAATACAATTGCTTGCCTCTTATATTTAAGATAAAACTCTGCTTCAAAAAAATAATTCGAGTTATCTTTTATTGTGATTATATTTCTATCCCCTCTTTTGGCATTTGGTGCCCAAAGTATGTGTCTTGGTCCTTCATCAAAACCTGTGTATTTAGCAGAAAGGTATTCAATATCTTGAAGTCTTAAAACTCTACTTTCACCTGGATTCTTTGAAGATATTTGAATTTCATTGGATTTAAGTATGACTTTTGATAAACCTATATCGTAATTGTGATAATCCAATACAGCTTTTTTTGACATTAACAAGAAAAGAAATCCAAATGCTATGAGGAATGATTGATCTAAAATCTTAAGACCTGCGAACAAGCTAATCAATGAAATAATAAAAGCTATAATTGACAGTCCAATTATTATCATGTCATAAAAATCCCACCTGGTTTTGTCGTTGGAACGATCAATTATTTTTAAAACTTGATCTTGGTGAGTCATGTCTTGTTCATATAACGTTTGCTGATTACTATATCTCTTTAAGAATTAGAGGTTGTGTTACCCGGCGGAAGCACTGGTTGGGTCCCGATACTTTAGCCAGGAATCTGTCCCGGTGACAAACAACTTACCTTTATTGTCCGTGTTGGGTGTTGTGCTTATTTTGCATATCCGACTATAACATAATATTGTTTTAAATTTATTTTTATCGGATTAGTTTTCCTCCATTCTTCAAATTTTAAGAAGTCAAGTTTTTGATTCGGTGGTATGATCATAAGGTTATCAAATTGCTGCATAATAAACTCATTTAAGAATCCATTGTCGATAATAGAATTTAGTTGAGCTAAATAGTCGATAGTGCTCTGTTTTCTTAACATAGTAGGATGATCTTTTTCAAATTTAACAAACTCTAATAAGGCAGCTTTATGTAGGTCAAGATATAAATCCGGAAAACCTGAAATTCTTTCTAAGGAATCAACATTTTCTATAGCCCATGATACTTTTTTTAGAGCGCTTCCCATAACTGATCCGAGCATCAGGGAATCAATAAAAGCAGCTTTAGCAAAGTAGATATTAGCTTTTATATTTAAAGGTGATTGTTTAACAAAATTTGTTGGGCAATATGTATCAATTATTTTGTTCTCAAGTTTTGCAAATTCCAATGAATCAAGATTCTGAGTGGAGACTCTTAACTTAAAGAACCATAATCCACATTCAAAAACCAGTAGATCGGATCTACCATTATTGTCATTTATCTTTGCCCTTAAGCCATTAACTTTATACCCATCCTTTTTAAAATCTATAGGAGATTTTTGAATTACATTGCCAGGCTTGTTTATATAAGTAATTGAACTCAAAGAGGATAAGAATTCTTTTCTTAATCTTCCCTCAGATCCATCATCTGCAGGATAAATGTATATAGTAAAGGTTGTCTTTCCATTTAAAGTTTGATTAGAGTAGCTTACACTTATATTATCTTTGGAATTGTCATAAGAGATAATGCTACCACGACTATATTCATCAATTTTAACCGGGAAATATGCATTTGTTTTTTTGTGATAATAATCCCCATTAATCTTTATTAGTTTTGATTGGGCATTCCCGTTGGAATAAATAGAAAGTGCGAAAATTACGCAGGTTATTGAATTTAACTTGATCATAGGGTTAGTGTCTTTTAAGGTTCTTTTGTCAATATCTGGTATGTGGCATTACCCAACGGGAGGCTGTCTCTTATGTAACTACTTTTTAATGTGTTGAATTTTAATATTTTAACAAGTTATTCTTTTAAGGGCCATATAAC
>Ga0113563_10003184_pt1 | contig 10157 bp, 9 predicted proteins | sample Mud3Dept3metaG_FD_80117 | JGI IMG/M metagenome (GOLD analysis project Ga0113563, IMG submission 80117) | Freshwater wetland microbial communities from Ohio, USA, analyzing the effect of biotic and abiotic controls - Mud 3 Core 4 Depth 3... | ecosystem: Environmental > Aquatic > Freshwater >...
ATCGGCAATTCCACTGCGTCGCGGCGCAGGACGTCTACAACGTTTACATCAGAGCAGGTGCGATGAAACGTTCGGAGGAACGGTCGCGGCGCCGGCCATTCTGAAAATGCGCCACGTCGTAGGCCGCCGGGCGTTCGACGAACTGCCCCAGGGTGATGCCTTCCAGGAAGGTAAAAATCTGGTGGCTCAGATCAGTCCACAATTGGTGGGTCAGACAGCGCTGGCCATCCTGGCAGTTTTCGTTACCACAGCAACGGGTGGCGTCCAGCCGTTCGTCCACGGCGCTGATGATGTTGGCAACCGTGACCTGGTCCGGCGAGCGCGACAGGCGATAGCCGCCGCCAGGTCCGCGTACGCCTTCCACCAGGTTCCGCTTGCGTAGCTTGGCGAACAACTGTTCGAGATAGGACAGCGAGATGCCCTGGCATCGGGATATTTCAGCCAGTGTCACGGGACCATAGCGGTCGTGAATGGCTAAATGCATCATGGCGGTGACTGCATAGCGGCCTTTGGTTGAAAGTCGCATGAGGATTACCTCGTAAGTAAGGTTTGCGGGCAGTTAATTCCTGACTATTGGATAGGGAAACTATATTAACTGATTAACTTAGTCAACTAATCGGCGGGATAAGACCCCAAAATTTTCCCGAATTCCCAGGAGAGTTCAGACCAAGCGGTCGGAGGAGGAGGCGAAACGGTGGCCCTGGCGCAGGCAGTAGCCGAGCCATTTATAAAGGAAGCGGTTCATCCGCCAGCGGGTAAAGAGGGAGGCGCCATGCCCTCGGTCATGGCTGAGGGCGTCGATGGCGAAGGTAGCGTGGTGGCGTAGGTGGGCAGCCATCACCTCAGCCTGTCGAGCATCGTGATAAACCCGGATTCGCAGGTTGGGCTCGATGAGGATCGCACCGTCATCCTGGCTGAACTGGTAGGTCAGGATCAGTTCGCTGGTGTAGCGGCACCGCTCGACGATGCGCAAATGCAGATCCAGGCCGCCGGCTACCCGGGATACGCACTCGATCCGCGCCGAAGGCATGACCGGCAGCAGCCGGCGGATATGGATGTAGTTGTTCTCGTACAAGTCCATTAAGGCCGTGAACGTACCTGGCGGATCGTGCCAGAGCGCGCTGCGGGAAGGGCAGAGCAGAATCATCGGTTCACGCGCCTGGTCCGGGCAGCGGTTCCAGCCGCCAGCCTGCCGCGTCGCAAACCAGAACGCTACCTTGGTCGTACCAGTCGCCCAGCACCGCCCGCCGCGCCGGCTGACCATCGAGGGCCCAGTCATGGATGGCCGGACGGTGGGTATGACCGTGGATCAGACGGCGAACGCCATGGGCGCGCAACGTCCGGTCCACGGCAGTCGGATTGACGTCCGTGATGGCGGCGGCTTTTTGCTGGATGGCCTGCCGGCTGGTTTCCCGCAACTGGCCGGCCAGCGCCCGCCGCTGCGCCAGCGGCAGGGCCAGGGTTCGCGCCCGCCAGGCAGGATCGCGGACCTGGGCGCGAAACGTCTGATACTCGACATCGTCGGTACACAGGGTATCGCCGTGCAGCAGCAGCACCCGCTCGCCTGCCAGTTCGATCACCGCGCTTTCCGGTAACAGTTGAATGCCGCTGGCGGCGGCGAAGCGCTCACCGAGCAGGAAATCGCGGTTGCCGTGCAGGAAGTACGTGGGAACGCCCTGGTCGGTCAACCTGCGCAAGGCCGCCGCGACCGTCCGGCCGAGCTCCGCGTCGTCGTCATCGCCGATCCATGCCTCGAACAGATCGCCCAGGATGTACAGCGCCCCGGCCTGCTGCGCCCGCCGTTCCAGGAAATCCAGGAACAGGGCGGTGATGGCGGGGCGTGTCAGTTCCAGATGCAGATCGGAGATGAACAACGTGGTCATGAAGCTATTCGCCGACGATTTCGGTTTTCTCGATGACCACGTTCTCGACCGGCACGTCCTGATGACCGCGCCGGGAAGTGGTGGCTACCTTGGCGATGGCCTTGACCACGTCCATGCCGTCCGCGACTTGGCCGAACACACAGTAGCCCCAACCCTGGCTGGTTGGACTGCGATGGTCAAGAAAATCGTTGTCTTTCAGGTTAATGAAGAATTGTGAGCTGGCGGAATGGGGGTCGGCGGTACGGGCCATGGCTACGCTCCCGACCCGATTTTTCAGCCCATTGTCGGCTTCGTTACGAATGGGCGGACGGCCCGGCTTCTGGTTCATGTCCGGGTTGAGACCGCCGCCCTGGATCATGAAGTTGGGGATCACCCGATGAAACAGCGTGCCTTCATAGAATCCGTCCCGGGCATATTGCAGAAAGTTGGCTGCGGTAACCGGAGCGTGGGCGTGGTCGAGTTCCAGGGTGATGATACCGAGCGTGGTGTGCAGTTTGATCATGGCGATGATTTTTTAACCGGTTCGGTGGCGGCGGCGGGCGCGGTGGCAGGGGAGGTGGCGGGCAACACGGTGACGGACTGAATGATCACCGGCATCGTGGGCACGTCGCGGAATCGGTTGCCCGGTCCGCCGGCGCCGGTGGGGGTCTGCCGGATTTTATCCACGACTTCCATGCTACCGACGACCTGGCCGAATACGGCATAGCCCCAACCCTGGGGGTCGGGCGCCCGGTAATCCAGCGCCGGATTGTCCTTGACGTTGATGAAAAACTGGGCGGTGGCGGACTGAGGATCGCTGGTGCGGGCCATGGCAACGGTGCCGCGCAGGTTTTTCAGGCCGTTGTCGGCTTCGTTCTTGACCGGCGCGCGGGTCGGCTTTTGCTGGAAGTCGGCAGTGAAGCCACCACCCTGGATCATGAAGCCGTCTATGACCCGGTGAAAGATCGTGCCGTTGTAGAAGCCTTCCCGCGCGTAGGCGAGGAAGTTTTCGACGGTCTTGGGCGCTTTGTCGTCGGCGAGTTCCAGGGTGATGGGGCCGAGACTGGTGTCCAGCCGAACCTGGGTTCCGGCCAGCGCGTTGCTGCTGGCCCAACCGAGCAGGGCCGCAGCGAATAGCAGGGGTATTTTACGCATGAAGGGTCACTGGGTTATGGAAATGACGAAAGCATGATAACCAGCAGCAGCGCGCACCGCCAGATTTGGCGGGGGCGAACGCTTTCCGTTACCATCCCCTGCCTATGACCACCAAAACCGTCAAAACGCGCTTCGCCCCCAGTCCCACCGGCTATCTGCACCTGGGTAACGTCCGCACTGCCCTGTTCAACGCGCTGCTGGCCCGGCGTTGGGGCGGCCTGTTTCTGCTGCGGATCGAGGATACCGACCGGGAACGCAGCCGTCCCGAATACGTCGAGGCGCTGCTGGAGGATTTACGCTGGCTGGGCCTGGAGTGGCAGGAAGGGCCGGAGGTCGGCGGCGCTCATGGCCCGTATGCTCAGTCGGAACGGGCGGCGATCTATGCGGACTATTACCAGCGGCTGGAAAGCGCGGGCCAGGCCTATCCCTGCTTCTGTACGCCGGCGGAGCTGGCGCTGAGCCGCAAGGCGCAACGGGCGGCCAGCCGTCCGCCGCGCTATGCCCGCACATGCGCCCGGCTGAGCGAAGCCCAACGGAGCGAGCGGCTGGAGCGGGGCTTGCAACCGACCCTGCGCTTCCGGGTGCCGCTGCAGCGAACGGTGGAATTTGCCGACCGGGTGCGCGGCCCGCAGCGCTTCGCCAGCGACGACATCGGCGATTTCGTCATCCGCCGGGCCGACGGTACGCCGCAGTTTTTTTTCGCCAACGCCGTGGACGATGCGCTGATGGGCATTACCCACGTGCTGCGCGGTGAAGATCATCTCGCCAATACCTCGCGCCAGTTGTTGTTGCTAGAGGCGCTGGGACTGCCCGCGCCGGAATACGGCCATCTGGCACTGATCGTCGGGGCGGATGGCGGGCCATTGTCCAAGCGCGAGGGCGATCTGAGCCTGCGCGAGTTGCGGGCCGCCGGCTATCTGCCGGAAGCGCTGCTGAACTATCTGGCACGGCTCGGCCACGTTTACGAGCGGGACGAGTGGCTGGAGCCGGCGGAACTGGCCGCCGGGTTTTCGCCGGACCATCTGGGCCGCGCCCCGGCCCGCTATGACGAGGCGCAATTGCTGCACTGGCAAAGCGAGGCGGTGCGGCGCATGGACCTGGACCGGCTGTGGGACTGGATGGGTGCCGTGGTTCACGAGCACGTGTCGCCCGAGGGCCGGGACGATTTCATCGCCACGGTTCGACCCAACATCCGCTTTCCCGCCGATGCTGCCTTTTGGGTGGAGCGGTTGTTCGGCGCCGAATTGACTCCGAGCGAGGAGGGTCGGGCGGTGATCGCGGCGGCGGGGTCGGTGTTTTTTGTCCACGCCCTGGCTGCCTATGCGCAACACGGCGCCGCCTTGCAGCCGCTGGTCGAAGATCTGAAGCGGCGTACCGGTTTGAAGGGCAAGCACCTGTTCATGCCGCTACGGGCGGCGCTGACCGGCGAAACCCATGGTCCGGAACTGGCCCGCGTGATTGACCTGATGGCGCCCGAACGGGTCCGCCACCGTCTGCGAGCCGCCGTTCAAGCTGGTTAGCGTTGCCAGGTCAACTTCGGTTACGACCGCTCCTTCCTTGAGAGAGTTGCCCATGTTGCGGATTTTCAACAGCCTGACCCGCCAGAAAGAAGAATTCCGGCCCATCGAGCCGGGCAAGGTCAAAATGTATGTGTGCGGCATGACGGTCTACGACTACTGCCACGTCGGTCACGCGCGGGTCATGGTGGTGTTTGACGTCGTCCTGCGCTGGCTGCGCACCCAGGGCTACGATGTGACCTACGTGCGCAACATCACCGACATTGACGACAAAATTATCCGCCGCGCCCAGGAAAATGGCGAGGAGTTCGGGGCATTAACCGCGCGCTTTATTCAGGCCATGAACGAAGATCTGGATGCGCTGGGGATTCTGCCACCGACCTACGAGCCGCGTGCTACCGAGGCCATGGCCGACATGCTCGCCCTGATCCAGACTCTCCTGGACAAGGGTTACGCCTACGTCGGCACCAGCGGCGACGTGTATTACGACGTCAGCCGCTTCGACCGCTATGGTCAATTGGCTAACAAGAAGCTCGAGGATTTACGTTCGGGCGCGCGGGTCGAGGTCGAGGAAGCCAAGGACGATCCGCTGGACTTCGTGTTGTGGAAGGCCGCCAAGCCCGGCGAACCGAGCTGGGCGTCGCCGTGGGGCGCGGGCCGGCCCGGCTGGCATATCGAATGCTCGGCGATGTCTACTCGCTGCCTGGGCGAGCATTTCGACATTCATGGTGGCGGCATGGACCTGAAGTTTCCCCATCACGAAAACGAAATCGCCCAGTCCGAGGCGGCCAGTGGCCAGCGCTGTGTGAACTTATGGATGCACAACGGCTTTGTCCAGGTGAACGAGGAGAAGATGTCCAAGTCGCTGGGCAACTTCTTCACCGTGCGCGAAGTGCTGCAACGCTATGCCCCGGAAGCGGTGCGGCTGTTTATCCTGACCAGCCACTACCGGGGGCCGCTGAACTATTCAGACGAGAATCTGGACCATGCCAAGGCGTCGCTGACCCGGCTGTACACGGCGCTGCGTGGTTTGCCGCACCTGGACGCTCAGGTTGAAGAAGGCTGGCGGGAGCGGTTCGCGCAGGCGATGGATGATGATTTCAACACCCCTGAAGCGCTGGCGGCGCTCTTCGACCTGGCGCGCGAGATCAACCGTCTGCGAACCGAGGATGAAGCGGCGGCGGCGCGGTTGGGAGCCAGCCTGCGGATGTTGGGCGGATGGCTGGGATTGTTGCAAACCGATCCGGAAATATTTCTGCGGGGCAGTGGGGAAGTTGGGGAAGGAGCGTCAGGGTTGATCGCCGAACAAATCGAAGCACTGATCGCCGAGCGCGCCGCCGCCCGCAAGGCCAAACAGTGGGCCGAAGCGGATCGAATTCGCGGCTTGCTGCAGGAGGCGGGGATCGTGCTGGAAGATACGCCGAAGGGCACGATCTGGCGGCGGGATTAAAAAATCGGCTTGACGACGGTTGGGTTCAAAAATAGAATCCCTGGTTCCGCATGGAGCCGCAGGATGCCAGCAGCGGTTCATTCGTAAACGGGGTATAGCGCAGTCTGGTAGCGCACCTGCTTTGGGAGCAGGGGGTCGTGGGTTCGAATCCCTCTACCCCGACCATGGCGCGGGCAAGGCGGCGGCTTCTGGATGGTTCGTGACACCGCGCCCGTAGCTCATGTGGATAGAGCATCAGCCTTCTAAGCTGAGGGTAGCAGGTTCGAGTCCTGCCGGGCGCGCCAGATTCCCGGCTGATGAAGTGAAATACCAATGGTGGACGTAGCTCAGATGGTAGAGCCCCGGATTGTGGTTCCGGTCGTCGTGGGTTCGAATCCCATCGTCCACCCCAATTCAAGACTTGCTTTTTAGAACGGTTTTTGGTTCTATCCGCATTCGTTTTCGGGCCGTTAGCTCAATTTGGTAGAGCAGTTGACTCTTAATCAATTGGTTGTAGGTTCGAGTCCTACACGGCCCACCATCCTCGCCGCCCGGGTTTTCCCTTGTTTCCTCTCCTACGTTGTCAACCGCTCCAAAGAGCAGGGCTCGATGGCTGTCCCGGAGAGGTCCATTGTCTTGTATACTCCCCCTGAATGGCGGCAGTCCCTGCCCGTAAGGGTTTTTCTGTTCGTGTCGCCATGGCGCAGGATTCATTGCGAGAGTGGCGGAACTGGTAGACGCGCTGGATTTAGGTTCCAGTGGGGTAACCCGTGAGGGTTCGAGTCCCTCCTTTCGCACCATTCTGCCGCTTGCCCGGGAACTATCGGCATGGTCCGTGTCTTTGGGAGAGCCGGCGGTGTCGCCGGCCGATTCGCTAACATACTAACGATTGACTAAGGTTTGAGGTGCATCGATGCAGGTTTCGGTTGAGACGCTGAACGATCTGGAACGCCGGGTGACCGTGCAGGTGCCCGCCGAACGAGTCGCCAAGGAAATCCAGGATCGACTGGTCGCCATGTCCCGGAAGGTCAAGGTGGCCGGGTTTCGTCCCGGCAAGGTGCCGCTCAAGATCATGCAGCGGATGTACGGCAATCAAGTGCGCTATGAAGCGGTCAGCGAACTGATGGAGCACAGTCTGCGCGATGCGCTGGTTCAGGAAAAGCTGAACCCCCTGGGCGGCCCAAAAATCGAGCCCAAGCCATTGGAGGAAGGGCAGGCTTTCGAGTATAGCGCCACCTTCGAAGTGATGCCTGAGTTCGATCCGTCCGGTTTCGAGAACATCAAGGTCGAGCGGCCGGTAGCGGAAGTCACCGAACAGGACGTGGACCACATGATCGAGACCCTGCGCCAGCAGCGGACGATCTGGACCGCCGTAGAGCGTCCAGCCCGTGATGGTGACCGGGTCCGCTTCGATTTCGAGGGCAAGATAGACGGCCAGGATTTCGCGGGCAACAAGGGTGAAAACGCCCAGATCGTGCTCGGTGGAAAATCCCTGCTCGCGGATTTCGAGACCCGGTTGATCGGTTTGACCCCGGGCACGGAAACCGAGTTTGATCTGACTTTCCCGGAGGACTATCAGGTCAAGGAGGTTGCCGGCAAGACCGCGCATTTCCAGGTCAAGCTCCACGGGGTCGAGGAAGCTCATCTGCCCGAAGTGGATGACGCTTTTGCTGAGAAGTTTGATGTCAAGGAAGGCGGAGTCCCCGCCCTGCGGCAGGCGCTGCGCGAGAATATGGAGCGTGAATTGCGCGAGGGCATCCAGGCGGTGACCAAGCGTCAGGTGATGCAGGGATTGCTGGAGGCCAATACCGTTCCGCTGCCCCAGGCGCTGATTGAGGTCGAAATCGAGCAACTGGCGAGCCAATTGCGGTTTCCGCCGAGCAACAACGATGAGAAAATCCAGCAGTTGAAGGCCAAGTTGTTCGAAACTGAAGCCCGCCGGCGCGTGGCCCTGGGTTTGTTGATTTCCAAACTGGCGACCAAACAGGGTATCCAGGCCGATGAGGAGCGGGTTCGGGCGCGGCTGGACGCTTTTGCCGCCACCCATGAAGAACCCGCCGAGGTGTTACGCTATTACGAGCAAACGCCGAACGCGCTCGATAACGTGCGCGCCCTGGTACTGGAAGATCAGATCGTGGACTGGGTGCTGGAGCGGGCGCAGGTCACCGAAAAGGCCAGCACCTTCGCCGAGATCATGATGCCCAGCCAGCAACCCGTGGCGGCTCCCGCGGAGTCGGTTGAATGAGCGAGAACGGTTCTTCCTCCGCCATCCGGGCCCTCAATCTGGTGCCGATCGTGGTCGAGCAGACCGCGCGCGGCGAACGGGCCTATGATATCTATTCCCGCCTGCTCAAGGAGCGGGTGGTGTTTCTGGTGGGGCCGGTCGAGGATTACGCTGCCAATCTGATAGTAGCGCAGCTTCTGTTCCTGGAGGCCGAGAATCCGGACAAGGACATCCATCTCTATATCAACTCGCCGGGCGGTTCGGTCAGCGCTGGCCTGGCGATCTACGACACCATGCAATTTATCAAGCCGGATGTCAGCACCATGTGCGTGGGGCAGGCCGCCAGCATGGGCGCTTTGCTGCTGGCCGGCGGCGCCGCAGGCAAACGGTTCTGCCTGCCGCATTCGCGAGTCATGATCCATCAACCTTTGGGCGGCTTTCAGGGTCAGGCCAGCGATTTCGACATCCATGCGCGGGAAATCCTGCTGGTTCGGGATCGACTCAACCGCATTCTGGCCAAGCATACCGGCCAGCCGGTCGAGAAGATTGCCGTCGATACCGACCGCGATAACTTCATGGGTGGGGCCGAGGCGGTTGAATACGGCCTGATCGATGCCGTGCTGAACCAGCGGGTTCCCGCCAGTTGAAAATCCGATTCATATCTCCCGCCGCCATCGGGTTCGCGTTCTGGCGCCAGCCGCGATACCCCGGTGGCGCCGATCATGCGAGATTTGCTGGAAACCGGCGCCCGCCGGCTCCACCGACCGCGCGATGACGAGGATGGCATGATGAGCAGAGACCGAAACGAGCGGGACGACGACAAGCTGTTGTATTGCTCCTTTTGTGGCAAGAGCCAGCACGAGGTGCGCAAGCTGATCGCCGGGCCCAACGTATTCATTTGCGATGAATGCGTCGAACTGTGCAACGACATCATCCGCGAGGAGATGGAGGAAAACGCCCCGGCTGCTGCCAGCAAGCTGCCCAAGCCACACGACATCAATCAGGTGCTTGATGAGTACGTGATCGGCCAGGAGCGCGCCAAGAAAGTCCTCTCGGTCGCGGTCTACAACCATTTCAAGCGCCTGGAACTACAACGCGCCGGCCGGGCCAAGGATACCGAGATCGAGGTTGCCAAGAGCAATATCCTGTTGATCGGCCCCACCGGTTCGGGCAAGACCCTGCTGGCCGAAACTTTGGCCCGCCTGTTGAACGTACCGTTCACCATCGCCGACGCCACGACTCTGACCGAGGCCGGCTATGTCGGCGAGGATGTCGAGAACATTATCCAGAAGTTGTTGCAGAAGTGTGAGTATGATGTCGAGAAAGCCCAGACCGGCATCGTCTACATCGACGAGATCGACAAGATTTCCCGCAAGTCCGACAACCCTTCGATCACTCGCGATGTGTCGGGCGAGGGGGTACAGCAGGCACTGTTGAAGCTGATTGAAGGCACTCTCGCCTCGGTGCCGCCGCAGGGTGGGCGCAAGCATCCGCAGCAGGAATTTTTGCAGGTAGACACCTCCAATATCCTTTTTATCTGTGGCGGTGCATTTGCCGGTTTGGACAAGGTGATCCGCAGTCGCTCCGAAAAGGGTGGCATCGGTTTCTCGGCAGACGTCAAAAGCAAGGACCAAGGCAAGAATCTCGGCGAGGTGCTGATGGAGGTCGAGCCGGAGGATTTGATCAAGTATGGCCTGATCCCGGAATTCGTCGGTCGCCTGCCGGTGGTGGCAACCTTGACCGAACTCGACGAACACGCCCTGGTGCGGATTCTGACCGAACCCAAGAATGCCATCGCCAGGCAGTTCAAGAAGCTGTTCGAAATGGAGGGCAGCGAACTGGAATTCCGCGAGGATGCCTTGAAGGCGATCGCGCGCCGGGCGATGGAACGCAAGACCGGCGCCCGCGGTCTACGGACCATCCTGGAACACATCCTGCTGGACACCATGTACGATCTGCCGAGCTTGCAG
>Ga0113563_10003185_pt1 | contig 10156 bp, 6 predicted proteins | sample Mud3Dept3metaG_FD_80117 | JGI IMG/M metagenome (GOLD analysis project Ga0113563, IMG submission 80117) | Freshwater wetland microbial communities from Ohio, USA, analyzing the effect of biotic and abiotic controls - Mud 3 Core 4 Depth 3... | ecosystem: Environmental > Aquatic > Freshwater >...
CACCCCGGGTCTAAAGACCCGGGGCTCCATCCGAAGAAGACTCTCCAACCGCCACGCGAGCGAACCCGCCGGCTACTTCTTCCAGACCGGCAACCCGCGGCCGGGCGTCCACGGCGCGCCGGCGGATTCCATCGCCGCCCCGAGGGCGCGCAGGTCGCGGTCGATGAGCCCGCGCAGCCGCTCGAGCACCCCGGTGAAGCCGTCGGCCGCGATCTCGTAGTCGCGCAGCACGGTCTTCGTGATTGGCCCGGTCGATCCCGTCTGGGCGCTCACGCGCTCCATCAGCGACGGCAGCCGCGCCTCGCTCCGCCGCGCGACGGTCATGTCGCCGACCAACTCACGCATCGCTCCCCGGATTCCCGTCTCAATCGCCCGGGCTTGCTCCATCAGCTTCGCATCGGCCCTCGGCGTGTCGAGCAACGCCTTCCGCATGAACGACAGGCCCTTCAGCGCCTCCTCGGCAGCGGCGGAGGTGCCCATCATCGCGCGCTGCAGCTCGCCGGCCTTCTTCTGATACGCGAGCAGCGCGGCCTTGTCCTTCTCGGGCAAGGTCGCCAGCGTGAGCGATTCGACCGCGAACGTCTTCGGCGAGCCGAGCGGCATCAGCACGCCATCCACCTTCTTCGCGAGCGCCACCGTGAAGGTGCCGGGCACGACGAGCGGCCCTTGCGGCGCGTACTCCCACGACTCGCGCTCGCGCTCCTCCAACTGCGTCGGGTCGGCGGCCGGATAGCGCAGGTCCCAGGCTACCCGGTGGAGACCCTTGCCCGCCGGCCCCGTGACGCGCCGCACCACCTGGCCGGCCTGGTCGGTCACCGTCAGCACGATCTCGGGCTTCAGTTCGAGCTCTTCCTTCCGCAGCGCTTCCCATCCGGCGAACGTCACCGGTTTGCCTTCCTTGAGCAGTTTCTTCTCCTCCTCCCGCCGAGCCTCCGCCGCCGGCTTCAGCGCATCCTTGAGGTAGTAGGTGAAGACGGCGCCGAACGGTGGATTGGGCGCGAGGTAGAAGGTCTCGCCCAGGGAGTTCTTCGCCGGCGAATCGATGGGCCTCAACGGGATGTACGACAGCGCCTTCTTCACCGGGAACAGGATGGCCGGCTCGGCCAGCGCGGCCTCGTCGATGTGGCGCAGCGGCGAGTAGTCGTCGAGGACGAAGAAGCTGCGGCCGAAAGACGCGCCCACGAGGTCGTTCTCGCGCTCCTGGATCTCGATGTCGCGGAACGAGATCACGGGCGCGCCGCCGCCGAGCTTGTGCCAGTTCTTCCCGCCATTCAGCGTGGTGTAGATGCCGAACTCGGTGCCGGCAAACAGCAGGTCGCGCTTGACGTGATCCTGCACCACGGCCCACACCAGCGTGCGCGCCGGCAGATCGCCGGCAATCGACGCCCACGTGCGGCCGCGGTCGTCGCTGCGCAGGACGTACGGCGCGTAGTCGCCGGACTTGTGGTTGTCGACGGCCACGAACACCGAGTCCCTGTCGATCTTCGACGCGCGGATCCGGTTGACGAAGAAGTTGTCGGGCACGCCGGGCAGTTTCTCGACCTTCCGCCACGTGGCGCCTCCATCCTCCGTCACCTGGATCAGCCCATCGTCCGTCCCTGCGTAGATGAGCCCCTCCACGAGCGGCGACTCGCTGATGGCCGTGATGGTCGAGAACATCGACATGGCGCCGTGATCCCACAGCGCGTCGGCGCTCCACGTGCGGCCCATGATCGGCTGCGTGAGCCTGAAGATGTTGCGCGTCAGGTCGGGGCTGATCGCCTTCCACGAGTCGCCGCGGTCGTCGCTGCGCCACACGTACTGCGACGCGTAGTAGATGCGCGTGTGCGCGTGCGGGCTGACGATGACCGGCGAATCCCAGTTGAAGCGCAGCGGCGGATCGCCCGGGCCTGGCTTCGGGCTGATGTAGACGGTCTCGTGACTCTTCCGGTCGTAGCGGAGCAGGTTGCCTTCCTGCCACTCGAGGTAAACGGTGTCGGGGTCGGTCGGGTCGACGGCGATGGCGTACCCGTCGGCGCCGTACGTGATCGTCCAGTCGAAGTTCGAGATGCCGTTCCAGTTGAGCGTCCGCGACGGCCCCATCTGGCTGCCGTTGTCCTGTGCGCCGCCGTGCACGTTGTAGAACGGGAGGGCGTTGTCGAGGGCCAGCTTGTAGAACTGCGTCACCGGCAGGTTCTCGAAGAACCGCCAGGTCGCGCCGCGGTCGTGGGTCTCGTACACGCCTCCGTCGCTCCCGTTCAGGATGTAGTCGGGATCGCCCGGCACGAACGCCATCGCGTGGTTGTCGCCGTGCTTGTTCTTCTCGGGCACGCGCACGAAGGTCTTCCCGCCGTCGTGCGTCACCATCAGGCCGGGGTTCATCTGGTAGACGCGATCGAACGTGTTCGGGTCGGCGAAGATCTCCTGGTAGTAGTGCGGGCCCGTGCCGCCGCTGATGAACGAGTTGCGCTTCTCGAAGCTCTCGCCCTTGTTCGAAGACCGATAGAATCCCCGCTCGTCGGGCGAGGCCTCGACGGTCGCGTAGACGACGCGCGGGTCGATGGGAGAAACGGCGAGGCCGATCTTGCCGATGTCGCCGCTCGGAAGTCCCACGGTGAGCTTGCGCCAGGTCTTGCCGGCGTCCTCGCTCTTGTGGATAGCCGACTCGGGGCCGCCGCCCATGAACGCCGCCACCGTGCGCCGCCGCTGGTAGGCCGCCGCGTACACGATGTCCGGGTTCGAGGGGTCCAACTCGGCCGACGTGACGCCCGTGTCCTTCGAGATCTCGAGCGAAACGGCCCAGGTCTTGCCGCCGTCGGTCGTCTTGTAGAGTCCCCGCTCTCCACCCGGCGACCACAGCGGCCCTTCCGCGGCCGCGTACACGACAAGCGGATTGCGCGGGTCGACGAGGATGCGGGCGATGTGCTCCGAGGTCTTGAGCCCCACGTTTGCCCACGTCTTGCCGCCATTCAGGCTCTTGTAGACGCCGTCGCCGTAGCCCACGTGGCGCCCGCTCACGTTCTCGCCCGTCCCGACCCACACGGTCTCGGGGTTCGTCGGGTCCAGCGTGATGCACCCGATCGAGTACGAGCCTTGGGCGTCGAAGATCGGCGTCCACGTCGTGCCCGCGTTCTCCGTCTTCCAGACCCCGCCAGACCCCACCGCGACGTACCACGTGGCGCGCCGCTTCGGGTGGATGACGATGTCGCTGATGCGGCCGGACATGATGGCGGGGCCGATGTTGCGGAACTCGAGCCCTGAGAGCAGCTCGGAGGTGATGAGCGACGCCGGCACGCCGGGCTTGGCAGCCGACGGCGTCCCCTTGGGCACCTGCTTCGACACGGCGCCGGCCGCATGGCCCTTCTCCAGGACTTGCGAGGGAATCTGCGCCAGGGGGCCCGCGGACAGGAGCAGCAACGCAACAAGGAATCCGGCGGCCAGCATTCTCATGACGTCCTCCGACAGTCGTGGCGCATCATACCGCGATGCGAACGGCGTTCGAAGGCGGCGGCCCGGGCGAGAGACACCTCACGACGCGCCAACGCCCGGCTGGCTTGCACCGGGCAACGCCTCTTGTCACAAGGCAACGAACGTCAGACGAGGGCGGCCGGGGCCCGCACGCATGCCCTGGCAGGCCCCGTCAGCGGGCCGAGACGGACGGCTGGGCAAAGATACACGCCGGTCCTAGCACCTTGCGTGCCAACGCGCGGTACTCCTCATCAGCCGTGTGGGACGCGTGCACAGGTCGAACGCGGTGTCCGGGGCTCTCGGTCACCACCGGAATGGCACGGAAGTCGGCGATTGCCAGTTCGCCCTGTGCTGTCCGCGCCAGTTCCACCTGCAGGACGGCGCCGGTCCGCGCTTGCCATGGCCGGAAGGCGGATATGAGATTCCCCAGCGAGTATGCGATGAGCCGGTTGCGGTAGACCTCAACTGGGTTCACCACGTGGCTGTGGCTGCCGACCACCAGGTCGAACCCCCAATCGACCAGATCGCGTCCAGCCAGCCTCTGGTCTGCGGTCGGCTGGAAGTGCCACTCGCGACCCCAGTGCACGACCGCGACCAGCCAATCGACGCGTGCCTCCTGCGCTGCACGGACGTGGCGGGCAATCAACTCGAGTCCCTCGGCCCGGTACTCAGCCGACCAATCACCGAAATTGAGCTCGTGCACGGGCCAGTCTGATTTCCAATACTGGAGTTCGCCGCTGGCATCTGCGTAGGAGTTCGGACGGAACGTGTAGGCGTAGAACCCGAGGCGAAGCCCGTTTCGCTCGATGATGACCGGTCGATCCTTTGCCTGACCGGTGGCGCTGCCAACAGGAGTCAGGCCCAGCCCAGTGAGCACCTGTTGAGTTCGTGCCAGACCATCGGCACCTTGGTCAAAGCAGTGGTTGTTCGCCGTACTCAGCACGTCGAATCCGGCCGCAGCCAAGGCGGCCACGTGGCCCGGCGATCCATTGAACTGGACCGACGAAGGCGGTGGCCCGACGGGCCGCGTAGTGTCAACCGGGAATTCCAGGTTTCCAGCAGCGATGTCAGCCGCCGCCAGCATCGGCGCCAGTTGCTCGTAGCTGGCGCCGAAGTCGTCATGTGCCTGCTGGCGATGCTGCATGATGTCGCCCGCAAATGCCAGCCGCAGTATGACCTCCCCGGGGGTTCGTCCAGCGTCCAGCGATGAAGGCCCGTCCCGGCGCTCATCGTCGCGCAGCACGAAGTTCATCGGCGTGCTGACAGGTGCCGAGAGCGCTGTGGCGACCAGGCCGAGGACCACGCCGATCATGGTCGCCAGTAACACGAGACTGAGAAACTCGTTCCGGTTCTGAGGAGTCATCTGCTCTTGCCCTCAGCCTCTGCGCTTTGGTCAGCGTACCAGGCGATACACGGTGTATCGGGCATTCTCGAACGCGATCGCGAGCGAGGGATTCGGCAGTCGCTCGCGATGCACGAACGGTGGTACGAGGAGTCCCTGTCGATCCCAGACGAAGTAGTCCGCGCCTGTCTCGCGCAGCAGCGACTCGATGCGCACCGGCGTGTTTCGGCCCGCATATGTGCGATCCCATTCAGCAATGCCCGGCCAGCCGCGAGCCTCCCGGGCCAGCGCGTCAGGCGCAGCCACCTGTTCAAGCCGCCGCCGCCACAGCCTCAGGAGTTGAGTGTCCGCGGGAGTTACGGTCTTGAAATCCACATAGACGCTGCGAACAGCGTGAATGCGGAACTCCTGGAAGCCGGGCGGAATGATGAAGAGCCCATCGACGGGGGTCTTCGAACGAGCCCATCGCAGCAGCTGTTCCTGGTCACTGCCCACCCGAGCCGCGAGTGGCCCGGAACCAGCAAACAGAACCAAGCCGCCGATCAGCAGGCCGACCCAGGCAACTCCAAGGGCTCGGTATCCGACTCGCTCGCGAATGGCGACGGCACTGACCGCCGCAACGCCGCAAGACAGTCCCACCGGCCAGGACCACTTCACTTGAACGGCAGCCAGGCACACGACTGCGGCGGCGAGGACCGTACCGGAGGCGAGCCCCCCAAAGCCCCGCGCCCGGCGAGGGTGAGCACCCAGGAACCCCGCCTCAATCGCGGTTGCCCCCAAGACGGCGGCGAGCGCCATCGAGATCGAGGAGGTTCGCGAGAGGGACAGCTGAAACGGCAGCGTGGTCCAGGCGCTCCAGTGCTGCATGCTTCGCGCCTCGTACAAGACACAAGCTGCGGTCAGGAGCAACAAGTGACCCACCAGCAGCCCCAACATGGCAGCGATGGGCATCGCGACGGTCCGTCCCGCCAGCCGGGCGGCCCCGGAGATCCCCGCCGCGACCAGCAAGAGCACCAGCATGAGCTTCCACCGATCGATCTCGTACTCATGCGGCAGGCGGAAGAGAAAAGCCTGCGCCGCCTCGGAAAGCTCTGTGATGGATTCCGTGCCGCCCCCTCTCATGAAGAGAGCGGAACTTCCTGCCGGCAGCGCGCAGGCGGCGACAGTGATTGGTATCAACCAGGAGCACCCACGCGTGCGACTGGCGCGGGCGAAGGCCACCCCGCACGTCATCGCGACCACTCCGTGGGCACCCACCGCCGGATGGAGCGCCACGCTCAGCACGAGCAGCCCGAACGCTCGCGCCCTTCTGGCCCGAAGCACACCGTCGTACGCCCATAGAAGCGCGCAGAGAGCGGCCCATTGGAAGTGGAATGCATCGCCAAAGATGCCATCGAACTCCGCCCGGCCCAAGCCCTGGACGCGGCCCGCGCACACCACGATCAGTGCCATCGGCAGGAGCGCGCCGGCCACGCCGAGTGCCCGCATCCAGCGGTACATGGCCAGCGCGGTCAAGAGCGACAGGACGATCGTGATCAGCCAGAAGCCGGGCGCCAGACCGGTCGTCGCTTCCAGTACCGCGAGCACCGACGGTAACAACGGGATATGCAGGGGTGTCTCGCGCAGCAGGGTGTCGCGCGAAAACAGATGTGGATCGAGTTTGGCGAGCGCCATCGGCACGTACGCGAAGTCGTCGATCGAAGGGAACGGACGGTAGCCCCTGGCCGCCCTGACCAGACCTGCCGCGGCAAGCGCGCCTGCCGCAGTCAACCAGCCCAAGTGCTGGTCCGCTGCTTCAGGGGGCCCCTTCACCGTTCTCATGACGTCCTCCGACAGTCGTGGCGCATCATATCGCGGGTCGGATGGAGGGGGATGAGGCGACCAGGCGTGGGAAGCCGAACAACGTGAAACGCCCGGCTACCCTCCTCGGGCAACCGGGCGTCTCGGGAATCCTCGAGCCTTGGGCGCTATCTGCGGCCGGACCTGCGCGCCGCACCCGCGAGACCCAGCAGGCCGGTCGCGAGCAGCAAGAGTGTGCTGCCCGGGTCGGGAACAGGCACCGGGGGCCTGTAGGCCAGCATGTCCTGCACCTTGCCGCAATTGTAGTACGCCGTGGGCGTGCAGCCGGTCAGGTTCATCGCGTAGACGTCATGGCCCGCTCCCTCGAGCCCTGTCCAGGCTCCGGCGTGTCCAAGGGCGTACTGGGCGAGCTTGTATCCCGCCGATGTGGTTCCGCCGATCTCCGACAAGGTCCACTCGCCCTCGAGGTACCAGAACGCGTACTGGAAGTTCGCGCCGACACGTGAGCTGCCGAGCCACAACGAGACGGGGCTCTGGTCGTACCACGACGTGTAGTGCCCGGTCACCACCTGGTAGTAGAGCCACTTGGTCGCATCCGACAGCGGGTCGACCCCATTCGTGGCCCCCGACACCCCTCCGGACATCGTGCCGTCGGAGAGCGTGAACCTGTAGGTTCGTCCGAGGCTGACGGGTTCGTTGTACTCGAGGCAGAACGTGATGAAGCTCGTGTCGCCCAGCAACGACCCGCTGGTAGTTGCCAGGAACGGCCCGCCCGAGCCGGCAGACCCCGAGGCGTTCGTGGCGAACGTGCCGTACGTAACGTCCTGCAGCACGATCGTGTCTGCCTGGGCCGCGGCCGGCAGCCAGAGAAGGCCGGCGAGCACGATGACCAGCGGGAGGGTTCGCTTCATTCTGATGGCTCCATGCGGGGGCATGCGGACATCCGCGTCTGTCCTGTTTTGCAGCAAACTTCAGTCCATCCGAAGCCGCGAGGCCTTCCTGACCATAAGTGATTGATGGTCAATCACTTTTGGGATTCATGCCACGCCGGGCCACTCATGATGGTCGCCGGATCGTCATCCGTGACCGCGACTATATCCGCCGAGGTGTATACTACGCCGACACCGGACGTTCCGCAGTCTGGCCTCCTCAGCCCGCGGGACGCTTGTCTCGTCCATCCCCACCGACCGATACTGATTCGGATGAATCGACTGGCTGCCGCGATCACCGTCCTCGTCCTCTTCTGGACCGCGCCGGCCCTCGCGCAAACCGGCGCGCGCGTCCTGCTGGTCGTCAACGAAGCCCACCCCGACTCCGAGCGCATCGCCGCGCACTACGCCCGGGTGCGCGGCGTGCCCGCCGAGCAGATTCTGCGGCTCAAGGTCGAGACCGCCGACGAGATCGACCGCGCCACCTTCACCGCGCAGATCCAGACGCCCATCACGACGTGGCTGCAGCAGCACGCCGCCCAGGACCGCATCCTCTACATCGTGCTCGCAAAGGGCATCCCGCTGCGCGTCGCCGGCACCTCGGGCCGCTCCGGGACGACGGCGAGCGTGGACTCGGAGTTGACGCTGCTCTACCAGCGGCTCGTCGGCCTGACGCCGGCCGTCGACGGGCGGATCGCCAATCCCTACTTTCTCGGTCAGCCGCCTATGGTGGAAGAGAAGACGTTCAGCCGGGAGGCCTTCGACCTGTATCTTGTGCTGCGGCTCGACGGCTTCACGGTCGACGATGTGACGGCGCTCATCGACCGCGGCGCGGCGCCCGTCAGCGACGGCGACGTCCTGCTCGACCAGCGGACGGGAACCGGTGCCCTCACCGGCAACTCGTGGCTCCAGCAGGCAGCCGAGCGGCTCGCGCAGGCGGGATTCGAGAAGCGGGCGATCCTCGACATGACCGGCGTGGCGATCAGCGGCCGGAAGAACGTTCTGGGCTACTACTCGTGGGGCTCGAACGACCGGGCCATCGGGACGCGCCGCCTGGGCCTCGGCTTCGTGCCCGGCGCCATCGCCGGCTCGTACGTCAGCACCGACGGCCGCACGTTCAAGGAGCCGCCTGCCGGCTGGACCTTCGGGCAGTGGACCGAGCGGCGGACGTTCTTCGAGGGATCGCCGCAGTCGCTGGCGGGCGATCTCATCCGCGACGGCGTCACCGGCATCGCGGCGCAGGTGGAGGAGCCGTTCCTCGACGCCGCCATCCGGCCCGACATCCTCTTCCCGGCCTACGTCGCGGGATTCAATCTGGCCGAGTCGTTCTACCTCGCGATGCCGTATCTCAGCTGGCAGACGGTGGTGGTGGGCGACCCTCTGTGCGCGCCATTCCCGCGACGCGCGCTCCAGCCGGCCGACAGCGACAAGGGAATCGATCCAGCGACCGAACTCCCGGTGATGTTCGCCGCCCGCCGGCTGGCGGTGATGTCCAAGGGAACCACGGTCGATGCCGCCAGGGCCGTACTGCGATCCGAAGCCAGGTCTGCGCGGGGCGATCGCGCCGGCAGCGTGAAGGCCCTCGAGGAAGCGACGACGCTGGACCCGAGGTACGTCTCGGCCCACCTCCTGCTGGCCAGCGAGTACGAGGCCCAGGACGAGTACGACAAGGCCATCGCACGCTACCGCACGGTGCTGGCGATAAGCCAGGACAGCATCATCGCGCTCAACAACCTCGCCTACGCACTCGCCGTCCGCAAGGGCAATGCCGGCGAGGCCCTCCCCTTCGCGCAGCGCGCCATGGGGCTGAGCGGCGGCCGCAGCCCGGAGGCCGCCGACACGCTCGCGTGGGTGCAACACCTCCTCGGACGCGACCAGGAAGCTGCCGACATCCTGGCCCGCATCGTCAAAGCGAGCCCGGAGCGGGCTGCCTTTCGACTGCACCTGGCGGCAGTCTACGCCGCGCTCGGAAAGATCGACGAGGCCGCGGCGGAATTGCGGGAGGCGGTGCGCCTCGAACCTGAACTGGATAAGAGCGACGAGGCTAAGGCGATACGGGCCAAACTTGGCCGCTGACAAGAGCGGATGCTAGTATCCGGTTCGGGCGCCTGTGGAGGGTCACGGAGGACACGCCGCTGATGAAGGTAATCGAATCGGGGCTCGGCGGCGTGTTGGTGTTCGAGCCGTCCGTCCACGGCGATACCCGTGGGTTCCTCTTCGAGAGCTACCGCGAGGACGAGTTCCGGCAGGTCACGGGAAGCAATCGGTCCTTCGTCCAGGAGAACCACTCCCGCTCCGCGCGGCACGTCCTGAGAGGCCTGCACTACCAGGTCCGCCAACCCCAGGGCAAGCTCGTGCGCACTGTCATCGGCGAGGTCTTCGATGTCGTCGTCGATCTCCGGCGACGCTCGCCCACGTTCGGGCAGTGGATGGGAACGACGCTGTCGGCGGACAACAAGCGTGTCCTGTGGATCCCGGAGGGGTTCGCCCACGGGTTCCTCGTCATCTCGGACGCCGCTGAGATCGTGTACAAGGCCACCGACTACTAGGCCCCGCAGCACGAGCGGTCGCTGCTGTGGAACGACCCGGCCCTGGGCATCGTGTGGCCCCTGACGGCGCCGCCAACACTGTCAGCGAA